>SXGR01646995.1_pt1 | contig 27005 bp, 28 predicted proteins | sample 3174711 | NCBI WGS metagenome assembly SXGR01 (sample SAMN11356860, study PRJNA531348) | freshwater metagenome | isolation source: freshwater sample F1-60 | place: China: Fuxian Lake, Yuxi | collected 2017-12-25
CGTGCTGATCTCACGATGACCTGCATATGCGCCCATGCTAGACCGATGGGGGCCCAAATCTTGGGGAAGAACTTGGGGAAGAACTCCCGAAAATACACTATTTGTTAGGGTTTTCTAGGGTATGTTTCTTGCTTCCCAAGTTGAGGACGCGGGTTCGATTCCCGTCACCCGCTCGACAGCAACGTGATGGTCGCCCACACTGCAGCGGCTAACCCCAAGATTGCCATTGCCACGCTGCGCACCTTGGGCGCTTGCGTGAGTTCGCCTTCTTCGCGCGGAGTCTCGCGCGGTTTCACCACTGCCGCCACGTTGCCAACGAACATCGCCCCGCCAAATGCCAAGACCAACCAGGCCAAGAGATCTTCACCAAGAAACATTGCTAGATACCGTCTGGCATAGTGCCTTCAAAGAAGTTTTCAAACCGGGTGTAGGGCTCGATCCACGCCAGTTTCACGGTGTCGGTGCGACCAGCGCGGTGTTTAGCGATGATCAAATCTGCCGTGCCGCGCGCTGCGGTGGTGTCGCCGGCTGCATCACCGCGATAGATGAACATCACGACGTCGGCGTCTTGTTCAATGGCACCCGACTCGCGCAAGTCCGAGAGATTTGGTCGTTTGTCCCCGCGGTTTTCTAAGTTACGGCTCAACTGGCTGAGCGCCACGATCGGCACGTTGAACTCACGAGCCATCAACTTCAGGTTGCGGCTAATTTCGCTCACTTCGAGTTGGCGGTTTTCCACCTTGGCATCGCCACCCATCAACTGCAGATAGTCGATGACGATGAGGCCAAGATCACCTTGCTGTAGCCGCACACGGCGCGCGCGAGCCCGCATCGAGCCCACTGATGTCATTGGTGAGTCGTCGATGATCAATGGAATATCAAGCCGCCCTACGGCTCGACCAATTTCTGTCCATTGCTTTTCCGATGGCGCTGCACCGCGCAATACCTCCGAAGGCACACTGGCCTCGCTCGACAACACACGTTGCGAGAGTTCGTACGCACTCATTTCCAAACTAAAAAAGATGACTGGGCGCATCGTGAGGCGAGCAACGTTGACCGCCATGTTCAACGCCAGGGCACTCTTGCCCATTCCGGGACGGGCGCCAATCACGTGTAAGGCACCTGGTTGGAACCCGAGCAGAATTTCGTCTAACTTGCGGAACCCTGTGGTGACGCCTGATAGTTGGCCTGGGTTGTTCCAGCGCTCCTCAATTTTTTCTAGCGACTCACCCAAGAGTTCTGACAGCACATGTGCGCCTTCGTTGACGTTGCCAGCCGAAACGTCATAGATCCGGCTCTCTGCATCGTCGAGTGCCTTGTCGACGTCGGCCGGTTCGCTATAGGCAATCTCGGCAATTTCTGATGCCGCATTGATAACACGTCGCAATTTGGCGGCGTCGCGCACAATCTTGGCATAGCGCTCGGCGCTCGAGATGGCTGGTGTTGCGTTCTGTAAACGCACCAAAGCATCAAGGCCACCGATGCCGTCAAGCAGCGCTGCACGACGAAGTTCTTCGCCAACGGTCACCGGGTCGACGGGTTCACCAGCAATGCTCAGCGCGCGAATGGCGTCAAACACATGGCGGTGGGCGGGCTTGTAGAAATCTTCTGACTTCAACCCGCGATCCAACACGATGGAAATTGCTTCTTCAGACAACATCATGGCGCCAAGCAACGAGGCCTCGGCATCCACGTTGTGCGGTGGGATGCGCTGTGTGGGTCGTTCGTCGTCTCGTCGGAATTCGCTGATGGTCACGTGTCTACCCTCGCTGGTAATGGCTGTTGATCGCTAGGGGTACAACCCTGTGATTTTGTTGTGGCTGGCTTGTGGATATCTGTGCGGATAGCTGGAATCAACCTGTGGTAATGCTGTGGACAATAACCCAGGGGTGTGGACAACTTCGGCAGTGGTCGACCCGCGTCCACTGCAAGTACTTATTGCTCAGACTGCTCGCACCTCCACCGTTAAGGTGCCACGCACATCGCCATAGAGCCCAATGGTCACCTGATGGGTGCCTAGTTCGCGAATGGGTGCCGCAATCTCCACATGTTTGCGATCCACGACAACCTGAAATTGTTGTTCGACGCCCGCCACGATGTCGCTGGCCGTAATTGACCCGAAAAGCTTGCCTGTCGCACCGGCCTTGGCATTGACCACAAGCGGGGTGGCAGCAAACACGGCAGCGATCGCACGCGCCGAATCACGGTCGGCTGCTTCGCGAGTGCTCCGCGTGCGTTTGACGGTGTCGGCTTGGGCGATTGCACCTTCGGTGGCTTCGACAGCAAGCCCGTTAGGGATGAGGTAGTTGCGGGCATGCCCAGACGACACCGTGACGATGTCCCCACGCCGACCGATGCCCTTTACGTCGCGGCGCAACAGCACCTGCACGACTTAGGCCTCGCTAGGAGTTTCGCCGACAGTCCCAGCTGGTGCAGCAGTTGACGACACAGCCCGGCTTGTTGTATCCGGTGCGTCGGGCACGTTGGCGTAACGTTCGACTACTTCACGACTCACACCACCACGTGAATCGTCGCGATCGTCATCGCGATTACGTGGGCCGCGCAACCCGGCGACTCGCTTGGTGTACGGCAACAAGGCCATCTCGCGAGCATTTTTTACTGCCGTGGCGATATCGCGTTGCTGTTGCACATCGGCTCCTGTCATACGACGAGCCTTCATCTTCGAACGGTCGCTCATGAAGCGTTGCAGCAAGTTGACGTCTTTGTAGTCGATGAACACGATGCGCTCAGGGTTGAGCGGGTTCGGCTTTTTCTTGTAGCGACGCTGAAGCAGTTTGGCTGCGCGGAGTTTGTTCTTTTTACTGGTCATGGGTGATCCTTTGTTCGGTAGTGGTCGTCAGTAGGGATGGGAAATGTGGATGAAGCCGGTTACTAGAACGGCTCTTCGCCTTCGAATGGGTTGGCCTCGCCTGATGGGGCGGTACCGCCACCTGGCTTTTTGGTTGCACCGTCTTGGCGAGGAGTGCGCTCTACTTGCGCGGTTGCCCAACGCAGGCTTGGTCCGAGCTCGTCGGCAATCACGTCAATGGCAGTGCGCTTGTCGCCTTCGCGGGTGGTGTATTCACGCTGCTCGAGTCGACCAGTGACCACGACGCGGGCACCTTTGGACAACGATGCTGCGGCGTTTTCGCCAAGTTGGCCCCAGGCCGTGATGTTGAAATACGACGTCTGTTCCTGCCATTCGCCGTTGACCTGATAGCGCCGGCCGACTGCAATGCCGAACGAGGCAACCGCCCGGCCGTTGGCCGTGAAGCGAAGTTCGGGGTCGCGCGTGATGTTACCGACGAGGGTGATCGTGTTGTCTGCCATGGGTGCTCCTTGTTTGAGATGCTGCGGATTACTTGGTGGCGCCGGCTGGCGACATTCCGCGGCGTTGGGCTTCGTGATCGGGCAAGCGCAGCAACTTATGTCGCAACACGTCTTCTGACAAACGCATGGTGCGCTCGACTTCGTCGAGCATGCCACCGTCAGCGACGATATTGAAGATGACGTAGTAGCCATCGTTCTGCTTCTTGATCGGGTAGGCCAGACGACGTCGGCCCCACCAATCGGGGGATCCGTGTACGGAACCGCCGACGCTGGTCACTGACTTGGTGATGTTGTTCACCCAGCCGTGAGCAGTGTTCTCATCGAGAGCACCGCTGACGATAACCATCAACTCATATGCACGCATTATTGACTCCCTTCGGACACGACCCCGAAAGGACGTGGCCCCCGGAGGGGCAGGGTGGATAGGAACTTTGAGCGTACCGTCACCCCGTCAGCGTGCCAACGGGCTGTTACAGAGATGTGTGGTACATCTTCCTATTGCGGTCAACGAACTTTCGCCGCCCGGGTTGTTGTAGCACGGGTACGCACCCGTCGCCCACCACAAGGGGCAGCGCTCAACACGTGATTCCAGCGGCAGGACATGCACACCTCCACGGTGTAGGCCGTGAATTGCTCAGGCCGAGAATTGAACTCGCGCAGTGATTGGGCTGAGGTCACGCACTTGCCAGATCTGGGCAACCGCGGCCCGAACAAATACGTCACGTTGCGCAATTGTTGCTCGACACATATCGGACACGTCGTGCGGCGCGCCACACCAAAGTGATGCGTAGCGCGCATCAGGTCCACGCTGGCATCACATGCATCATGACGTGGCACGTCGCCAACTCGCACTCGCTCGACATAAGCACGACGCATCATGCGAAAATCGATTGTTGCACTCACCGATGCACCCATGTTTTTGCCCACGACGATTACGGTAGTTGGCTCACTTGGCCTGCTGCGTAGCCCACCATGCATCGAGCCGCTTGCGAATTTCGGCGTCACCAAGTAATCCTTCATCAAGACGAATTTCCATCAAAAAATCCATAGCTTGGCCCACAGCGCGGCCTGGCGTGATGCCCAAATGTTCCATCACGGCCGTGCCGTCTAATTCGGGTCGCAGCGCAGCCAGTTCTTCTTTCTGTGCGAGTTCGTCGATGCGCTCCTCGAGCTCGGTCATACGCAGGTTCAATGCATCCACTTTGCGTTCACTGCGGGTGGTGCAGTCACAGCGCACCAACACGTTCAACTCAGTGAGCACGTCCCCGGCATCGCGCACATACCGGCGCACGGCAGAATCCGTCCAGCCCATTTGATACGTGTGAAACCGACCGCTCAAGAACACCAGTTCAGAAACGCGACGAATGTCTTCGTTGGAGTAGTGCATCTCGCGCATTCGTTTGCGCGTCATCTTGGCCCCGACTACTTCGTGATGATAAAACGTCATGCCCTTGCCCGCCAGCACCTTGCGAGTACGGGGTTTACCGATGTCGTGAAACAGCGCCGCCAAACGCGTGATGCGAAAATCGCCGGGCATTTCTTTACGCACGTTCTCTACTACGGCAAACGTGTGCGTTAATACGTCTTTATGGCGATGAATCGGGTCTTGTTCGAGCGACAGTGCCGGCAACTCGGGCAAAAAATGCGCAGTCAAACCTGTCTCGACGGCAAACCGCAAGGCCATGGTGACAGAGTCGGTCACGATCATGCGATCGAACTCGGTGCGAATGCGTTCAGCCGACACGATCTGCAGCCGGTCGTTCATCGTGCGAACTGCTGACACCAACGCATCATCGGGCACCACCGACAATGTGGCCATGAACCGTGCGGCCCGCAACATGCGTAGGGGGTCGTCGTTGAAACTTTCCTCGGGTGACAGCGGTGTGCGCAACCGGTGAGACAACAAATCGTCCATCCCACCGTGCGGATCAACGAGTTGTGGCGACGATGCCGTGAGTTCGAGCGCCATGGCGTTGATCGTGAAGTCGCGACGTGAAAGATCCACGAGCACCGAATCCGAGAACTTCACCTCAGGTTTGCGGGAGTCGGGAGAATACGCCTCAGCGCGATGGGTGGTGATCTCTAGTGAGCGTGTGCCGCGGAGTGCAGCAATGGTTCCGAACCGTTCGCCCTGCGTCCACAGTGCATCGACTTTGCCCTCCAGAATCGTTTTCACTGCATCAGGGAGTGCGTCAGTGGTCAAATCAAAATCGAGTTCGGTGACCTCACGACCGAGCATCAAATCGCGCACCGTGCCCCCCACGATGAATAAGCGGTAACCCGCCTGGGCGAACGCATCCGTGATGGGTGCGAGTTCGGCAATCACTGCTTGGAAACGCGCAGGCTGCACGGTCTACAGGTTACGGAACATCTGCGCCACTAGCGTTCGAGCGTGTCGGCAGTAGTAACCGCACTGCGTGGCGACCGCCGCAGTGGCGAAACCAAGATCCGCTCTACCTGCAGCCTGCTGACCGTGGCTGGTGTTGCTACCTATCGCACGCCCGCGCTGTCAGCGAACGATGCCCGCTGGTTTTTTGACCACGGTTTTGTCGTTCGCCAGTCACTCGTGATGCTGCAACGAACGGGCCACCTCGGGTCAACGGCCATCGGCCGTTACACACCGATGGGTGTGGAGTACGACGATGTGACGTGTCGCCACGTGATGGCACGCCAACGGCAACGACTGCTGAGCGAACTATTGGACATCGATGGCGAATCCTTTGCTGCACCCTGGAATTTGTCGGCGCCAGCATTCCGCCACGCTTGTCATGCGACGAGTGAACACCGTGTGATCATCGCCCGAGTCATCGACGCCGGTGGTGATTCGAGTGGTTCTGCAAGCGGTTATGTGATAGTCGGGCGATCCGCCGGGCAGGCCTACCTCCAGCGACTGGCTGTGCACCCAACCCATCGGCGCACGGGTATTGCGCGATCACTCGTCTGGCACGCTTCGCAATGGGCAGGCACACGTGGTGCCGATTCGATGCTTGTCAATACTGAGCCCACCAACGCAGCAGCGCTCGCGCTGTACCACTCACTTGGGTTCGTCACATTGCCTGATCCACTCGTCGTCCTCGAGCGACCCGTGCACGCCACTACGGGTGTCAAATAATGCGTCACCAAACTCCCCGCAACGCAAAACGGTTGGGCGTCGTGTTCTGGCTCTCGATGGTGCTTGGTGTATTGGCCAGCACACTGTTCATCGCCCCCTCACCGGCTCTGGCCATCGACTACCGGCTCAACGTCATCACCAGCACATTCGCCACCCGCATCGGTGAGCGGCTCATCATCAACGTGGCTACGCCAACGGTGGCTGACGTGCAGACCATGCTCGTTGACGCACGCGCTTCTGCCGTGGTGAGTCTGAGCACGCCAATCGTTCGTCGCCAAACCGTGGCCGACATCGCGGCGGGTGGCGACTTTGTTCCGCAGGCCACGACCAGTGTGCGGGGGCCCGTCTTTCGTGCGGTTGATCTCAATGGTCGACCCGCGTTTCAGTTGACGGTTGCCACCAGTGCCTCCCGCCGGCCAGACACATTGCAGATAAGCGACGACGGAGTGCGGGCAGTGCGCCTTACTGTCACATCACCTGCTGGCCTCATTGCCCAGATCACGACGTTTATCAACGTGGTGTCGTCACGCACGTATACGACTCTGCCGGTGTCAATCGTGGCATCCATTGATGCACCACCCACCTTGCAGCCCGATGGCAGCGTCGTCATTGACGAAGCCACCCGCGAACAACTCGAAAACCTTCGCGACCTGCTCACTCGTAAGCCACCCGACCGACCCATTGCAGTTCGCGTACGACCCGAATTGTTGAATGGCCTCGCGCGTTCGACCAACCCCGCCGACCAGGTCTTGCGCACCGAACTGCTGGCGCAACTCGCCGCCAACGATGTCTTGGTCAGTACGTTCCGCCCGACTGATGTGGCGGCCTACGCAGCGGCCGGTTTGAAAGACCCGTTCGAAGCCCAGTTGCTGCGTGGTGAATCGATATTGGATGCTGCCAACGGCCCCGCACTCATTGCGCGCTCCGTGTGGCTTATGGACGGCGCGCTCGACGCAGCGAGTGTGGACTTCCTGCGTGGCTTCGGAGTCACCAACGTGATTGCTGTTGGTGATGCGGTGGCGCGCTACGGCGCCGACCTCGACCCCAATCGGGCATATGCGCTGCGGACTAACACCAAAGGATTGGTGCTTCATCTTGCCGATACCCGCTATGGAACCATGCTCGATGCCCCCATCGGCACTGCTTACGAATCCGCTACGGCAATCGCCGCCGAACTCATCGCCCAACGATACGAACTTGCCAATTCCCAGATTGGCGCCGCTGCGCTGAGTGGCCGTCATGTGGTGGTGGCTAGTGCCAGTGGCATTCCATCCGAACCATTGATTGGCGCAATTCTGATTCGCCATTTGCGCAACTCCCCACAGATCTCGCTGCGCCGCGTCGGTGACTTCACGCCATCGCTCGAAGGCTTAGCCCGCATCACGCCACCCGTCGTGCCCTTCATTGATGTTGCTGTGATTCAATCGCGCACCACCGATGCACTCAACGCTGTCAACCTGGTGAGCGATGTGCTGGCCACCAACGATGGTCTCACCCAACGCTGGATTGAACTCGTTGACGTAGCCAACGACACCACACTCACCGATGCGCGACGCAGCGAGTACCTCGACGCAGTCCTCACCCAGGCAGGCGCCGTGCGCAATGCCGTCAAATTGCCAACCACGTCGTTTACCTTTGGCGGTCGCGACAGCGAACTTCGCCTTGCCCTCATCAACTCGACACCATTTGAGCTGTCATTACGTCTCCAGATCACGAGCCCAACCGGCAAAATGACATTTGTGCCGGCAGAGTTCGACATCGTCATCGCACCAAACGGCCAACAAGAAGTCACCGTCAACGCGAGTGCACGAACCAACGGTCTCATTCCCATCGAAATGTTGCTGAAGAGCCCCGGCGGGACGATATTGGATGTCGCCCAGGTGCGGGTTCGGGTGAATGCCATCGCTGGTTTGGGTCGCGGGGTGAGTGCTGTATTCCTAGTGCTGCTCTTGGCGTGGTGGCTCATCCACACACGCCGACACCACAAACAACAGAACACCAAAAAGCACCCTGCACTACGCTCGCAATCATGACTATTCGCGTCGTTACCGACTCTGCTTGTGACCTGCCACAACCCCTCGTCAATGAATTGGGCATCACCTTGGTGCCGCTCACCTTTAGTTTCGCTGACGAAGAGTTCGTCGACCGCGCCTCGCTTACCCCTACTGAATTTTGGGCCCGTTGTTCGGCGTCACCAGTTCTGCCACAAACCGCCGCCCCGGCACCGGGTGCTTTTGCTGAGGCGTTCAAAAAGTTGGCGGCTGACGGTGCCACTGGCATCCTCGTTATCACCTTGTCGGCTGAGTTGTCGGCCACCAAACAGGCGGCCGAACAAGGTGCCGAAGTTGCCCAACTTGGCATTCCCATTCGCATCGTTGACAGCCGGTCAGCCTCGATTGGCGAAGGTATCAACGTGGTGGCGGCTGCTCGTTTGGCAAAAGCGGGCATGGGGCTCGACGACCTCGTACGCAACGTCACCGACTTGGTTGGGCGCACACGGGTGTGGGCCGCGCTCGACACGTTGGAAAACTTGAAGAAAAACGGTCGAATCGGCGGCGCCAAAGCATTGTTGGCAACAGCGCTGGCGATCAAACCCATCATCACCGTGAACGATGGCAAAGTTGCCGAAGGTGGCAAGCAACGAACACGCAGCAAAGCACTGGCGTTCGTCATTGAAAAAATGCAGGGTGACGGCGAAGTGTCGAACGTTGCTGTGTTGCACGCCCAGTGTCCCGACGTTGATGCCTTCGTTGCTCAACTTCGCGAAGTCCACTCCGGTGAAATCATCGTTGGCGACATTGGCTCGGTTATCGGTTCACACACCGGCCCGGGCACCATCGGGGTGTCCTACCACGTGCGATAATCCCCGCTAGGAAGGGACTACAGAACTAGCGTCTGGCGTTAGTCATGTCTGCTGTTGAACTCGAACCAGGGTTCATCGGCGACCGATACCGACTCGACCGCCACCTTGCCCGCGGCGGAATGGCCGAAGTCTGGCTGGGTCATGACACATTCCTTGATCGCCAAGTCGCCATCAAGGTGTTGAAACGCCATATCGCGCGCGACGAGACCGCTATTGAACGCTTTCGCCGCGAGGCGTTGGCCTGTGCCGGGCTCAACCATCCGAACATCGTTGCGGTGTACGACTCATTTGCCCATGATGGTTTTCCGGTGGTGGTGATGCAATACGTGCAGGGTCGCAGCCTGCGCGACCTGCTCGACAAAAAACGGAAGCTCACCCCGGGTCTATCGATCATGATGGGCGCCGCAATTGCATCGGCACTCGATGCAACACATCAACACGGCTACGTCCACCGCGATATCAAACCCGGCAACATCCTCGTGCGTCCCGATGGACATTTTTTGTTGGCAGATTTTGGCATCGCCAAAGCCATGAATGCTCCCGAAGGTAGCGATCTCACCAACGACAACATCATGATGGGCACTGCCAAGTATCTGTCGCCAGAAATCGTGCGCGGCAAACCCCTCGATGGGCGTGCCGATTTGTACAGCCTCGGATTGGTGTTGTACGAGTGCCTCTCTGGAAAAGTGCCGTTTCTCAGCGATAATGACGCAGATACCGCCCTTGCTCGCCTGCAACGCGAACCCACCGATCTTGCCCATCTGCGCCCCACGTTGTCGCCCCGCTTGGTGCGGGTCGTGCACAAGTTGTTAGCCCGCAACCCAGATCATCGATACTCCACTGGCGAAGAAACCCGAGTGGCATTGCTGGCAGCACTACAAGACACGCGTGACGATGCCACCACGATGACTCCCCCGGCCGGGCAACGCATCGTGTTGGATCGCACCACCGCGCAAAAATCTTCTTCTGCGCACACTGATAAGCACAAGATTCGGGGGCGCTCGAGCGCGTCGGGTGCGGGTGGATTCTTTAAATCCACCACTGCCCGGCTGTTGTTGGCCACGTTGGTGCTCACCGGTCTGGTCATCACCGCCGTCATGCGCACGCGCGACCCAGAAAATGTGGTGATTCCGCAAGAAATAGCAGTTGAAGCACCGGTCATGACTGGACCAGCGACGATCGCAGCAGTGAACTCATTTGACCCCAATGGTGACGACGGCATAGAGAACGAAGAAATCATCGGGACCTTAATTGATAAAAACCCGCAAAGTGCGTGGGCGACTTCGTGCTATGCCGACAAGTTCTTTGGCGTTAAAGAACACGTCGGAGTCCTCGTTACGTTGACCGGAGCTGGCACCGGTGCATTGCGAGTGAACTTCGCCAACGGCCCATGGGGTGCTGAAATTTACGGCACCACCGCCCCACCACCATCAGGTTTTGAGGGTTGGGGTGCCCCGCTTGCCAAGGAATACCGCACACGCGGTGAGATCGTCAAGTTTTCTGTTACGACACCTGTGACTCATTTGCTCATCGTGCTGACCGAAATCGGCAAGAGCGCCACCTGTTCGACCACCAACCCGTTTCAAGGGCGCATCAACGAAGTGGCATTCATCCCGGCCTAACTCAGCTCAGCGTTAGCCTGACCTCGTGGTTGGTAATCCGCTCAGTGATCCCGAATTTCCGCGCAAGACCGTCGACTTCATCGACCGCATCGTTGGTGCAGTTCGCGATCGCACCACCAAGCCCATCGTGGCCTTCACCCGTGGAATCGTCTTCGGTGCATTGGTAGCTGTGGTTTCTGTTGCGCTCATCGCCTTGGCGCTGATCGCGGTCATGCGCGCGTCACAGGAGCTGCTCGAGTTGGCACTCCCTGAAGGTCGCGCCGTATGGGCGTCGTACTTCGTGGTGGGCTCGACGTTTATTCTCATAGGGGCGTTGCTCATGCGCGCCCGCCACTCCGACCCGAAAGACCCCTCATGACCATTCATCCCCATCGTCAAGTCATCATCATCGGCTCTGGGCCGGCTGGGCTCACGGCGGCGGTGTACGTCGCACGCGCGTCATTGACACCGTTGGTTATCGAAGGCGAGCCGTCGTCGAGTTCTGATCAGCCAGGAGGCCAACTCATGCTCACCACCGAAGTGGAAAACTTTCCAGGGTTTCCCGAAGGTGTGCAAGGCCCCGAACTGATGCAGCGCATGCGCGACCAAGCAGCACGTTTCGGTGCCGAGTTTTTGACCGAAAAAGCAACAAAAATCGACTTTTCTGCCCGTCCACATCGAGTTTGGGTGCGTGATGATGAATACAGCGCCGACGTCGTCATCGTCAGCACTGGTGCACGCTCATTGATGCTCGGACTTCCCAACGAAACTTCGCTGATTGGCCACGGCGTGTCGACATGCGCCACCTGTGATGGTTTCTTTTTTCGCGGCCAAGAAATCGTGGTCGTGGGTGGTGGCGACTCGGCAATCGAAGAAGCCACGTTCCTCACCAAGTTTGCCTCAAAGGTCACGATTATTCATCGTCGTGACAAGTTTCGCGCCTCGAAAATCATGCAGGAGCGCGCGCTTGCCAACCCAAAAATCGTCGTGCGTTGGAACGCCCAAGTCACCGGCTTAATCGGTGAATCCAAACTCAGCGCAATTGAAGTAACCGATACGGTCAGCGGTGCCACTGAAACACTGCAAGTGGGTGGGCTGTTCGTGGCCATCGGACACCGACCCAATACCGATTTGTTTGCCAACGTACTGACCCGCGATGAAACGGGATACCTCGTCACCGAGCCGGGTTCCACGCGCACCAACATCCCAGGCGTATTCGCCTGTGGCGACGTGCAAGACCACACTTACCGCCAGGCGATTACAGCGGCAGGCTCAGGCTGCATGGCGGCCATTGACGCTGAGCGCTGGCTTGAGCGCCAGCACGCCACACCCGCCAAGTAGCGTTCTCGCTATGGCCGACAACGTTGTCACTCTCACCACCGCAAACTTCGACGAAACCATTCGTTCTGCTGACACTCCAGTGTTGGTGGACTTCTGGGCCGAATGGTGTGGGCCATGCAAACAAATTGACCCAATCATTCGCGAAATCGCTACCGAAAAAGCCGGCGTGCTCACGGTTGCCAAACTCAACGTTGATGACCACGGCGATATTGCCTTGCGCTTCAACGTCATGAGCATTCCGACGATGATTGTGTTCAAAAACGGCGAAGCCGTCGGAAGATTCGTCGGCGCTCGTGGCAAAACCGCGCTCGTGAGTGATCTCGCGCAATACCTCGCATAATCCCGCAGCGGCAGTCGGTTTCCTCAGCCCCGCACTGTTATCCACAGCTTTTGTCCGTTATCCCAAGCCAGATCCCCAGCGATATCCACAGGCTGGGGAAACCGTCTGGTTCACCTTGAGCCTCAACACTTAGTGCAGGGTTGCCCGATTTTGCGTAGTTACGCCCCCAGGATCGTGCGGGCGATGCGCTCTAGATCTGCCACGTCCGCAAACTCGACACTGAGTTTGCCGCGTGTGGCTCGGGTCGGCTCGCTGACTTCGACGCGAGTCGAGAGATGTTCGGCAATGATGTGCGCCACTTCTGCCAACGCTGGATCGCTCGCAGCCTGAACCGATTTGGCACGGACTTTCTTGCGCCGAGATGTACCAGAACTGGTAATAGCTTGTTCGGTGGCACGCACCGACAAGCCATCGCGCACGACCTGAGCGGCCAATCGTTCCTGCTGGGTGCGGTCGGCAACACTCAATAACACCTTGGCATGACCAGCAGACAGCCGACGGTCCGCAATCAATTGCTGCACGGATGCCGGAAGTGCCAGCAAGCGAATGGAGTTGCTAATGGTTGCCCGATTTTTGCCCAGTCGTGTGGCGAGTTGATCGTGGGTCAAACGAGAATCTTCCAACAGTTGCTGATAGGCAGCGGCTTCTTCGAGTGGCCCAAGATCTTCACGGTGAATGTTTTCGATCAATGCCTGTTCGGCTGAGCCGGCGTCGCTGGTATCGCGAGCGATGATCGGAACTTCGGTGAGCCCGGCTCGTTGAGCGGCCTTCAGGCGTCGCTCTCCAGCGATGAGTTGATACACACCAGGGCTCAACGTGCGCACCAGAAGCGGCTGCAACACGCCAACAGCGCGAATTGAGGCTGCTAATTCGCTGAGTGAGTCATCATCAAAGTGCATGCGTGGTTGATGCGGATTGAGTTCAATCGCACTGATCGCCACCTCGGTGAGACCACCTGTGACGGGTGGCACACCCCCACCGCCGGGAATGAGCGCGTTGAGACCCTTGCCTGTTTTAAGCCCGGCCATTGACTACCTCCTGTGCTGCTGCGATGTAGGCCTTGGCCCCTGCCCCACCCGGTTCGAGCACCACTGCTGGCTGACCGTGACTGGGAGATTCAGCGATCTTGACATTGCGCGGTATGACACTGCGCAACACTTTGTCACCGAAATGTTCGCGGACTTCGCTCACCACATCAGCAGACAGTCTGGTGCGACTGTCGTACATCTGGCACAAAATCGTGCTGACATGCAGCTTCGGGTTGAGGTTGCTATTGACGAGTTCAATATTGCGGAGCAACTGGGCGAGACCTTCGAGGGCGTAATACTCACACTGCACGGGCACCAACACCTCTTGCGCGGCACTCAATGCATTGACCGTAAGCAGCCCCAGTGATGGCGGACAATCGATAAACACGTAGTCATAGTCGGCCGCCACACGGTCGACGGCCTTGCGTAGGCGGGTTTCACGTCCCATCATGGGCACGAGTTCAATCTCGGCACCGGCCAAATCCAAATTGGCAGGCACCACAAACAGGCCTTTCACCACGCTGGACTGCACCACGTCTTCGATGGGCGCCTCTTGCAGTAACACGTCATACACGCTGCGTTCGAGCTCACGAATATTGATGCCCAAGCCTGTCGACGCATTACCTTGCGGATCAAGGTCAATCACCAGCACGCGATGGCCGAGCAGGGCAATGCTGGCCGACAAGTTCACCACGGCAGTGGTTTTGCCGACACCACCCTTTTGATTGGCAACGGCAAGAACTCGGGGGGTGGGGGAGGTCACTCTCCCACCGTACCCGATGGGTGACGCCTCACTGTTCCACGTGGAACCGAACTACCTGGCCATGCCGTTCGGGCATCCCCACACCCAACGAATGCACCCAATTGAGGTCCCAGCGGGAACCGTGCTCGGGGGGTGGTTCGCTGATAATCACCCATCCACCGTTTCGGGCTAAGCGGGCGGCAATCGGCAGGGTGATCGCTGGGTCAGCAAAGCCCCGTGCCACCACCACGTCAAAGGTGCCTTGGAACGCTGGATCACGGCTCATCGCGTCGGCGTCAGATTCCACCGCGGCTACCCGGTCTGCCCAACCCAGGGCAATGATTGCCCGTTGCAGCGTGTCGACCCGACTGGCACGGCGGTCCACCAGGGTAACTCGCAGGGTGGGTCGGTCTAGCGCAATGACCAGCCCTGGGATACCCGCTCCAGAGCCCAAATCCACCACCGACACCACATCATCGGGAAGTGCTGCCACAAAACCTCGCGCGTGGGCCAGTACCTCGGCAATAGGTCGCGCCCCCAAGACCCCCTGGGCCTGGGCACGCTGCAATATGGCGGTAAGTGTTACCTCGGCTGGGGCAGTGGACACCACCCCAGCGTAGATGCGCTTGAGGGTTACGCCGCTGGGGCGCGCGACACTACGACGCGCCGGAAGGGATCATCGCCCTCAGAGTGCGTAACCACACCTTCCACGGTGGACAACGTGTCGTGCACGATCTTGCGATCTGCCGAGTTCATGGGCTCCAAAATGCGTGGTGTACCGGTTTCGACAACATCGTTGGCGACCTTGATGGCAAACCGCCCCAAGGCATCCTTGCGACGCTGGCGATATCCGCCCACATCCACCCGCAAGCGTGTGTCATGGTCGCCCAAACGACGCTGGCTCACCACTCGAGTGATGTCTTGCAGTTGGGTCAATGTCATGCCACGCGCCCCAACGAATGTGGTCAGATCGTCACCCTGCACTGCAATTTCGATGTCATCACCGTCGATGGTCGACTCCACGCGCACTGGCAGCGATGCCGCCGCAAACAACCCTTCAAGAAAAGTAGTTGCTGCATCACGCACCGTGGTCGGTGGCACCTTAGGGCCGTCATTGCGGCGTGGCGAGTCGCCCTCGCCACCGCGGTCGGCTTCGCTGCGTTCACTGCGTCGCCCGCGCGGCGGACGTGACGGGCTGCCATCACGCGCACCATCGCGGGAACCATCACGAGCACCTTCACGGCTTCGATTGCGGGGGCGCTCTGACCTCTCTGAGCGGCGCGCAGAACGTTCTCCGCCGCGCTCGCGTCGCGATGTGTCACGCACAGAAGTTGGTCGTACTCGAGCGCGCACGATCGCTTCGCCACGCAGGCGGCCGAAGAGTCCGGGTTTTGGTTCTTCGACTACTTCAATTTCGGCGTCTTCACCTGCGACCCCGAGTTGATCGAGCGCCAATGACTTTGCATCTTCCACTGTTGCGGCGGTGATTGTTACCCATTCCATGTTGTGTTCTCCTTCGTGAGAATGTCTATTAAATAATTGTGGGGCGATTGTGGTATAAAACTGGATTCGCTACTTATCGTTGTGGTGGCTTGGGTCGCTTTGGTGGGGTGACTGCACCTGATGGCGGTGGTTTAATTTGGTTGGTTGGTTTATTCTTCGGCGGGGTGACCCGCTTGCTCGAAAAATCTTCATTTTTGCCTGATTTTGCTTGCTTTTTTGGCTTTTTAGCGTCAGCGTCGCTGATCTCTCGAGCTTCGGCGCTTGCCGCTTGTGCTCTTTTGCCGAGCGAATCTGCCGAGCCGTAGAACCGTTTGGTGATGTAACCCTGCTGGCCGATGCGCACGATGCCTTGCACGAAGTAATACACGATTAATCCAGTGGGCAAGAAAACCTGAAAAACTGCGAATGCGACGGGTAGATACTGCATGAGTTTTTGCTGGTTGGCCGACATCGTCGGGCTGACAGTGCGCGACGCCACCATCCGCTGTTGCACGAAGTACAACCCTGCCAAGGCAACGACGAGTCCGGCATAAATCAAACCGCGAGCAAAGTCATCTTGCATTACATCGAGAGGTTTCACGGCGAGATCCAAACCGAGCGAGCGCATCTCGGTTTGGCCGACCAGCGACTGATACATCTCTGATGACTCGGCCAAATTCTTTGGTGCAAATCCCGCTTCGGGGCTCGGGCGATACGTCAACCCGTTCAACAAGTTGAACATCAAAATGAATATCGGCATCTGGGCCAGCAACGGCAAGCACGAGGCGAGTGGGTTGACCTTGTGTTCTTGGTACAGCTTCATCATGGCTTCGTTCAAGCCCTGCCGATCACCTTTGTGTTCGATCTGCAATTTGCGCAATTCGGGCTGCAAACGCTGCATGTTCAGCATTCCACGGGTGCTCTTGAGCGTGAGTGGTGTAATCACCAACATCACGATGATTGCCATCGCCCCGATGGCAATGGAGTAATTATTGCTCCACGAATAGATCCAGGCAATCAGCCAACCAACGCCGTCGAAAAGGGGAGCTAGCCAATCAAACACCAGTCGCCTCGCTCTCGTGAGAACACAACGGCACCGGGTCGTAGCCCGACGGACCAAACGGACGACAACGAACAAGCCGTTTGGCCGTTAGCCATCCGCCTCGCCAGGCACCATGCTGGTCGATTGCCTCGTGGGCATAGTTCGAACAGGACGGGAAGAATCGACACGGAGAGAGAGCTCCTTGGCGCAGTTGTTGGTACCACTCGATTGCACGCAGCATCCGCTGTTGCACGGTCGTCAGTTGTATCCCCACGCTGTGGGTAACTTCTCGCAGTGGTGTGACCGTCGTCACATTAGTACCTCACTCGTGGGGGAACTCGTTGGTGTCTGATCTTTGGCTCGCTGCACCGCACGTGGCAAAGCTGCTGCCAGCAGACCTGAAAGTTGTCCCCAGCTGTTATCCACAGGTGGGGCTTCGATGCCAATCAGATACCAGCCGCGCGGCAGGGTGGCGGCTTGAGCCTGCATCAATGCTCGCACCTGGCGACGCACACGATTGCGGACTACTGCCGGGCCGATTCGCTTTGGTGTAGCAAACGCGACATGCACGCCTGCCGCAGAAGAATCAGGCACCATGCGCACAGTCAAAATACCCTCCCGTATCGGACGAATGCCCTGAAAACGGGAAAATCCGAGACGCCGAGGAATACGGCTGATCACGCCGAAAGACGTGCGCGGCCCTTGGCGCGCCGCGACTTCAGAATGGCCCGCCCAGAGCGGGTCTTCATTCGCTTGCGAAAACCGTGTTTTTTTGCACGACGACGCTTGCTGGGTTGAAATGTACGTTTCACGCCTCTCTCCTGACGTCACTTTCAAGGCATTCGGAAGCAACGGCTCTCAGGCTAGGGCGGGCTATCAGTGCTCACAACACGAATTCGGAGGAACCCAAACACCCTTCGTGTGATTCGTCATTTTGACCCCTGTGGAAAACGTGCTACGTTCCCTCTCCCCGCACGAGCACTTGGCGTCGGCACACAGTCTTGCGAAGTTACATCTCTGGGATTCTCCACACCTTATGGAGGACCTGTGGATGAAGGAGGAACCCAACATGGACATGCACACCGAAGTCACTGGCCCACCGTCTGAGGCACCGAACGCCCTGTGGGAGCGGGCAGCCGCAGTGTTGCGCCAACAGGTGTCTGAGGCAGTGTGGTTTTCTACGTTCAGCGACATCGTGGTCGAACACGAACCTGTCACCAAAGTCGGTGGCACGATGAGTTTGAAATTGCATGTTCCGAACACTTTCGTGCGTGATCGCGTGATGACTCGCTACATGTCACTGGTTCGCGACGCGCTGAATGAAGCGGGCGGCGCAGCCCATGATTTAAGCGTTGATGTGCGGGCTTTACCGGCAGCCCCTGCAGCCACACCCACCCGCAGCGAGCCGCTCGCCAACCCGACGACAACAGTGCCTACAGCCAGCGGTACCACAAGCGCCACACGTGCTGGACGCGGAGCGGCCATCGGGCTCAACCCGCGATACACCTTTGACACTTTCGTCAAGGGTGCCTCTAACCAGTTTGCGTTGGCTGCGGCTCAACGAGTTGCTGAAACACCAGGTCGGTCGTACAACCCACTGTTCATCTATGGCTCCGCAGGGCTCGGCAAAACACACCTGTTGCACGCCATTGGCTCGTATGTCCACGAGCATTACCCCAACTACGAAGTGCGATACGTCTCCACCGAGACCTTTCTCAACGAATACGTGGACGGAATCCGCAACAACACGATCAGTGCGTTCAAACGTCGCTATCGCGAAGTCGACGTGTTGTTGATTGACGACGTGCAATTCATGGATGGTAAAGAAGGCCTACAGGAAGAGTTCTTTCACACGTTCAACTCGTTGCACGGCTCAGGCAAACAAATCGTGATTTCCAGCGATCGTGTTCCTGACGCAATCCCCACTCTCGAAGATCGCCTGCGTGGGCGCTTCCGCTGGGGTCTCATCACAGATATTCAGCCCCCGGATGTTGAAACTCGGTTGGCGATTCTGCGCAACAAAGCCGAACGTGAACGCCTCGATGCTTCGCCGGATGTCTTGGAGTTCATTGCCTCAAGTGTCACCACAAACATCCGCGAATTAGAGGGAGCCTTGGTGCGGGTGGCTGCCTATGCATCGCTCAATCGCACCCATATCGACATCGAACTGGCTCGTCAGCTGTTGGTGGATTTGGTCACCCGCCGGGTGGGCAAGCAGCGTCCGGCTGACCAGTTGCTGCGTGAGATCTGCGATTACCTCGGAGTCACCCATGAGGCCATGTGTAGCCACAGTCGGCAACGACCTTTAGTCACGGCTCGGCAAACTGCGATGTATGTCATTCGCGAACTGACCGATTTGTCGTATCCGGCCATTGGTCGCCTGTTTGGCAACCGTGACCACACAACGGTCATTCATGCGGTGGCCAAAACCCAACATGTGATGAAAGATCGCCAACGTGTGTTTGATCAGGTCAACGAACTCTTGCGAATGTTCAAGGTGGCGTAATGACGAGCGTCACTGTGGGCCGCCAGTGGATGTCGTGTGGACAATCTGTGGGGTTTGCCCGAGTTATCCGACCACGACAAACCACACGCCTGCAAGGTGTGCACGTCAACGCACTCCCTGTGCGGACTACAACCCTTGTCTACGCTGGGAAACATCGCCTTTATCCACAATCCACAGCACTTATTACTGATATCACCTTTCATACATCTGATCGTTGTAACCACCACCCACGAGCGAGGCCATAGTTGTGAAATTTCGAGTTGAACGCCAAGAACTCACCGAGGCCTTAGCCGATGTAAGCCGCGTGGCAACTGCCCGCACCAGTGCGATGCCGGCTTTGGCTGGTGTGGAACTGGCAGTGTCAGGCGAAACCCTCACATTGTCGTGCACCGACAAAGAGATTTCCATTCAGTCCACCTTGTCTGTTGGTGGACAAAAAGACGGTGTCGCTGTGCCAAGTGCTCGAGTGCTTACCGACTTGGTGCGTGGTTTGCCGGACGGAAAGGTGCAAATTGCCCTAGAGGCGGAATCTTTGGTGGTGGAAGCTGCACGCAACCGCTCTTCGGTGATGTGTTATTCAGCCGCAGATTTCCCGAAGATCATTCAGGCCAGTGCGGCCGAAGGAACAGTTTCCGCAAGTTTGTTCGGTGAGGCCTTGCGCCAAGTGGTGCGTGCTGCAAGTGCCGATCTCAGTCGCCTGGCTCTTACTGGGGTGCTCATCAGCAACCAAGCCGAGGGTCTCACCTTTGTGGCTACCGACAGTTATCGCTTGGCCGTGCGGCAAATTGCAGGAACTTCATTGGCCGGCGAAAGTACGGTCATCATCCCAGCGCGTGCCTTGGGTGAATTGTTGCGTTTGATTAAAGATCACGAAACCATCACGTATCGCTTGGCCGCCGATCGAGCAACGTTCAGTGTGGGCAACACCACCCTGTCCACGTCGTTGTTGGCCGTTCAGTTTCCGAACTATAAGCAATTGATTCAACCTTCGTATCCAAACAAGCTCGGCGTCAACCGAGAAGCGCTGTTGGATGCGGTACGACGCTCCAAAGTGTTTGCTCGTGACACAATCCCGGTTCGACTTACACAGTCAACGGGTTCACTCAAATTGTCGGTGCACACCAACGACACGGGCGAAACCATCGAAGAACTTGACGCTGACTACAAAGGCCCAGAAATCATGATCGGCTTCAACCCCGATTATTTGCTGCAAGGCATTGAGGCTTGTGTGGGTGAAACCATCACCATCGAATCGAGTGACCCGATCAAACCAGCCGTGCTGCGTGGGTCCACAAATGACGGCTATCTCTATCTGGTGATGCCGCAACGACTCACGTCGTGATTGGTCGCTCGTTGCAGCTCACTGATTTTCGAAACTATTCGTCGCTACAACTCGAACTCGGTGCAGGTGTTCATGCCCTGATTGGCGACAACGCGCAAGGCAAAACCAATTTGGTCGAGGCACTCGTGGTGCTTTCTACGATGAAATCGTTTCGTGGGGTTACCAACGAGGCAGTCGTGCGCAAAGGCGCTACGAGTGCTTTCATTCGCGCAGACATTGAGCATGACGACGACCGGGAATTCTTGGTGGAAATCGAATTCAAGTCGGCTGGGCGTTCGGTTGCCCAAGTAAACCGCAAGCGAATCGTGCGAACACGCGATCTTCTTGGTGTGTTGCGCACCACGGTCTTCATGCCAGACGACCGCAATTTGGTGCATGGCGGGGCGAGTGAACGGCGTGCATTGTTGGACGGTGCAGTGGTGGCAGTGGAGCCGAGCCGACTTGATTTGGTGAGTGAACTTGACCGCGTAGTGCGCCAACGCAATGCGCTACTCAAAGACGCGGGCTACCGACCTTCAAGTGCAGTATTGGCAGCACTCGATGCTTGGGATGAAAAACTTGCAGTGCTGGGTGATGAAGTTGGTGCAGCACGGGCTGCACTCTTGGCAGAAATGAGACCGTTCGTGCAGTCGTCCTATGCCGCATTGGCTGGCGAAGCCCGCGAAGTGTTTCTTACCTATAGCGCGGAGTGGCGGGGTGGTGGGCTGGCGAATGCGCTGGCGGAATCGCGCGAAAACGACCTGCGTCGCGGCACCACAACGGTGGGGCCGCATCGCGATGATGTCGTTGTACAACTCGACGACTTTGCTTCACGCACCCAAGGTTCTCATGGTGAACAGCATTCCTTGGGTATCGCTTTGCGAATGGCGGTGCATCAGGTGGTTACCAAGCGTTGGTTAAGCCCGCCAGTCGTGGTGCTTGATGACGTGTTGTCGGCCCTGGATAACAAACGGGCGACAGCGCTGTTTGAGCGGTTGTTGGTGGCCTTGCCGCACCGCCAAGTGCTGGTGACCAGTGCCCACCCGTTGCCGGTATCACCACACATCACCCGCTGGCTACAAGTGGATGCCGGAACGATCACTCCCGTCACACAGGCTCCCTGATGAACAACACCAATCCCGACAACCCACTCAGCCTGCAAAGTCAGTTGACCCGGCTACTGGCCTCACTGGGATCAGACGATGCCGCCAGCGTGAAGGGCGTGTTTGGTGCCTGGACCAATCTGGTGGGCGCAGCCGTGGCAGCCCACGTGCAGCCGGTCAAGTTGGTTGATTCAACACTCATCGTCGAAGTCGATGACCCGCACTGGGCAACCGAAATGAAGTTCTTAGAAGCGTCATTGTGTGAAAAAATCTCGCAACTCACCACGACTCCAGTCACCTCGCTCGAAGTGCGAGTAAAACGCCGATAATTCTGGTGTTTTTCTCCACTATGTTCCCTGTTTCCAACCACCAAAAAGGTAGAATCATGAGGCTGTTTATGAATCATTTGTGCATCTCCAGCCCGCACCAGTGGCAGGGCAGTACATGGCAGTAAATAGCTCCAGTGACGCCACAGAAGGCACGGTTCGCAAGGCGGCCGGCACCTACGGCGCCAAAGACATCCAGGTGCTCGAGGGCCTTGATCCGGTGCGTCGTCGTCCGGGTATGTATATCGGCTCGACAGGTTTGGCTGGCTTACACCACCTCATTTGGGAGGTGGTGGACAACTCCGTAGATGAAGCCATGGCGGGCTTCTGCGACAAGATCACGGTCACGCTGCACGACGATGGCGCATGCGAAGTAGTGGACAACGGCCGCGGAATTCCCGTGGATCCGTATCCCTCCGGGCCACACAAAGGCAAGAGCGCTCTCGAGGTGGTGCTCACCGTGTTGCATGCGGGAGGAAAGTTTGGTGGCGAGGGCTACAAAGTTTCTGGTGGTTTGCATGGCGTAGGTGTCAGCGTGGTCAACGCACTATCACAACGAGTGTTGGTAGAGGTGCACCGCGGAGGCACCCACTTTCGCCAAGAGTTCGTCAACGGTGGCAAGCCAAAAGGCAAACTGCAAAAAGTTGGTACGTCACCCACCAAAAACGCCCGCGGCACATCCATTCGTTTTTGGCCCGACCCCGAAATTTTCCAAGCCGAAGGCACCGAGTTTGTGGCCCGAACAGTCACCGAGCGACTACAGACGATTGCCTTTCTCAACAAAAACCTCGAAGTGGTATTTGTTGATGATCGTGGCGACAAGAAACAAAAAGTCACTTATCAATACAAGGGCGGCATCATCGATTTCGTCAAGCACCTCAATCAATCGCGCGAGGCGCTCTTCACCAAAGTGGGCCACTATGAAGCCGCCGAAGATGATCAGACACTCGACATAGCCCTGCAGTGGAACACGGGGTATTACGAAGGTATTTATGGCTACGCCAACGGCATTTCCACTGTTGAAGGGGGCATGCATGTTGAGGGTTTCAAAACCGCGCTCACCTCGGTGGTCAACAAGTATGCGCGCGCATCCGGCGGTCTGAAAGAAAAAGAAGAGAACCTACTTGGAGAAGACATTCGTGAAGGCCTAACGGCAGTGGTGTCGGTAAAGCTGCGCGAGCCACAATTCGAAGGTCAAACCAAAGCAAAACTCGGCAACGTTGCAATGCGGTCGTTTGTACAAAAAGAAACCAACGTCAAACTCGAAGAGTGGTTACAAGAAAATCCAACCGAGGCCAACCGTGTAGTGAAAAAAGCAGTCGCGGCCGCTCAGGCACGCATCGCGGCAAAAAATGCACGGAATGCAATTCGGCGCAAGACCGCTCTTTCTGGCGCTGGAATGCCCGACAAGTTGAAGGATTGTGGCAGCGGCGACCCAACCGAGAGCGAGTTGTTTATCGTTGAAGGCGACTCAGCCGGTGGCACCGCCGTGGATGCCCGCGATCCGCGCACGCAGGCGATCCTGCCAATTCGCGGCAAGATTCTCAATGTCGAGCGGGCGCGGTTGGACAAGATGTTGAAAAACAACGAGATTCAAGCGCTCATCACCGCCATTGGTGGCGGTGTCGGCAACGACGAGTTCAATGTCGAAAAAGCTCGGTACCACAAAGTCATCATCTTGGCTGATGCCGACGTTGACGGCAGCCACATTCGCACTCTGCTGCTGACTTTCTTTTATCGCCAGATGCGACCGATGGTGGAAAGTGGATACATCTACATCGCCCAGCCGCCACTGTTTTCTACCGAGATCGGCAAAGAAAAGACGTATTTGAAAGATGAAGCAGCACGCCAGGTGTTCTTGGCTGAGCACCCCAACCATAAGAAAGAATTCCAACGTCTGAAGGGGCTCGGCGAAATGGATTGGCAGGAACTCAAAGGCACCACGATGGACTCCGCCACCCGCACCTTGCTGCAAGTCAATGTTGACGAAGCAGCCGAGGCCGAAACAATGATGAGCACGCTCATGGGCGATGACGTAGAAGTGCGCAAGCATTTCATCACCAGCAACGCACGCGATGTGCGCAATCTGGATTTCTAGGAACGACAGGTAGGAACCTCGATGGCCAAAAAGAAACCCGACGCAACACCCAAGGCATCGCCGCGTAAGGCAAGTGGTGGCGCCGGCGATGGTGACGGCTCGTCACGGTTACCACTTTCGAGTGGCGACTCGGTGCAACCAGTGCAGCTCAAGGCCGAAATGGAACGCTCGTTCCTCGACTATGCGATCAACACGATCGTGGCGCGAGCACTGCCTGACGTGCGTGACGGCTTGAAGCCCGTGCATCGTCGCATTATCTGGGACATGGATCAACAGGGTTTTCGTCCCGACCGTCCGTACGTGAAGTGCGCCCGTGTTACGGGTGACACCATGGCGCGCTATCACCCTCATGGCGACGGCGCAATTTATGACGCCCTCGTGCGCATGGCGCAACCATTTTCGCTGCGCCACCCGTTGATTGATTTCCATGGCAACTATGGTTCACCCGATTTTGGCCCGGCTGCCAGCCGCTACACCGAAGCCCGTTTGCATCCGTTAGCGATGCAGCTGTTGGCTGACATTGAAGAAAACACCGTCGACTTAATGCCGAACTATGACGGCACCACCGAAGAACCAACGGTGCTTCCGGCCCGGTTTCCCAACTTGTTGGTCAACGGCTCACAAGGCATCGCCGTCGGTATGGCGACCAGTATTCCGCCGCACAACCTGGGTGAAATCATTGACGCCACGTTGCATTTGGTGGAAAACCCGGATGCCACCGTGAAGGATTTGATGAAGTTCGTGAAGGGTCCCGACTTTCCCACCGGCGGGTTGATCTTGGGCCGAGATGGACTGACCGAGGCCTACAAGACCGGTCGCGGCAGCATCAAGATGCGCGCCAAAGTGACGATCGAAGAAGGCCAACGTGGGCAAATGCGCATTGTTGTAAGCGAACTGCCATATCAAGCGAGCTGTTCGGCTATCGCTGGTCGCATCCAAGAACTCGTCGACAACGACGGCCTCGACGGCATTGCTGACGTAAATGACAACTCGGCTGGTGGCAAAACCAACTTGATTATCACCTTGAAGCGTGACGCCAATGCCAATGTGGTGATGAACAACTTGTTCAAAAACACCCAACTGCAAAGCCAGTTTCCCGTCAACATGGTGGCGTTGGTCGACGGTGTCCCGCGCACGCTCAATCTGCGCGATGCCATCACTGGATACATCGCGCATCAGATCGAAGTCATCACGCGTCGCAGTCAGTTCCGGCTGGACAAAGCGAACGAGCGTAACCACATTCTGGAAGGCCGGCTCAAGGCGCTCAATGTCATTGACGAAATCATCAAGGTGATTCGTGCCAGCGAAGACGCTGCGGCTGCCAAAGAAGCGTTGATGAGCAAGAAGTTCGGTTTCACCGAACGCCAAGCCATTGACATCCTTGACATGCAGTTGCGTCAACTCACCAAACTGTCGCGAATCGACTTGGAATCCGAACAAAAAGAGATCCAAGAAAAGATCAAGGAACTCACGGCTATTCTGCGTGACGACAAAAAACTTCGCGCGGTGATCTCTGGTGAACTCACCAAGGTGAAAACCACGTTTGCCACGCCCCGTGTATGCCAAATTGCTTCCGATGTGAGCGAGATGGGCGTCGAAGACCTTGTCGAAGACAAAGAACTCGTCATTGTCATGACCCAGGAGCAATACATCAAGGCTGTTTCGGCGGATTCGTTCCGCACTCAGGGTCGTGGCGGTCGCGGTGTGAGCGGTGCGCGGATGAAAAGCGACGACATCGTGCGCAACATTATTTTCACTACAGCGCACGCGTATCTCTTGTTTTTCTCCAACCGGGGTCGGGTCTATCGACTGCGGGCGCTCGAAGTGCCCGAGCGCGAGCGCACGGCCAAGGGCATCCCCATTGTCAACTTGTTGCCGTTGCAGCAAGGCGAAACGATCCAAGCAATCATCGATACCCGCGATTTCCCAGGGGAGCGCAACCTGTTCTTTGTGACCAAGCAGGGCCAGGTGAAAAAGACCAAGTTTGACGAATACGACTCGAGCCGTCGCGATGGTTTGATCGCCCTGAAGTTGCGGCCCAAGGACGAACTCGTTCGAGTGATTGAGACAAACGGAACCGATGATGTGTTCATGGTGACGCGCAGCGGCCAGACGATTCGGTTCAGTGAAAAGTTGGTGCGCCCGATGGGTCGGTCGGCTGCTGGCGTGCGTGGCATGAAGATGCGTGCTGGTGACGAAGTGGTGGCAGTCGATGTGGCAAGCGACGAATCGTCGATCCTCATGATTACCGAGTCGGGCTACGGCAAGCGCACACAGATCTCCAATTTCGCGCGCAAGGGGCGTGGCGGAATGGGCATGATCGGCATCAAACTCACCGGCAAAAAAGGTCGCGTAGTTGCTGCGTTCATGGTGGGGCTAGAGGATCAAATCGTCGTGGTGGCCACTGGTGGCACCACCATTCGTATGCCTGTGCGCGAAATTTCCAGTCAGGGGCGGGCAGCCACTGGTGTGCGCGTAATGACATTAGAAGCCGGACAAGTGGTGGCCTCGGTGGCACCCATCTTCGCCGGTGACGATGCCTAGCCATCACGAATGCCGTTTGCCCTAGCAGTCGTTGCCGTTGCATCGACGGTGTTGCTGTTGTTGTCACACAGTTCGGCTCACCTCATCCGTGTTCAGCGAGCTACAACAGCCGCCGATGCGTTAGCACTGGCCGCGGCAACCCATCGAGGTGTGGCAGAGGTGGTTACTCAGCATCACATTGTTGACTACGTAGTAAGCGTCGATGACAATGACACGGTGACCGTCA
>SXGR01563395.1_pt1 | contig 26986 bp, 24 predicted proteins | sample 3174711 | NCBI WGS metagenome assembly SXGR01 (sample SAMN11356860, study PRJNA531348) | freshwater metagenome | isolation source: freshwater sample F1-60 | place: China: Fuxian Lake, Yuxi | collected 2017-12-25
CCTCTCGATGCACGCCTGCCCGCGGAGGTACGAAGCGCCACCTTCGCCATGGGTTGATTCTGGGGTCCGGACTCCCGGTTCGGGGGTCTTCAGGGTGTGGTTCGCACGCGCGTCGGTTACGCCGCCGGTTCCACGCCTGACGTCAATTACCGGAACATCGGTGACTGGATGGAGGCGATCCAGATCGACTACGACCCGGCCAAGGTGCGCTACGAGGATCTCCTCGCCATCTTCTTCGCCGAACACGATGCGTGCGAAGCTCCTTGGAAGCGTCAGTACGCAAGCGGCATCTTCTTCCACGACGCGACGCAGGAGTCCATTGCGCGTGCGGCTCTCGCCGCATGGCGCAACCCCGATGGTGCGAAGCCGGTCTCCGAAGTTGGCGCTGCGGTTTTCGTCACTGCCGAGGATTACCACCAGAAGTACTACCTCCGGCAGACGCGTCCCCTCGGTGATCCGTTGCGGAAGCTCTTCGGCGCATCCGAATCCGCGTTCCGCGAATCCACTGCCGTCGCGCGTGTGAACGGTTACCTCGCCGGTCATGGCAACGCCGCCGACCTCAGCCGCGAACTCCCCGAGCTCGGCCTCAGCGCCACCGAACGCGCCCTCCTCCTCGAACTCCACACTTCGCGCAGCCAGCACTGAGCGGGCGGGCTCGCCCACCACTGCATTGTGCACATGCCGGCCGCGGTCCTGTGGTCAGGGCTCTCTGGCGCGCCTGTTCCTCCTTGTCCGCTTGCCCACGGCCTGCTCCGGCGCGTTCAATGCGTAAAATTCGTGGAGCTTTGCCGCGAGCCTTTTCTTGTCGGGTAGTTGACTCTGGTACTCGGCGATCAGCGCAGGCGATAGCGTACGGCTGAGGGCGTATTCGACGACCTCGCTGTCCTTCGAAGCGCAGAGCAACAGCCCGATCGTGGGATTCTCGTGTGGTTTGCGCGCGTCGCGGTCGAGGGCTTCGAGGTAGAAAGCCAGTTTGCCCAGATGCTCGGGCTCGAATCGATCAACCTTCAACTCGATGGCCACCAGGCAATTGAGGCCTCGATGAAAGAACAGCATGTCGAGCGCGAAGTCCCGGCCACCGACCTGTACGGGGTACTCCGATCCGACGAAGCAGAATTCACGCCCGAGTTCGCTGAGGAATGCTCTGAGACGCGCCAACAGCGCGCGATGCAGGTCAGCCTCGCTGTGTTCCGCTGGCAAGTTCAGAAACTCGACCACATAGGCGTCCTTGAAGACACTTGCGGCCGACTCGCCGTGGATGCGCCTCACCGCTGGTGCGGCTCGTGGCGGATGGAGGACTGTTCGCTCGAAGAGGGCGTTGCGGAACTGCTGCTCCAGCTCTCGCTTTCCCCAGCGCTCCTTGGCCGCCATGCGCAGATAGAATTCGCGCTCCTCCGGGTGCTTTGACTGCCCGAGGATGATGAGGTTGTGAGTCCACGGCAAAACTCTCACCAGTGGTGAGAGTTTTGGATCATCCTTGTAGGTGTCGTGGAACTGGCGCATCCGCCACAAGTTCTTTGTTGAGAACCCGAGCAGGTCAGGCTCGGAACGGCTGATGAATACCGCTAGCGATTCGATGGTGCCCTTGCCCCATCCGTCACGGGAGATGCTGCGGCTGATGAATCCACCGACACGCCAATAGAGGTCGATCAGCTCAGTATTCACGGCCTGGAATGCGTGCTGGCGGGCCTGCCGAATCAGGACGACGATTTCTGCAAAGGCCACTTCGACCGCCTCCGCCGGCACTGCCACTCGAGGATCCGCCTTGACGCTCGCGGAGGAGGTGCGCTTCATGCTGGTCCACTCATCGCTGCAGGGTGCCAGAGATGAGTGGGAGGAGTTCTGACAGCACGGCGCAGAAAGTGCGCCGTCGGCTGGGAGCGGGGAACGGGAGCGCACGCCGCGCCCGCGGACGGGAGGACCCGCGGGCGCTGACGTCAGTGGATCAGCCGCGCGTCCAGAAGACGAGGATTTCCGCGGAGATGATCAGGCGCACGAGTTCGAAACCGGCATCGATACGCCATGCTGTCTTGGATGAGCCGCTGAACATCGCGGTACTCAGAGTCGTCGGCACCACGAATGCCAACCAACAGACCGCTGCAAAGCCCGCGCCACATAGGGCATCCGCCGGGATCTTCGCGCCGGCAATGGCCATGTCCATGATCCAGCAACTGATGAAGGATGTGATGATGGCGGTCGCAAAGCACTGCGCCGAGTGCTTCTTCATCGTTTCGCACTTCTCAGGACTCAAGCCATGCGCACGGATCCACGCGGGAGCGAAAAGCGCATTCGAATACCAGAGTCCCCCGAGCAGGAACGACGCGAGCGTGGCGACCAAGACAGACCAGATATTCACATTGGCGCAGTAGTCGGACATGAGTTCTCCTTGCTGTTGCACTCGGCCCGCACGACAACCGTCGGACCGACTGCATCTTGAGACTCAATCGCAGATCTGTCTACCCCACCGGAATTCGCAAGAACCGTGGCTGAGTGACTCACAGGCATGAGGTTCAAGAGGCGCCACGTGCGGCGGCGAGGATCGCGCTTGCCGCGGCTCTGCGCTGGGCACTGCGTTCAGCGCAACGCGGATTCGAGAGCGGTGGCGGCGTCGGTTTTCGCGTCGCGGTACTTCACAATGAGAGGTGCGGCACGACTGAGGCCGAGGGACTCTGCAAAGGCACCCGACAATCGCTGTGCTCCGGGCACCACCACTGCGCCTGCGGGCACTTCGCCCGCAAGGGTGCGACTGTGCACAAGATCATGAATGCGACTGGAGGCAGTCAGCACCACACCGGCGGCCAAGACCGCGCGCTCGCGCACCAGCACGCCTTCGAACACACCGGCAAGAGCACCGATGAAACAATCGCTTTCGATGATCACCGGCCGCGCTCCGGCAGGCTCCAGGACACCACCGATCTGCGCGCCCGCACTCAAGTGCACGCGTTCACCGATTTGCGCGCAGGAACCGACCAGCGCATGACTGTCCACCATGCTGCCGGCGCCGACGAACGCTCCGACATTCACATAGGCCGGAGGCATGACCACGACTCCGCGCGCGAGATGGGCGCCGCGCCGCACCGCACTGCCACCCGGCACGAGGCGCACTTCATCCTCGGCCGCAAATTGTCGCGGCGGATACGCCGCCTTGTCGCGGAAGCCTGCGGGCGCCGCCGGGAAATCCACGACCCCGCTCCTCCGAAAGCCCGTGAGGATGGCGCGTTTCACCCAGGCTTCTGCGTGCCACTCCCCTGTCGCGTCACGCCGTGCGGCGCGCACCGTGCCCGCTTCAAGCGCCGCAAGCAACGCCGCATGAAACTCGGGCCAACGCACGTCGCCGAGCAGCTCTGCTTCAGCACGCTCGAAGAACCGTTGCAGCGCCTCGGCTCCGCCGAGATCAGCCGAGGTCATCGGGAGTCTCCGCAAGCAGGCGTTCGAGCAACGCACTCGTCGCTGGCCGCGCGGTTGTGAGAGGCAGGCGCAGCGACCCGTCACCGATGCCTTCGAGCGCGAGTGCACACTTCGCGGGAATGGGATTGCTCTCGACGAAGAGCGCTTCCATCAGTGGCAGCAAGCGTGCATGCAACGCAGCGGCCTTCACGCGCTCTCCGGCGAGAGCTGCATCGAGCAAGCGGCGCGTCGCTCGCGGCCGCACATTGCCGAGGACGGAGACGAGCCCAGTCGCACCGACCGCGATGGAAGGCAGCGCGATATTGTCATCCCCGGCGAGGAGGGTCTTCCCTGTTGGCAACCGCCGCGCCACCTCGGCGATTTGCACGAGATTGCCGGAAGATTCCTTCACCGCCACCACCTCGGAGATTTCGAGGATCTTCACGATGGTGTCGGCCGTCATGTTGACAGCCGTACGTCCGGGGACGTTGTAGGCAACCAGCGGAAAACCGGGCGCTGCATCAGCGCAGGCGCGGAAGTGCGCGAGCTGCCCCTCGGGCATGGGCTTGTTGTAGGAGGGCGTGACGACCAGCGCGCCTTGCGCACCCAGTTCTCGCGCACGCCGGACAAGTCGCGCCGCAGCTGCGGTGGAGTTGCTGCCACAGCCCGCACACACAGGCACTCCGCGCGCATGCTCGAGCACCGTCTTCACCACGAGGTCGCGTTCGTCGGCTTCAAGTGTTGCCGCCTCGCCCGTGGTGCCGAGGGGTACGAGAAACTGGACGCCGCCGGAGACCGTGCGCACAACGAGCTTCCGCAGTGCGTCGAGATCCACATCTCCTGACTGCGTGAATGGCGTCGCAAGCGCGACACCAAGTCCAGCGAACGGCGCGCTCATTCAAGTGCTCCCAGCACGCCGGAGAGTGCTTCACGAGCCACGTCATCCATGGTGAACGCGCCGAGGCGGCCCTTCAGGAACTCCACCGCCCGCACCGCGCCACGGCCTGCGGGCAGCATGGTCCGCGCTTCGTGCGAGAGCTCAAGCACTTCATCCGTGCTTTCCAGACCGATGCGATGAAAGCTCTGGGCCCCGCTGCCCACGCGCAGCGAACTCACGCAAAGTTCGCGGCCAGTGAGGGGCGCCTCGCCCGGCATGCGCAGGCCTTCCTTGTCATTGAGCTGCGCGAGCATCCGGTTCGCGAGGAGCTTGGCCGTGCCGCTGGGTGCATCGAGTTTCTTCGCGTGGTGTTTCTCGAGGATGTACGGATCGAAGCCCGGAGTGACCGAGGCATAGCGCGCCATCACCGCAGCGAGACGAGTGACCAATGCCACCGTCAGTGAGAAGTTCGGTGCGATGACGAGCCCGATGCGTCCCGCGGACTGATCCACCAGCGCGCGCGCGTCAATGCCGGTGACACCGATGGCGAATGGGACGCCGCGTGCAACAGCCCAGTCGAGATGCGCCGAGACGGCCGTCGCCACGCTCGCATCAATGGCCGCATCCGCTGCCACCTCCGGAGGCGCGCCATCGCGCCCAGTCTGGAACGCGAGTTCATGCCCTTCAGCAAGCACCGCCTCTGCCACCGCGCGTCCAAGCCGTCCGCGCCCGAAGATGCCGATTCTCATGCGTCATCTCCCGGAAGAAGTTCCGCGTGCAGGCGGCGCAACGCCTCCGGCACATCATCCTTCTTGAGCACGAGACTCAGATTGATCTCGTTGGCACCCATGCTGATCATTTCGATGTTGAGATCGCCGAGCGCCGTGAAGGTCCGGGCTGCGATGCCTGGTGTGCTGCGCAATTGTTCGCCGACGAGCGCCACGATGGCGCGATCGCGCACCACGGTGGCGCTGGCGAAGGCACGGATCTCCGCGAGCGCGTTGTCCGTCTCCGCGTCGTTATCGACGGTCAGAGACACGCTGATCTCGGCTGTCGCCACGATGTCCACACTGATGCCGTTGCGCCCGAAGATGTCGAAGAGACGCGCGAGAAAACCGGGTTGGTCGAGCATCCGGCTCGAACTCACCGTGACCACTGCCACTGGCGCCCGCGATGCGAGGGCCGTGATGGCACGCCCGCTCTTCACATCGCCGCGGATCACGCTGTGACGGCCATTCGGCTTCATGGTGCTGCGCACAGTCACCGGGATGTCGGCTTCAATGGCTGGCTGGATGGTGGCCGGATGCAGCACCTTTGCGCCGAAGGCAGCCAGTTCCGCGGCTTCGGCGAAGGAGAGCTCCGGGATGGGTTTGGCACCGGGCACCATGCGCGGATCGCAGGTCAACACGCCTTCGACATCCGTCCAGATCTGCACTTCACGCGCTCCGAGCGCCGCGCCGAGCAGCGCCGCGCTGTAGTCGCTGCCGCCGCGCCCGAGGGTGGTGACGAGACCATCCGCGGTGGACCCGATGTAACCCTGTGTCACCACCACGCGCCCGGCCCCGAGGTGTGGCGCGATGTGTTCCGCTGCGAGGGCCGCGATGGCTTTCGGTTGCGGAGTCGCCACGCCGCTCTTCGCATCCGTGCGCAGGACGCGCCGCGCGTCGGCGAGATGGACTTCGATGCCTTCAGCCGCGAGGAAGCGGGCAAAGACGAGCGTACTGAGACGTTCACCTTGGCTCGCCACGGCGTCCATGCTGCGCGGCGAGAGTTCGCGCACCATGCTGAGGCCGGTGAGGATCGTCGCGAGTTCGCCGCCGTGCTGCGCGATCTCCTGCAACACGCTGGCCGTGCGCTCGAGGGGCAGGAGTTTGGCTGCCGCCTGCCGATGACGTTCCATCAGAGCTGTGTGGGCTTCGAGGGCCTCTTCGAGTTGACCTTGCGCCGCCATGCGCGCCGCGCGAAAGAGTCCGTCCGTGGTCTTGCCCATGGCCGAGAGCACGACCAGAGGCGCATCCGGAAGTGCATTGCGCACGAGCTTCGCCGCAGCCTTCATGCAGGCTGCGTCAGCCAGGGAGGAACCGCCGAACTTCATGATGAGCGGGCGGAGGCTCATGCGAGCACTCCCCGCGCGAGCGCGAGTTCTGCATTGAGCATGCTGCCACCGGCAGCCCCGCGTTCCGTGTTGTGACCGAGCACCGTGAACTTGATGCCGAGGAGCGGGCAATGGCGGATGCGCCCCACATGCACGGCCATGCCACCGTGCGTTTCCACATCTCGGCGCGGCTGTGGGCGGTCCGCCTCGGCATGCACCACCAGCGCCACGCTCGGCGCCGAATGCAGGCCGAGTTGTTGCGGTAGCGGGCGCCACGAGCGGAGCGCTTCCGCCACCGCGCGCACATCAGGTTGCCCACGCAACTTCACGGAGACAGCCAGCGTGTGCCCTTCGAGCACCGGCACGCGATGGCAGGCAGCACTCACAACAGCCGGGAGCGGCCCGACGCGCCCGCCAGCGCAGCGCCCGAGGAGCTTCTGCGTTTCTTCCTCGACCTTCTCTTCCTCATTGCGGATGTACGGGATCACGTTGCCGAGAATGTCGAGGGACGCGACGCCGGGATAGCCCGCGCCGCTCACTGCCTGCATGCTGGCCATGTGCACGGCCTCGATCCCGAAGGCGTCGTCGAGGGGCTTCAGTGCCATCACAAGCACGGTCGTAGTGCAATTCGGATTGGTCAGGATCGCGCCGCGCCAACCGCGACGCTGGCGCTGTGTAGCGACGAGTTCAAGATGATCCGGATTGACTTCGGGCACGAGCAACGGCACGTCCTCGGCCATGCGGAACGCACTGGCATTGCTGAAGACCGTCGAACCCACAGCAGCGAAGCGGGGCTCGATTTCCTGCGCCGGCCCGGTGTCCAGCGCGGAGAAGATGACAGGTGCTGTCACTTCGTCCGGATCAGCCGCGAGGAGCGGCAGCGCGCCGAAACCCGCGTACGGCTCGCCATCAAGGCGCCATGCACAGGCTTCCGCGTAGGACTTGCCCCGGCTCTTCTCCGACGCCGCGATAGCGACAAGACGGAACTGCGGATGGTTCGCAAGGCGCCGCACAAAGCGCTGGCCCACCACACCGGTGGCGCCGATCACGGCAACGTCAAGAATTCGGGAGCTCATGTCATGACTCGAGGAAGTGAAGTGCCAATGCTGTCAGCATGGCGACGCCGGCGTCGAGGTCCGCGCGGGTCAGATGTTCATGTTCGGTGTGCGCCACCTCGATGGCGCCGGGTCCCGTGAGCAGCACGGTACCAGAGGGCACGAGTTGCCTCACACGCGGCGCGTCACTTCCGAACGTCACGAGCGTTCGCGGCCAGCCTTCAACGGCGGGAAAGCGCGCAGACGGCGTGAGATTCAGCAACTCCACGCTGGCGCCGGGCGGTGCGGTTGCACGCACGCGCGCATCAAAATCCGAGTCCGGAAGTTCGCGCAGCATCAGCACCGCTTCCGCGTGTGCGGGAATGATGTTCGGCGCAGCGCCGCCCGCGATGAGCCCGAGGTTCCAGACCTCCGGGCCGAGCTCCGCATCCACTGGGCGCGGCTCCGCGCGCAGGCGCTGCACCCAATCCAGCAAGGGCCAGATGGCGCTCGCGCCGAGTTCCGGCGTGCCGCTGTGTGCGGGCTTGCCGTGGCAAGTGAGTTTCAGGATGCGTACGCCACGCTGTCCTGTACCGAGTTTGTTGTGCGTGGGTTCGCCGTTGATCGCGGCGCGGAGTGCGGGCCAACGCCCCTTGAGGTGCACCTCTGCGTGCTTCGCACCGAGGGAATCGGTCTCCTCGCCCACCACGCCGAGGAAAGCGACATCCGTGTGCCCGCGCGCGGCCAGTTCCGCGATGACAGCAAGTTGCGCGACGATCTGACCCTTCGCGTCGCAGGTGCCGCGGCCGTGCAGACCATCAGCCGTGCGGCGCGGCGGAATGAACGGCGGCACCGTGTCGAGATGCGTGGTGAAGAGCAGCTTCGGCTGGCCGCGCGTCGCGATGACGTTGTGGCGCCCGGACGCGACCTCCATCAGCTCCACCTTCAGACCAAGCGCTTCCAGTGCCTTCGTGAGGAGCGGCATGATGCGCCCCTCCGAGCCCGTGGTGGTGTCCACGGCGCAGAGCGCTTCCAATGCCGCAAGCCGGCCATCACTCGTTCGATACTCGTGCCCCATGCCTGCAGTTTGGCATGAACCCGCCAGAGCCACTACAGCCTTCGTGTTCTTCGACGCGAAGATGCGAGGCGGCTGGTCGCGAGAGCGTGGCGCGGAGTGCGCTCAGAAGGTGAGGTTCAGGTTTCGAGTGAAGCGCGTTTCGAAAACATCCTCACGGACGAGGTAAACGGGTGTGGAAACAGCGGACAGGAGCCCCGAGGTGCAGAGGGAGAGCCCCTGCGAGGCGCCGGGGCCACTGACATCCAGCATGAGCTCACCGAATGAGTGCCAGCCACCACCCCCCATGTTCTGATCCAGTTCGATGGAGATGGCACCACGCAGCGATTGCGTCGCGATGGTGCCACTCAGGACGGTCATGGCGAGCATGGCGCCCGGAAGACCCGGATTGCTCAGCACCGGAGCAGGCGTGGTCACGTTGGGTATCGCGGCCAGTGCTGCAGCCTGCCCCGCAGCGAGCGCAACATCGAAGGCCGCCCGCAACGGAATGGCGTAGGCATTGCTGTAGATCGGCGCCACTGGCGGAATGAGTGAGCCTGAAACGGTGCTGTCATTCCACATGATCTGGAAGCAGTACAAGTCCCGGGGCCCAGTGGCGTTCTCCACCCACGGCATGCGCGATGTCCCGGCTGCGGTCACCGCGAGGGGCACATTGAGAGACCACGAATCCCACGACCCGCCGCCGCCATTGGTCAGCGCCTGTGTTCCCGCTGCCGGGCTGGTGGATTGGCTGCTGCCATTCAGACTCGCGAGTTGCGGACCGAAGACATTCACGGCAGAGATGCCGCCATGCGTGCCGATGTCGTCCCAAACTCCGAACTCGAGCATGACATCGAGCCCCGACGCATTGCTCGTCCCGGGCGTGATGTTGAGGCGCACACTGACTTCGGCAGCGGCCTGATCTCCGCGCAGTTTCCATACGCCAGCCTGCTCCGTGGCCTTGATGTTGTACATGCGCTCACGAAGGGCGCGCGCAGCAGGCGTCCCGCAGCTCACACTTTGCTGGCGAAGCCCGAAATGGAATGTGCTCGACTGACCTGGCGCAGGCGCACCGCTCGCGGGGGCAGCGGTTGCAGGATGCGTGTCGTTGGCGCCGACCGTCACTTCGTCGATGTTCGTGATCGCTTCGAATGAAGACTGTTCCTGCATCGCCTGCCCGAGGAACTGGCCGCTTGATGCGCCGCTCCACAGGAAATCCGGAGTCATGAGTGAGAACAAGTAGTTCGGGTTGCGCGCGCTCTGAACGTAGGCGTCCGTGAGATTGCGCACCAAGGTGTCGATGTTGTTCCGCGTCTCGATGGTCACCGTGCCCGTCAGACGGAACATGAGCGGCTGAGTCGGATCGGCGATCGCGGCTTGCAGGTGCACAGGTGGAGCGCCCTGCGGCAGACCCTGAGGAATAATGAGCGCCCACTCATTCCCGATCCCGAGGGTGGCGCTGGCGTTGAGCAAGTTGCCCGCCGGAGCCGTGCCTTCGACGAGGAAGGTCAAGCCGGGGAAAGCGAGTTCGAGGAGGAACCCTCCGAGGTTGGCAGGTGCGGCTGCCATGGGGCCCGCAGCGAGAACGATCGGCAGCCCGAAGCCGGGCCCCTTGATGCGAATCTCCAGCGAAGAACGCGCCGACGCAGCGAGGTAGTAGAGCGGTGCTCCACCGGGCGGTGCTGGGGTCACCATCGAAGCCGCCGGCAACACCGCGCCCGTGATGCTGTTCAGCGCACCAACCCCATTCACGGACAGCCCACCCAGCAACGTGTTCTGTTGCTGGGCCGTGAGGCCCGAATTCAGCACCAAGGCCATCAAGAATCCGAACCACCAGTAGCCGCGAATGGGTGAAGTGCGCATGTGGAAATCTCCGCAAATATAGAACAACCTGAACTTACCTCGGAATGGTGGTATCGGCTCAGGATTCACCCAATCGCCTGAAAGCACTGATGGCAAGGCTGTTGTGCGCACGACAAACACTTGACACCGGGAAGCCGCAGCAGGAATAGCACCCACCCGCGCGCCGTTCCGCGCGACTCGCCAACCCAGGTACCGCCACTCCCAGGCGCCGAACCAACGGTGCAGGTTCCTGCTGCTCGGAGAGTCCTTCGCCGTGCTGCACCCAGACCTACAGAAGATCCCACGGGCGCAAAGGCTCCCGTGGGATCTCAGCACGGCGTCCCTAGACGAGCCTCAGAACGTGTGGCTGGCCACGCCTGAGTCCGCGATGATCATCATGGTCAGCGGGTCCAGTGCAACACTCACGCCATACAACGTGATCCCGGCCAGTGCTGCTGGCGGAACTGCGACACTCGCCGAAGCGCTCCCCAACACGTCCAAGGCTCCGTAGGCGAGATTCAGTCCGTTCTGGCCTGCAGATAACCACAAGACGATCTCATTCATGTTCGCATGCAAGCCGAACCACGGACCTGTGCCAGGACTGGTTGCGTTGAGTGGATCAGCCGTGAAGAAGTTCTGGTAGAAGGGCACCGAAGTGCGCCCGCCGGTCTCTGCATTGCATGGGATCGCGAATCCCACAGCACTTGATCCGATGGGACCGACCGAGAAGCTGTAAGGTACCATGCAAGAAATGCTCTGGACCAATTGCGGCCACGTCTGATTCGTGGTGGTGACAAGCCCAAGCTGTGCCCGGTCATTCAATCCCCACGCATACAGCGTTGAGGCCGTAGTCAGCGCGAAGGAGGAATTCCACCCTGCGCTAATCGCCGACGTACCGGCAAGCAGAGTGCCAGCGTCGCGATAAACGAGATACGGCTGGTTCAGATAGCTAGCGGTTTGTCCGCCAAGCTGCCCGCTCGAGTTCAGCCCCCAACTCTTCACGGAACCATCCGACATTCTCGCCATGCTATGATCAGCGCCGGCAGCCAACTCCACCACGCCGCTAAGCGTTGTAACCGTAACAAAGCTGGTGGTCACGTTTGATAGATTTCCTATTCCAAGTTGCCCTAGGTGATTGCGCCCAGCGGCCTTGACGGTCCCCGATGCGTGCAACGCGAGGACGTGATCTTTGCCTGCTACGACTGAAACATGGCCTTGGATGATACCAGCTGCACTCATAGGCCCAAGCACAGTAGTGCCTCCGGATAAGCTAAATGTGCACTGGCCATACGTATTGTCACCCCAGGCGACCCAACCTGCATTCAAGTACCTTGCGTAGCTGAAGTAACCGCCAGCACATATGTTGGAAATCGGAAGGGTCTGGCTCGTGTTCGGGGCGATTGCAGTCACCGGTACGTATTGCGTAACGTAGCTGTAAATACCTAACTGGCCTCGCTGGTTGCGGCCCCACGCCTTGACTCCACCATCCGCCCCTAGCGCGAGACAGTGGTCGGCACCCGCAGATACCGCAGTCACGCTCGGCAGATTCAGGACGAGTTGAGGTGTTGATTGATTTGGACCATTCCCAATGCCTAGTTGCCCATAATTATTGGAACCCCATGTCATCACCGTCTGGTTCGATAGCAACGCCATGTTGTGGCGCCCTCCCACCGAGATGGAAGTCACGCCGCTCAGGCCAGGAATCGTCTGAGGGAAGCTCTGGTCCAACGTGTGCCCCAGGCCAAGCTGTCCCTCGGAATTTCTTCCCCAAGCCCGGACCGTCCCATCGGACATCAGTGCGAGTGTATGTCCTAATCCGGACCGAATCATCGTTATCGTGACGCTCGTCTGGGCAATAATGAACTGTTGCAGGATCGTCAGACTGAATAACACCATGGCGCACCTGATCGGTGCCCCGCGAGAGATGTGATTCGACCGACCTGCTGGATGAGTCTCGGGAGTTGTCATGGATGCGTTTCCTTTTGCTTGTTCTTTCCGTAACTTGAATACTTGCACAGGACTCAAAACGTGTGGCTCGTCACGTCGGAGATGGCGATGACGTTGAACGTGAGCGCGTCGACAGCGATGCTGACGCCGTGGATTGTGATCCCGCTCAGGACAGCTGGCGGGAACGCCAAGCTGGCGGTTGCGCCGCCAGTGATGTCGAGTGCGCCATACGCAAGGCTCATGCCAGACTGTCCGGCGTTGAACCAGAGATACACATCTGGAAGACTGATATGAAGCCCGAACCAAGCACCAGTACCCGGATTGGTGGCGTTGAGCGGGTTGGCTGTGAAGAAGTTCTGGTAGAAGGGGCTTGGGATTCGCCCGCTGGTTTCCATGTTGCACGGAATCGTGACGGAAACGGCTGTCGTCCCAACCTCCCCGATTGACATGCTGTACGGGCTGCTCACGCATGCGAGGCTGGTGATCAACTGCGGGACTGTCTGGCTGGATGTGTTGAGAAGGCCCAGTTGGTATTGATTGTTCAGCCCCCAGGAGGATCCGGATGAATTGGTATGCAAGGCGAGGGAGTGTTCCCATCCGGCTGAGAGTACGCTGACTCCACTCAGCCCTGTGACGCTCTGTGGAAGGCTCTGAGACGTATTGCCGCCTTGCCCGAGCTGGCCCTGGTCGTTGAGACCCCATGACTTCGCAGTTCCGTCAGACATGAGGGCCAAGCTGTGGTCTCTGCCCGCCGCCACTTGCAGCACTGCAGTTCCCAGCGAGGAACTTGGAATGATGCCCGGGCACGGAGACGATGTGACCAAGGCACCCTGCCCAAGTTGCCCGATATCGCCGCGTCCACACGATGCCAGGGAGCCATCTGTCAGCAACGCTACCCAATGGTGCCGCCCGGCAGCCAGCGAAGCGACACTGGATAGGCACTGAACGATTCCCGGTGTGTGCGCTACCCCCCCGATAATGTTGATGCCGAGTTGGCCGTAGTTGTTGCTGCCCCACGATCTCACTTCCCCGTTGGGTAACCTGGCCAAACTGAAGTGCCCACCCGCACAAATCTCGGCGACTCCGGCGATGGAGACAACGGTTCCAGGCGTGCTTTCTGTCGGAGATAAGAAACCGCGACCGAGTTGCCCGGCGTCGTTTCGTCCCCACGACACCACACTACCGTCCGAGAGCAATGCGAGACTGTGATCAGCACCAGCTGATATCGCGGTCACACCTGCAAGGCCCGGGACGAGCTGCGGCGTGGTCAGATGTGTGACGCTCGCGATGCCCAGCTGACGGTAGTTGTTGTTTCCCCATGCAATCACCGTCTGGTTGGAGAGAAGCGCGAGGCTGTGCCCCCACCCGGCCGAGATGGAGGTCACTCCGCTCAGTCCTGGCACCGTCTGCGGCCATGCTTGAATGAGTGTGTGGCCGAGCCCGAGCTGGCCCTCGACATTCCTGCCCCACGCCCGCACGGAGCCGTCCGACATCAAGGCGAGCGTGTGACCGTACCCGCTGCGGAGCATGGTTGGTGGCGTCAAGGTCTGCGCGGGTAGCGAGGCCGAAATCAGTAACAGTGCAACCACTGCAAGGAGGTGCGCGAGCGAATCCGGGATCGAGTTTGGACCAGTGCAGTGCTGCTTTTTAATCAGATTCATGGAGCACGTTCTCTCAGATGTGGGTTTTCAGAGCCGCAAGAGAATCTCTGGCCGCTCAAACAGGCATGCCTTGCGGGCCCGCCTTGCAGCAGAGTCGCTCTGTCAATGCGATCCGAAGCGAGATGTTGCGTCGCGACCACATTTTTCTCAGATTATTTTTTTACAAGAACACAGAGCAACCTTGCCGGCGGGTCGATTCCAAAACACCTGAATCATGGGAGGGCCGTTGCCAGTCCTGCGCAACGAGCAATGGCCCCGCGCGGGCGGCCGGCGCTGAAAGCGGAGCAGCGCCCTGACATGCGCAGCTGTCAGACCGGGATTGCTGACGCGAGCTTGAGGAGTTGAAGGCCTGACGCAGCGAGGTCTGCACTTGCGTCGATGCGATTGCGAGCGAGAGCCTCGTAGATCGGCGAGCGTTGGGCATGCAGAAGCACGGCCTCCTCTGCGACGGTGCGACCCGCAAGGAGAGGCCGCTCGATTGCGTCGTCTGCAGATTCCGCGCGGGCAACGGCTGTGGCGGCGCTGATGTCGAGCCAGATGACGCGGCCCAGTTGCGCAAGCAGTCGTGCAGCATCAGGCGCGAGCACGCTGCCGCCACCCGTCGCGAGAACGATGGGTTCCGTGCGCTGCGCAATCTCGGCGACCAGTGCCCTGAGCAATGCACCTTCCTGCTCGCGCAGCGCTGCTTCGCCCTCGCTCAGCAACCACTCGGCGGCACTGCGGCCTGTGCGCGCGCAGAGGAGTTCATCGGTATCGAGGAAGGCCCGACCCGTGGCCGCCGCGAGGGCGCGGCCGAGCGAGGTCTTGCCGCTGCGGCGGAGACCGATCAGGACAATGGACGTTCGCGAAGCGCCCATCGCACTGCCTCCTTGATGCGTCCCGAAACGTCCGGCAAGCCGCCCCACCACAGATTCAGCTGATGAGCCGCTTGCACGGCGTACATGCGCTCGCCACCGAGCAGCATTGCGCCGTGAGGCCGCCCTGCGCGCAGCAGCGCCGTCTCGCGTGGTCGGTAGTTCATGTCGAAGAGGATCTGGCCTTGGCCGAGCAACCCTGCCGATACCGGCATCTCACCGGGTGCGCGCACACCACCAACTGGAGTCGCATTCACGATCAAGCGTGGACGCTCGCGAGGCTCCGCTACCGCGACGGCACCGAGTTCTGAGGCCACACGCTCCGCGCGCGCCATGGTGCGCGCAGTGATCTCCACGTTGAAACCCATCTGCACCAGCGCAAGCACGGCCGCGCGCGCAGCGCCGCCAGCGCCCACCACCAATGCGCGCCCGCTCGCCGACTCCGTACCGAGAGCCTGTTGCACCACTTCGCGCACGCCGTGGTAATCGGTGTTGTAGGCGGTGAGCTTGCCTTCTTGATGCACCCATGTGTTCGCAGCGCCGATGGCTCGCGCGAGGGGATGCACACTGTCTGCCGCCTGCACGGCCGCTTCCTTCAACGGAGTCGTGAGCGACACACCGCGAAGATCGAAGCGCTTCATCACCTCGCGCACGCCGCCGATGCCCTGCGCTGGCAATGAGACATACATGGCGGACAACTGCAACTGGCGGAACACGCGGTTGAAGACAAGCGGGCCGATGCTCGCTGACGGTTGATCGGAGAGCACCGCGAAGACGGCCACGGGATCGGCAAGTCGGCTGTCGGAACCGTAGAGCCCGACGACATCGGACAGTTCGGGGAGTCCCGGCGCTGCGAGGCGCTCGCGAGCGGTCGCTCCGCGCGCGCGTGCGTACATCCACGGCGAACCCATGCGACGGAACAGCAACCGCGTGCCCAGCGCATCCGCGCCGAGACCGAAGGCGATGACTCGCCCGGGAGCGCGCTCGGCCGCGCGCGCGAGCGTGAGCACGTCTGCGGTGGTGGTCGCCCGCGTCGCGATCTTCACAAAGCCGGCTTCCACGGCGAGAGCCTTCTCCACGATCCGGTCGAGATCCCGCGGAGTGCCGGTCGGGTCATGGTGTGAAACCACGAGGTGCTTCCCGAGTGGGCCGGCCCAGTGCGCGATGGCATCCAGTTCGATATCCACCATCACCGCGCCGCACTTGAGAGCTTTCTGGAGGAGCTGCATGCGCGCGAGCTCGGTGCCCTTCCACCAGCCACCATCGGTCTCGCGGCGGCATGTGGCGATGACAGGGAGCGGCGCACCGAGAAGCACATCCGTCTCCGGCTTGTCGAGCGCGTCGAGACGTACCTCGGCCATGACCGTTCCTGGTGCATGAGCCGCCGCAAGATGCCGCAGCACTTCGAGCACACCCAGCGGCGTGCGTTCGGCCACCACGGCGATGATCATGCGCCCTCCCCTTCCAACAACCGTTTCACTTCCCGGCGCCGCGACGCGCCGTCCGGAAGCGCTTCCGCGGCACGCAGAAGCTCGCGGTCGAGTTCGCGCAAAAGTGCCAGCGCTTCGGGGTGCTCGCGCGACATGTGCAGGAGATGTTCAGCGACCGTGTGTTTGTCGCCGCGAGCGACTGGCCCGGTGAGGCCGCGCGCGCCCGCGCTGCCAGCGCATTCGACGACGGGCGTCGCCAAGGCCGCGAGGGCGCGCCATGCGAGTTCCGGCTCCACACCCGCTCGCTGCCACACACGCACCGCGAGATGCAGCAACGCCAGCGGGCCGTTGCCGGCCAGTGTCGCACCGAGATGCCACGCAGTGCGCGCTTCATCGGGCACGCAGACAGGCACCCCACCGAGGGCCTCCGCGAGGGCCCGAACGGACTGTTCACGACCAGGATCCGCATCCACCGCCACCAGCGCACCCGCGAGATCAAAGGTGGCCACACCAGATGGGAACGCACGCAGCGGATGAAAGGCCGCCGTGATCAGCCCGCGCGCTGCGAGCGGTGCAAGCACCTTGCGCCCATGCATCGCCGATGGGTGCAACACCCAGCCAGCCTCAGGCAGCGCGCCTTCAGCGAGTTCACTCGCGACGCGAGACAACGCATCGTCCGGGACCGCGATGAGCATCCACGTGCCACGCGGCAATGGCGGCAGCGCCGATGTGAACGGCACGCGCAACTCCGCTGCTGCAGGATGCCCCTGACGACCCGAGCCGCCACTCAGCGAAAGGACGCGCGTCCCCCGCGCACGCAGCATGCGCGCGAGCGCCATGCCGCAGCGCCCCGGACCATGAACATGCAGCGTCTCCGGGATCATGCAGGCTCCGCGGCGCGCGACGTCACGACGACGGCACGCCAATCATCGCGCACGTTGAGGCACGCTGCGATGAGATCGGCTTCCGCCTTGTCCTTCGCGAGAAAAAACAATGTGCCGCCGGAACCTGAAAGATGCGCGGTGCGCCCGGCTATCGCGCGCGCTTCGGCCTGCAATCCACCAAGCTCGGGACAGACATTGAATGCTGCTGGTGCCAGACGATTGAACAGCATGGCGTCGCAGAGCGGGCTGCCATCAGCAAGCGCCGTCAGCAATCGGCCAGGGCCTTCCTGATGCGTCGGAACCGTGAGCGCGCGATAAACTTCAGCTGTGGATGTGGTCGCATGGGAGAGCAGCAGCACATAGTGGCGCACGCCACTCGCTTTCACGGGCTCCACCACTTCGCCACGCCCGGTGCAGAGAGCCACGCCTCCGCGCACGAAGAATGCCGTGTCACTGCCCACGCGCGCAGCGATGGTGGCCAGCTTCTCTGCGGAAAGCTCGACGCAGTGGAGTTGCAGCACACCGCGCAACGCCGCCACGGCATCCGCTGAGCCGGCACCGAGGCCCGTGCCCGGCGCGAAGCGTTTCTGGATGAAGATCGCGGCAGGAAGCGCGCGACCGAGTTCCTTCTCTGCTTCGCGCACGATTCTCCAAGCAAGGTTGCCCTCGCCTTCGGGCACGTCCTTCCTGTCCGTCTGCACTTCGAGACGCGGCGCGGCATTGACGCGCACCAGATCTCCGCAGTCGAGGGTCTCCATCACCGTGACGATGTCGTGAAAGCCGTCTGCACGGCGCTCGCGCACTTCGAGGAAGAGGTTCACCTTCACGGGTGCCAGACGTTCGATGCTCATGCGGGCACATTCTCGCCGAGAAGCAGATTGTCAATGAGGCGTGCGGGGCCGAGTTTCGCTGCCACGGCCACCAGATCGCCCGCGCGTGCTTCCGCGCCGCGTTCCTCCAGAGTCTCCGGGTCGCACACTTCGAGATAATCGATTCCCCAGCGCGACCCGCGTGCAAGGGCGACACGCCCGAGTTCTACCAGCGTTGCCGCGCGCCGTTCGCCACGCAGGAATCCGTCGTTGACTCCGCGCAGAGCCGCGAAGAGTTCCGGGGCGACCGCACGTTCCTCCGCAGAGAGGTAGCGGTTGCGGCTGGACATGGCGAGACCATCCGCCTCGCGATGAATCGGACACGTGGCGATGCTCACGGGCACGTCGAGATCGCGCACCATGCGCCGGATCACGAGAGCCTGCTGAAAGTCCTTGCGCCCGAAGAAGGCCGTGTCGGGCTGCACTTGCAGCAGCAGCTTCAGGACCACCGTGAGCACGCCATCGAAGTGCCCGGGTCTTGAACGCCCGCAGAGCACGTCGGTGAGGCCGGTCTGATGCAGACGCGTGACCGAACCAGCGGAATACATCTCTGCAACCTCCGGCATGAAGAGCAGCGCACAGCCGTGCTCTGCGAGCAGCGCCAAGTCTCTTTCCGGTGTGCGCGGATAGCTCGCGAGATCTTCGTTCGGCCCGAACTGCAGCGGGTTCACGAAGATGCTGGCCACCACGCACTGATGTTCGCGGCGTGCCGCTGTGACGAGCGAGCCATGGCCCGCGTGCAGCGCGCCCATCGTCGGCACGAAGCCGATGCGTTCACCCGCGCGGCGTCGTTCCGCGAGCACCGCGCGCAGTTCCGCCACCGTGCGGATGATGGGAATGGTCGGCATGCCCTCAGGAGGCCCCGGCGCTGAGCGCAAACGCTCCGAGCTTCCGGACGCCGCTGGCGCCGCGGAAGCGCTGCGCCATCTCGCCGAGCGTCTTCCCTGTGACGGGATGCACGAGCGAGGCCGCGACCTCCGCCGCCGGAAGCATGACGAAAGCGCGCTCCAGCATGCGCGGGTGCGGCAGTTCGAGGGCCGGAGTCGCGATGACGCGCTGCCCTTGCAACAGCAAGTCAAGGTCGAGCGTGCGCGGCCCACCGGGCACTTCACGCCGGCGCCCGTGGCGGACTTCGAGGCCGAGCAGTTGCGACATCACGAGCTGCGGCGGCAGCGTGCCTTCGAACAGCGCACAAGCATTCAGGTACTGGCCTTGCTCCACCGGTGAGACAGGCTCGGTTTCGTAGAGCGACGATGTGCCCAGCAGCCTGAGCCCCGGCACGAGGCACAGTGAATGCAGCGCGGATTCGAGCGCCGCCTGACGGTTGCCGAGGTTCGCACCGAACGCGATGAGGACCGGTTCCATCAGGCTGGACTCCCTGTCGCAGCAGCCCTGCGCGGCAGCAGCGCCATGATGGGTCCGCTGAGCATGAAGAGCGTGCAGATGAGCGGCACCATCACTTCGTATTGCGTGGCGATGAGCGCGAACAGTCCCACGAGGAAAATCAACATGGTGAATGTCTTGCGTTTGAAGAGCCACACAGCGAGGTGCATGTAACGCAGGCGACTGACCATGAGCACACCCAGCGCACCCATGAGCCACGGCATGAGCGGCTTCACCCAGGAATCGCCAACCTCGGAGATGTCCCGGTTGAGGATCACCCATGAGGCGACCACCGCTGCCGCGGCGGGGATGGGCAGCCCCTTGAACCAGCGATGCGATTCTTCGTCTGGAGTCGTTTCGGAGTTGAAGCGCGCAAGACGCAACGCGCCCCCGCAGACATAAACCCCCGCAAGCACCACGGACAGCCGCGGCGGCAGGAGTGCTGCGCTGATCATCATCTCGTGAAAGAGCAGCGCGGGCGCCGCGCCGAAGCTCACCACGTCGCAGATGGAATCCACCTGCTCGCCGAAGCGGCTGGTCTGGCCTGTGAGGCGCGCGACCTTGCCGTCCACGGCATCGAAGATCATGGCGAGGAAGATGAGCCAGGCCGCCTCCGCTTCGAGGCCCGCACGCGTGACCGGGTCCGTTGCGGCCATGGCTGCCATGGTCTTCATCATGGCGACGAGCCCGGAGATGAGATTGCCGAGGGTCACCAACGTCGGCAAGGTCTGCACGGGCCGGATGCGACGCGGGCGCGTCGCATTCGCTGGCTGCTCACGCATGCTCTCCGTGCCTGTCGTCACTGGGGACACTCCTTCAGCCGCGCCACAGCATGCAGCCCGCCCTTCACCTTGTCGCCGGGCTTCACCAGCACCTCGGCGACGAGACTTCGCGGCAGGAACAGCTCTGTGCGGCTGCCGAACTTGATCATGCCATAGCGCTCGCCCCGCGTGAGGCGGCGGCCGACAGGACCGGGACAAATGATGCGCCGCGCGATGGCCCCCGCGATCTGGCGCACCAGCACGCGTCGCTCGCCGCCGGGTGTTTTCACGAGCATCCCGAGGTCCATGGCCTCATTGCGGTCCGAGCAGGCCGGGTCTCTGGCATCCAGGAAGGCCCCCGGCCGGTGCGCCAAGTGGCACACCTCGCCCAGCAGCGGCGAACGGTTCACATGCACATCGAAGACCGAGAGGAAGATGCCGATGCGCACGCAGGGTTCGCCCACGAACTCATCGCGGGGGAGTTCGAGCACGTCGGTGACCGTGCCGTCCGCAGGGCTGGTGACCGTGTCAGCACCACCCGCCGCAGTGCGCTCCGGATCGCGGAAGAAGTTGAGCACGAAGGCGAAGAGCCCGAGGCCCACTGCGGCCAGCGCCACGCCAGCAGCGCCCCCCACCCAGCCGAGGCCGAGGGCCGCCGCTCCGAGGAAAAGCGTGCCAAGGACGAGGAGTTCGGGGGTGCCGTGTGGGGTGAGTGGCCAGCGCATCGGAGGGAGCATCGTAAGTGTGCGCCCCACCGCCGGCAACGATTGCGCAAGGTGCGGAACTCCGGGCTTTGACGCCCAGCAGCGCCAATGCCATAACCACGGCAAGGAATCCCGCCATGTCCACTATCGCCTGCGTCCACGCTCGTGAAGTCCTCGATTCCCGCGGCAACCCCACGGTCGAGGTGGAGGTCACTCTCGACAGCGGTGCACACGGCCGCGCCATCGTGCCCTCCGGCGCAAGCACCGGTGCTCACGAAGCCGTCGAACTCCGCGACGGCGGCGCTCGCTACGGCGGCAAGGGCGTGCTGAAGGCGGTCGAGAACGTCCTCGACAAGCTCGGTCCAGCGATCACGGGCCATGACTCCGCAGACCAAGGCGGCATCGACCGCATCCTCATCGACTGCGATGGCACCGAGAACAAGAGTGCCATGGGTGCGAATGCCATCCTCGCTTGCTCCATGGCCAGCGCGCACGCTGCCGCGGCACATACGGGCATGCCGCTCTACCGGCATCTCGGCGGCGTCGCCGCGCGGCGTCTGCCCGTGCCCATGATGAACGTGCTGAATGGCGGCGCGCATGCCGACACCAATGTCGATATTCAGGAATTCATGGTCATGCCCGTGGGCGCGCGCTCCTTCCGCGAGGCGCTGCAATGGGGCGCCGAGATCTTCCATGCGCTGAAGGGTGTGCTGAAGGCGAAGGGGCTCGCCACCTCCGTCGGCGACGAAGGCGGTTTTGCTCCGAACCTCGGCAGCAACCGTGAAGCTCTCGATCTCCTCATGGCCGCCATCGAGAAAGCGGGCCGCAAGCCCGGCACCGAAGTGCAACTCGCTCTCGACTGCGCCGCCAATGAGTTCCTGAAAGGCGAGCACTATGTGCTCGACGGCAAGAAGCTGAGTGTGGATGAAGTGATCGCGCTCTATGCAAGTTGGGCCGCGAACTACCCCATTCGCTCCATCGAAGACCCCTTGGCCGAGGACGAGTGGGCGGGCTGGAAGCGCATGACCGACGCCCTCGGCGGCAAGGTGCAGCTTGTCGGCGACGACCTCTTCGTCACCAATCCGAAACGGCTGGCGCGCGGCATCCAGTCGGGCACGGCCAATGCCATCCTCGTGAAGGTGAACCAGATCGGAACGCTTTCCGAGACTTTCGAGGCCGTGGCCATGGCGCAACGCGCCGGCTCTGGAACGATTATCTCGCATCGCAGCGGCGACTCCGCGGACACCACTATCGCGGATCTCGCGGTGGCGCTGGATACGGGGCAGATCAAGACGGGCTCGCTCTGCCGCACGGATCGCATCGCCCAGTACAATCAGCTCCTGCGCATCGAGGAGGACCTCGGTGACGCCGCGCGCTACGGGGTGTGACGCGCGGGATCTGTTCGCCATGCGGCGGAACTTCTTGGGGGAGAGTGCACATGGATGCTGAGGATGCGAAGGCGGGCCTGAGGCACACGCTCTTCTGGAGCGCCATGGGATTGCTCGGGCTCATCCTCTTCTTCGGTCAGTATCTGCCGGCCGTACGCGATGCTGCGGAAACGCGAGATCTTCTCCAGCGCCTTGATGTGCGCGTGCACGAACTCGAGGGCGAGCGCGACCGGCTGAAGGCCCGCATCGACGCCGTGGATCGCGGCGACGAACACGCCATCCAGCGCGGGCTTCGCGAGCATGACCTCGTCCCCGACGGCGTGATTCGCCTCGTGGAGGAGCGCTCTCCCCGCAACCCGGGCGCCTCCGCCGGCCGCTGAGCTGATCCTCGCGCTTGCCCGCGATCCTCCTCTCCTGAAAATTGCCTGACTTGCTTTTGCTCAGGACATTGAGTAAAAATACTCAACATAATGAGCAAAACGAAACCCCGATTCCAGCTCCCCCAAGCCAGTCGGTTGCTGGACCGCCTGAAGGAACCACGCCGTTTCATCCAGGTAGTGACCGGACCACGCCAAGCGGGAAAATCCACGCTGGTGCTGCAAGCCACGAATACCCTTGCTGTACCGGTGCGAAGTGCAAGCGCTGACGAACCCACGTTGCACGGTGCGGATTGGATCGCCCAGCAGTGGGAAGCTGCGCGGCTCTCCATCGCAGGCCGGGCGGGAGCGGTTCTGGTCCTGGACGAGATCCAGAAGATCCCGGGGTGGTCGGAAACGGTGAAGCGCCTGTGGGACGAAGACACGCGCGCCAAGCGCCCTCTGAAAGTGGTGTTGCTTGGATCTGCACCGCTCTTGATCTCCCAAAGACTGACCGAGAGCCTGGCTGGCCGATTCGAGACCATCATCGTGTCACATTGGTCGTTCGCGGAAATGCGCGCGGCCTTCGGCTGGACACTCGACGAGTTCCTGTTCTACGGTGGTTTCCCGGGTGCGGCGCCGCTGATCGCAGAGCCGACTCGCTGGTCGCGCTACATCATTGACAGCCTCATTGAAACGGCGCTCGCCAGAGATGTGCTTCTCCTGACACGTGTGGACAAGCCGGCCCTGATGCGGCGGCTCTTTGAGCTGGCCTGCCGCTATTCCGGGCAGAGCCTCTCGTACACCAAGATGCTGGGGCAGCTTCAGGATGCAGGCAACACCACCACCTTGGCCCACTATCTTCAACTACTGGCAGGCGCAGGCATGGTTTGCGGTCTGCCGAAGTACGCAGGCGATGTGGCGCGCAGCCGTGGCTCGAGCCCGAAGCTGCAGGTTCTCAATACGGCGTTGATGACGGCATCCAGCGGCTACAGCCTGAAAGTTGCGCGCACCGACCATGAGTTCTGGGGCCGACTGGTGGAGTCCGCTGTGGGCGCGCATCTTGCGAATGCCGCAATGCGTGGCGAATGCGCGCTGCACTACTGGCGTGAACGCAACCATGAAGTCGACTTCATCGTGAAGGCCGGGCGGAGACTGACGGCCATTGAGGTGAAGAGCGGCCGCGCACCGTTGGCACATGCAGGCACAGCCGCGTTCGCCGAGGCGTTCCGCCCACACCGCTGTCTGCTGGTGGGTGGCGACGGCATCCCCCTCGAAGAGTTCCTGTTGAAACCGGTTGCGCATTGGGTGACAACCGCTTGAGTGAAAACCTCAGTCCCCCAGCCTTTCAATCCAGATCCACACCGGCTGTGTGCTCAGATCAACTTCCAGAACCGCTCGAAAAACGCGGTGAGTCGTTCGAGGACGCTCCGTTTTCTGGCTCCGTGATCATTGCCTTCGGAGAATCGCGACAGCGGCGGCAGGATGCCGGTGATTGCTGTCCCGGTGGCCTGAATTCCACCGTCACGAAAGGCGTTGTCGATGAAGCTGCGCGTGGCCTCCGCGTTGAGCTTCTCCTCGGCGATGATGCGTTCCAACTCCTCGGTCTTCTTCGCCGCCACAAAGGCCTGCCACTGCACATCAACCTTGGAATCGATGCTCACCGAACCCACGAACTGTTCGATCAGGTCCTTCTTGTTGCGCAAGCTGGGGCTTGAATTCACCGCACGTTCGATCTGCGCCTGGATCTCCTTGTCTGCGCCGGAGCCCTTCTTCTTCAGATACATCTCGACAAGCATCAGGATGTAGTCGACGTTGATCTCGACTTGTTTGATCAGCTCGATCTCGAAGACCACGTCATCGTTGATCGACTCCCGCTCCCCTGCCGCAGCGCCGCGGAACTCCGCGTGCAGATCCAGATACCGGCTCTGGTAGTCCTGAAACTCACGCTCGGAGAGGATCTCCTGCCCTTCGAAATCGTCGAATGCGGTCAGGATGTTCTTCAGCCGCAGGATGCCTCCAAAGAGCTGGATGAAGGACTTCTTCGCTGCTTCGCCGACGATGGCCTGCCCGGGCGCAAACCCCTCGACCAGTTCCCTCACCTGCTTCTCGTACTCCTTGTAGTACTCGGACTGGGGTTTCAGCAGCACGATGCCCTTGGCGTCCTTGTTGCCGAAGAGGGCGAGCGCGTCGTTGGTCTCCTGCTCCAGGTTGCGGAATGAGACGATGTTGCCGTACGACTTGACCGAGTTGAGGATGCGGTTCGTGCGCGAGAACGCCTGAATCAGACCGTGCGCCTTCAGGTTCTTGTCGGCCCAAAGGGTGTTGAGCGTGGTGGCATCGAAACCGGTGAGGAACATGTTGACCACGATCACCATGTCCAAATCGCGATTCTTCAGCCGCCGCGACAGTTCCTTGTAGTAGTTCTGGAACTTGTCGGCACTGGTATCGAAGCTGTCCCCGAACAGCGTGTTGTAATCGGCGATGGCACCCTCAAGGAAGTCGCGAGAGCCCTGATCCAGCCCGTCCGTTTCGAAAGCCTCCTCGCCGAGCAGGCCGTCCGGCTCTCCCTCGTTGGCGGCAAAGCTGTAGATCAGGCCCACCTTGAGGCGACGCGCGGGCGGCAAGTCCTTCTGCTGTCGCTTGAACTCCGTGTAGTACCGCTTGGCCGCCTCAATGGAAGCGCAGGCAAACAAGGAATTGAACCCTGCAACGTGCCTGCCCTCAAGTTGGTAGCCGCTGCTGCGCTTCGTCTTCTTGTCAAAATGCTCCCGGACATAACCCACGACCTGTGCAATGCGATCCGGTGCCAGCAAGGCACGCTCCGTGTCAATGGCAGCGACCTGCTTGTCCCGGATGCCAGCCTGCGTCTTGATCGTGCTGATGTAGTCGATACGGAACGGGAGCACATTCTTGTCGTTGATGCCATCGACAATCGTGTAGGTGTGCAGCTTGTCCCCGAAGGCCTGCTCCGTGGTGCGCCGCAACGGGTCACCCGCGTTGCCAGCATTCACTGCAAAGATAGGCGTGCCGGTGAAACCGAACAGGTGGTGGCGCTGAAACACGCGCGTGATGTCCGCGTGCATGTCGCCGAACTGGCTGCGATGACACTCATCGAACACGATGACCACATGCGCTTCGTAGATCGGGTGCTTCTTGTTCTTCGCAACGAAGCGCGCCAGCTTCTGGATGGTGGTGATGATGATGCGGGCGTTCGGGTCTTCCAGTTGCTTCTGCAACACCGCGGTGGACGCATTGGAATTGGCGGCGCCCTTCTCGAAGCGCTCGTACTCGCGCATGGTCTGGTAATCCAGATCCTTGCGATCCACCACGAACAACACCTTGGCAATGTCCGGAAGTCCGCAGGCAAGCTGTGCCGCCTTGAAGCTGGTCAGGGTCTTGCCTGAGCCGGTCGTGTGCCAGACATAGCCGCCAGAGGCAACCGTTCCCAACTGCCTGTGGTTCGTCGCGACCGCGATGCGCTGCAAGATGCGTTCCGCCGCAACGATCTGATAGGGCCGCAGCACCAAGAGCTTCCGCTCCGCGTCAAACACACAGTACTTCGTGATGATGTTCAGCAGCGTGTGCTTGGCAAAGAAGGTCTTGGTGAATCCGGATAGTTCGGTGATGGGCTGGTTCCTTGCGTCCGCCCACCAACTGGCAAACGCAAAGCTGTTGGATGTCTTCTGACTCGCGCGCCGGCCTCGGCTCTCGTCCAGGTGACCCGCCCGCACAGTGTTGCTGTAGTACTTGGTCAACGTGCCATTGCTGATGACAAAGAGCTGCACGTATTCGAACAACCCCGAGCCAGCCCAGAAGGAGTCGCGCTGATAGCGGTCGATCTGGTTGAAGGCCTCACGGATGTCCACGCCGCGCCGCTTCAGCTCGACGTGCACCAACGGCAGGCCGTTGACCAGCACCGTCACATCGAAGCGAGTGGAGCGTGCTCCGGCATCATCACCCGGCGTCTCGTACTGATTGATCACCTGCAAGACATTGTTGTGAATGTTCGCCTTGTCGATCAGGTAGATGTTCTTGGTCGTGCCGTCGTCGCGCTTCAGGACCTGCACATGGTCCTTCTGGATGCGCTCGGTCTTCTCGCGAATACCGTCGTTGGCTCCGGCGATACTGGCAACGAATAATCGCTCCCACTCGGCATCGGTCAGCTTGGTCTTGTTGAGACGCTCCATCTGCCTGCGCAGGTTGGCAATCAACTCGGCCTCTGACCTCAGGGGCAGGTAGTCATAGGCCTGTGCCTGCAACTGCCGGATGAGGGATTCCTCCAGATCGGCCTCGGACTGGTAGGCCACCTCCCTCGTAGCGTCTGCGCTGAGTACAAACTCGGCAACAACCGTGCTCTCGTTGGAGAACGCGATGGGCTCGTAGCGACTGGGCTTCCGATCTTCGCTCAAGAGGCTTCCTTGAAGGTGAGCAACCGATCCCGATAGTGCTCATACTGC
>SXGR01350496.1_pt1 | contig 26985 bp, 15 predicted proteins | sample 3174711 | NCBI WGS metagenome assembly SXGR01 (sample SAMN11356860, study PRJNA531348) | freshwater metagenome | isolation source: freshwater sample F1-60 | place: China: Fuxian Lake, Yuxi | collected 2017-12-25
TCCTTGGCATTTAGCCTGGTGCTGAGCATGGCGGGCGATCCGTTTCGAGTCCTGACGCCTGGTGATCCGTTGGGCGCGGGCGAAGGCCCGTTCAACGCCCAGTGGCACAACATGGCGACGGAAGCGATCCGCGTTAGCCAGCGCGCCACGCCGCCGGGCATGACGCCGGACGAGGTCGTCAAGGAACGCGATACCGAGATCTGGATTGCCAACATCACCGAAGTGGACATCGACGAGTACCGGCCCGCGGGCCTCGGCGACCTGGCGATCTACCCGTCTGATGACGGTGACTTCCGCGAACGGCTGTGCTTCCTGACGCAGAAGCTGAAGAGCGGACGCCCCTTCGGGATTGTGCAACAACCAGTGGGCGCTGGCAGGTTCTACGCCTGTAAGCTCGCGGCGGGCCCCGGCGGTCAGCCACCGAACAAGAAGTGGATGCGCCTCGTCGGCGATCCTGAACTGTGGGATGTCCTTCGCACCTACCTCCACGGCGAGCAAGTCATCTACATCGGCCCGGCGAGCCCATGGACCGATGGCAACAGCTATGTTGTTGGCGACCGCGTTGACGTTGGCGGCATTGTCTATCGCTGCGTCGCCGCGCACGTCGCCAGCCCAGAAAACGCGCCACCAGAGGCCGGTCATTGGGAACTGTATGAAGGGAAGAAATACATCTCGCTGGTCAACCACGCTGGCAAGGTGCCGCCAACGAATCCGTCCTACTGGCTTCCCAGCGGGCCGCACCGTGGCGTCTGGAGCAAGGGCGACACGTATGCGCCCGGCGACGTCGTGGTCGAGCCGCAGCTTGGTCGCATCATCATTGACGGGGTCTCGCGGGCCTGGCTCAATGTGAAACAGGCCGCCCACCAGCACGCCAAGATCGCCGGCGGCGAGTTGCAAAGCGCGACTGACGGTCCCGTTGAAATCCTCTGGCGTCAGGGAGGCCTTGGCAATCAGTGGGCTGTCGTCCGCCTTTGCTGCGATTCGGGCCTCACGCTGCCCGTAGCAACGAGCACGGGCGACGCGACGATTCCTGCCATGACCTGCGACGGCGTCGCCCAGTTCATCTATCGGCCTGGCGGTGCGCTCATCATGGGCGCGATGAACCTCACCGGGGCCGGCACACACACCTATCCCGCCCGAACAGGAAGCGGCGCACCGAGTCTTGCCGTGATGCGTTCCAACGGCAACGGCAACGTCTACACGCCGACTCCATCGGGAAGCCTCTACACGGCACCGATGACGCTGTCCGGCGTTGGCATTCGCACGACGCCGCCGACTGGGAATGGCAATCTGAAAGCCGTCGGGATGAACTGCGCCGGTATCGGAGCACGTTCAGTGCCGACTCGGTCGGGGTCCGGCTCTTGTGCGTTGCCTGCACTTTCCTGTTTTTCAAACGCGGGTAGCGGCGGTGGGAGCGTCACGGTTGCGGCCATGTTCGTGGCGAAGATGACGAATCCACTCCTCCAGGGATCGACGGGCCGGTGGGTTTACGATTGGATCGAGCAGACGATCAACCCTACGAACGGCGACTATCAGGACCTGTCGGGTGGCAAGTCAGGCAACACGACGTCCGGCCCCTTCATGCGCGAGCGGAACAACAACCTCGTCAAGACACCGCTCTACAGTCTGGCCCGGCTGCGGGGGCCGTGGAGCGCTCAACCGCTTTACGACTTCGAGCATTGCTGCACGGACGGAGCCGAAACCGCCAGTAGCGCGCTCATTCTCGGCGCGATGATCTGCACGGGTAGCGGGACGGCAGACCCGCCGCCGCCTGTATTCGGAGAGGGCAACCTCGTAACCCCCGCGATGGCATGTGCAGCGACTGGCTATGCAAGCGCCTACTCGGTTCACATCGGAACGGGCAGCCCGCAGTTTGTTGCGATGGCTTGTGCCGGCGTCGGCCTAGCGAGCGGGTACTCCGTCAATGTCGGATGGGGCAAGCCGCCATTCGGCGCGATCGCATGTGCGGCCAGCGGCCTCGTCGATGCGCCTGTTTTTGCAGGCGCCGGCAGCTTCCAACCGGGATCGATGGCATGTGCGAGCATTGGGCTTTCAAGCGCGTACTCCGTCAGCGTCGGCAAAGGCGGGCCACAAGCTGCTGCAATGACCTGTGCTGGGGGCGGCACGGTGGTCGCGCCCGTCTACTCTGGCGAGGCCATTCTTCAAAGTGGATCGATGCAGTGCGTGGGAATCGGACTGTCGAGCGCAGAGTCGGTCCACCTCGGCACCGGCAATCTGCACACCACCGCACACTCCGGCGCCGGCAGCGGGTTGTTCATTCCCAAAAAGATTGGTGCAGGCACTCTGCAGCTAACGGCGATGCTTTGTGTCGGAAATGGCGAAGCATGGATCAATACGCAGGAGTCATCCGAGGGAGGTATCGCGGCGGGCGGCAGCCATCAGGCGCTCGCGGACCTCGGGACCGACGGCGGCGTGGCAGCGGGTGGTAGCCATCAGGTTCTTGCGGACCTTGGCACGCAAGGCGGCGTGGCTGCCGGTGGTAGCCATCAGATTCTGTCGGACCTCGGCACGGACGGCGGCGTGGCAAGCGGCGGCGACAGTTAGGAGACGGAGATGCCCAATCAACTGGTTATTTGTGACGACGCGCTCCTGCGGCAGATGGGTGTCCTCAAAGACAACATCCTGGGCTCAGCCGCGCTGCGCCTCTTCAAGTCGAACATTACGCCGGCGCATAGCGACGTTCTCGGTGACTACACGCCGAACGAAGCGGACTTCAGCGGATACAGCGCGGCGACGCCAAGCTGGACATCCGTGACCATCAGCAGCAACCGAGCCCAATCCACTGGCTCGCCAATCAGTTGGACCAAGAATGGGGCCACAGGGAACACGATCTATGGCTACTTTCTCCAGCGTTATTCCAGTTCCCTAATCGGCGCACGCAAGTTCGCCAGCAGCATCGACATGAACGACGATGGCGACAACATGACCGTGCAACCGATCTGCACGTTGGTCGATCATGCGATCAAGAACTCGGCGTCTTCGAGCTTCGTGTGGAGTAACGGCGCCTTGCAGGAGTTCGCGGATATCCTCGTCGGCGCGAGCGACGGCCTGTGGGCTTGCACGCTTCACCTGTTCAAAGACAGCGGCTTGACGCCATCACGATCCGACACAGCAGCCACCTACACCGCGAGCGGCGTCGAGGCGGATTTCAGTGGGTATGGCGCGGTCGGCATCGCCTGGCAGGCCGACGTTCTCGTCGCCGACCAGATCAGGATTCCCGCCGATCAGATGGTCTGGACCAAGAACGGAGCCACAGGCAACACGATCTACGGCTACTTCATTCTCGATGCCTATGGTCGCCTGGTCGGCGCGAAGAAGTACGACACGCCCGTCGGTATGACTGCCAATGGACAGCAACACACCGTGCAGCTTGTTTACACGATTGAAAGCGAGCTCTAGCCGAGGGCTGGGCTCAGGACCTCAAACCATGAGAGGATTACCATGAAGATCTCCGATTCCGCTCGCAACGCTTGCGTCAACGCCGTGGCCGGCCTCCTCGACGGCGGCTCGTCCAACGCCAACATCACCATCCGCACCGGCGCGGCCCCGACGAACACAACAGACCCAGATTCGGGCACGCTGCTGGCAACGCTGCCGACGAGCGATCCCGCGTTTGGCTCGGCTTCGGGCGGCACGGCCACCGCCAACGCCATCACCAGCGACACGAACATCGCCGCCACGGGAACCGCCGGCCACTTCCGCGCCAAGGACTCGGATGGCACCACGGTCTTCCAGGGGTCGTGCGGCACCTCCGGCGCCGACATCAACTTCGACTCCGTGTCGTTCATCGCCGGCGGCACGTGCGCGATTTCGAGCCTGACGCTCACCCAGCCGGCGGCCTGACGTTTCCGATCAGATTCGTTCCTTGGAGAAATGGCCCATGCTGACTTTTCCATTCCCCGACATGGTGGTCAGTGGCGCGGGAACCGTGAGGCCGCCGCCGCTGACCGACGATGACCTGGCCGCGATGTGGCAACGCGCCGAGACGGTTGACGATCCGCAGATTCGCACCGACCTCTTTCGCCTGTTGACGGCGGTGGAAGCGCTGACTGACACACAAGGTCGGGGGAAGTAGTAGGCGTTTCCCGACGAGGCTGACAAGCGCGCAGGATGCGGTCCGTCCATGCAGCTGCGCTTTGTCCAATAACCTAAGTGTCCAGAATGGTAAGGAAGCGGATGAAGTCGAAAGTAATCAGTTTTCTCAATTCATTCCTGGAAAATGATTTACGATCCAATTCTCGATAATTCACATCTTGATCGCGTGCTACGATTGTTTTCGATGTAGCACTTGCTATAATCAAAATGCAGGCCCTTCCGACAGAAAAAATGCCGGCGAGCCGCGATAACGGCTGGCCGGCGTGTGGGGGCGTAGTTCAATGGCGAGAACTCCCGACTTCTAATCGGGTCATGCGGGTTCGATCCCCGCCGCCTCCACATTTTATTTGTACGCGGGCGAACCCCGGAAATCAAGTCGATTGGGCATGCAGTATTCATGGAGTCGTTGGCGTGGAGTACCTACCCAAGGATTTTGCGGATCGCATCAAGCGCCTGCGCGGTCGCCTGGGCCTGACCCAGACCCAACTCGCAGTAATGCTCGGCGTCTCGTTTGCCACGGTGAACCGCTGGGAGAATAACCAGGCTCGCCCCTCTCAGCTTGCCTGGACCCAGATTGACAAGCTGACCGCCGGCGAAGAAAAGGAACAAGCCGAGCCAGTATCCGTTCAACCAGTCCTGGACTTCACTGCCAACCCATCGGCAGTGCGGGCCTTGGCGGAAGGCGAGCGCCTGTCCTTTGGTCACCTGGCCAACCCGGCCTTCGCCACGGAGATTTCACAGATCGATCCGTTGCCCCACCAGCGTCTGGCTGTTTACGATCACCTTCTCAAACAAGAGCGCCTTCGTTTCCTGCTGGCGGACGACGCCGGCGCCGGCAAGACCATCATGACGGGCCTGTACATCCGCGAGATGCTGTCGCGCCGGCTGATGAAACGCATTTTGATCGTCGCACCGGCCGGGCTCGTAGGCAACTGGCGGCGCGAGATGGAGAAGCTCTTCAGTTTGAGCTTCAAGGTCATCAGCGGCGGCGACGCCCGCAACGCCAATCCATTCACAGGTGAAGGAAGCGACCGCGTCATCATTAGCGTTGATACGTTGGCCAGCACGCGCGTCTTCGGTCGGTTCAAGGAATCGACGGTCATCCCCTATGACCTTGCGGTCTTCGACGAGGCGCACAAGCTCTCGGCCAAACAGGAAGGGGACCTGTATGTCCGCAAGACCGATCGCTATTGCGTGGCCGAGGCGCTTGCCGGCGTCAAAGGCATCGACCCATCCTGGGCGTTGCCGTGGAGCGCTCACCACCTGCTGCTGCTAACCGCCACGCCGCACATGGGCAAGGACTATCCCTACTATGCCCTTTGGCGGCTTCTTGAGCCCGACGTGTTGTCCACGCTTGAATCGTTCCAGGACTATCCCCGCGAACGCCGCCAGCTTCACTTCATCCGCCGGACCAAGGAAGAAATGGTCTACCTGGACGGCCGGGCCATGTACCCCAAGCGAATCTCGGACACGCTCGGTTACGATCTGGCCCACGGAAAGGTCAGCGAGCAGACGCTGTACGATGAAACCACCGAATACCTGCGCCTGATCTACAACAAGGCGAAGATGCTCAACCGCACCGCCGCCCGGCTGGCGATGAGCGTCTTCCAGCGCCGTCTCGCCAGCTCCACCTATGCCCTCATGCGTTCCTTTGAGCGGCGCATTGACAAGCTCGTTGATCTAATCGCTCAGATTCAGGATGGTCGGCTGACGGTCGAGCAGCTTATTACCATGCAACGGCGCATGCACGAGGACGACGACCTGTTCGAGAGCGAGACGGCTGACGAGGAGACAGCCCAGGGCGAGCGTGAAGGAAACGAGGTCGCCGAAGACAAGATACTCCACGGTGTCGTTGCCGCGTCACTGCTCGACCTTCAGGCAGAACTGGAACAGGTCAAGCAACTCCGCGAACTGGCCAAGCGCGTCTATGGCGCCGGTACGGAATCGAAGTTCGAGCGCCTGCGGGAAGTTCTGGTCGATCCCAAGTATGCCGACGAGAAGCTGATCATCTTCACAGAGCATCGCGATACGCTCGATTTCCTGGTTCGCCGACTTGAGGGCATGGGTTACACGGGCCAGGTCGCACAAATCCACGGCGGCATGCACTACACCGAACGCGAGGACCAGGTGGAGAAATTCCGCAGGTCCGCAAGCCAGGGTGGAGCGCGATTCCTGGTCTGCACCGACGCCGCCGGCGAAGGCATCAACCTTCAGTTCTGCTGGATCATGATCAACTACGACGTGCCCTGGAACCCCGCGCGCCTTGAGCAGCGCATGGGCCGTATCCACCGCTACGGCCAGAAGCACGATCCGGTCATCATCCTCAACCTCGTCGCGCCGAAAACGCGCGAAGGTCGCGTGCTTCAGACGCTATTAGACAAGCTCGAGAAGATCCGCAAGGAACTGCGGTCGGATAAGGTCTTCGACGTGATTGGTCGTCTGTTTGACGGCGTCTCCATCAAGCAGTACATGGAGATGGCCGCCGTCGATGGCCGGGCCGACGAAGTTCTCCGCGACCTCGACGGCACGCTGACCAAGGAGCAAGTCGAGGCCTTGGTTGCGCGAGAGAAGACGCTATACGGCAGCGGCGGCGACGTCGCCAAAGAACTGCCGCGCCTTCGCGAAGACATCGACCGCGAGATGTACCAGCGGCTGCTGCCGGGTTACGTCCGCCAGTATTTCGAGAACGCGGCCCCGCTGGTCGGCATTGACCTCGTCGGTGATCCCGGCGAATGCTTCGGGCTGCGTTCGCGCAATGGAACCAAGGCAGACCGCCTTCTGCACGTCATCGAATCGTATCCCGAACCGCTGCGATCCTGCTTGTCGTTCGTGCGTCCGAAAGAACCCGATGACGGCATCTGGGTTCATCCCGGCGAGCCGTTGTTCGAGACCTTCCGCGAGCTTGTTGGCGAACGCCTCGGCGACCAGGCCCTGCGCGGCGCGGTGTTCATCGACCCGGCTGCGGAAAAGCCCTACCTTTTCCATCTGGCCCTGGTCTCGGTGGTTCGGGATGCCGACCCGGCATTTGCCGACCTGTCTCAGGGCGAAGTTCTGGCATGTCCACTCGTCGGCGTCAAACAGTTCGAGGGTTCCCAGATCGTCGTCTGCCCTGTGGAGCATCTCTTGCTGCTCAAGGGTGGACGCGGCCTGCCGGCCTCGGGGCAACGGCTCGCGGTGACCGCCAAGGACTTGCTGCCCCAGGCCCTCGCGTTCCTGGGCGAGCGCGTGGGGCGGGAAATGGCGGTCTCGCGCCGCAAGGCGCTCTTGTCCACGCTATCCGAACGCGAGAGCTTCATTCAGCGAGGCTTCGATTTTCAGGAAGCGGAGTTGGCGGCAGCGCGATCCAAGCAATCGGAGAAAGCCCGCGCCGGCAACCTCGGGGCACAAAAGGAACTTGCCCGTGTCAAGGATCTGCAGCGGCTTGTCACGCAGCGGCGTCACGAGGCGATTGCCGTCCTGCGCCGCGAGCCGGAGTTGATCGGCGCAGGCAAGATAGAGTTCATCGCTCACGCCCTCGTGGTGCCGTCGAGCGATCCCGCCGATCGTGAGCAGTTCGACGCCAAAACCGACGAAGTGGCAATGGCCCTGGCATGGGCATTCGAGGAATCCGCAGGCGCGATCGTCAAGGATGTTCACACCCCCGAACTGGCCCGTGCTGCGGGGCTGTCCGACAATCCAGGCTTCGACCTCTGGTCGATCCGGCCGGCCGAGAAGCGGAGTATCGAGGTCAAGGGCCGGGCCGGCGTTGGCGAGGTCGAGATCTCCGCGAACGAATGGGCCAAGGCGTGCAATCTCCGCAACGGTTACTGGCTATATGTCGTTTTCGATTGCGCGACGCCGAACCCGCGCCTGGTCCGCGTCCGCGATCCCTTTGGAGCGCTGCTTGCCAAGGTAAAGGGCAGCATGATGGTGAGCGCCAAGGCCATCTTGGAAGCTGCCGATTAACCACACAGGAAATCCATGACAGATAAGCCGCGACTCATTGAATTCGCCTTCCCGCTGAAGCAGACCTCGCTGGACAGCGTGCATGAGAAGAACGTGCGCCATGGGCACATCTCGACCTTGCACATCTGGCCGGCACGGCGGCCGCTGGCGGCGTGCCGGGCGGCGCTCATCGCAACCCTCTTGCCCGATCCAGGCACGGCGGAATTGCGACAGGAACTGTGCGAGAAGATTGCCGGCAAGGTCGTCAAGAAGATCGAGAAGAAGAAGATGCCCGGCGGGCAGATCGTTGAGCGCGAGAAGGAGGAGACTGTCGGTGGCATCCTGCATTGGGGCCGCGAGACCACGAACGCCGAAACGCTGGAATGGTTCCGCCAGGAGATTCGCAAGGCCTACGGCGGCCGTGCGCCCAGGGTTTTGGACCCATTCGCGGGCGGCGGCGCGATCCCGCTCGAGGCGATGCGCCTGGGCTGCGAGGTGACGGCTATCGACATTAACCCCGTGGCCTGGTTCATCCTCAAGTGCACGCTGGAGTATCCGCAGAAGCTGGCCGGCAAGACGCTGCCGCTGCCCGCGTTCATCCTCGACAACGAGGAGTTCATGAACGCCTTCTACAAGGCGCACCCGCACCTCGTTGGCCGAACCAAGCGGACCAAGAAGCAGAAGGAGGATGACGCCCAGAATCTGTTTACGATGGGCAAGAAGGATTCCGGCCGCGCGCCCAAAGCAGACCTCGCCTGGCACGTCCGTGCGTGGGGCCAATGGGTGTTGGACAAGACCCGACGCGAGCTGGCCCGCTTCTATCCCGTCTATGCCGATTTTGAGCCGCTGGTGAAGGATGTCAAGTCCTACGAAAAGCAACCGATGCGGCTCGTCCCCTTGAAGGAGGATGGCACTGCAGACATTGACTCGCTGAACGCGGAATTCGGTGAAGATTACCTCAAAGTAAAGGGAAATCCACGCTGGATCGCCAAGCCGACGGTGGCGTACCTATGGGCGCGAACGGTGACGTGCAAAAACTGCCGGGCAACAGTGCCGTTGCTTAAGACGCAATGGCTATGCAAGAAAAAAGACGGCAATCGGGAGCGAGTACTTCTCACGATGGTGCCGAACTCAGCCGGTACGTCAGTCATATTCGACGTGAATAACAATGTCCCGTCACAGGGCGGTAATGCAGCTCAGAAGCGAGAGCACGATAAGCGAATTGGCGCAGGTACGATGTCGAAAGCCGGAGCGAAATGTCCGTGCTGCCCGACGATCATGACGATGGAAGACATCCGCGTCGAGGCGCAAGCGGCACGGTCCGGTTTGATTCCAACTGTAGTCGCAGTTGACGGTCAGCGGTCGAAAGAATTTCGCCCCTTCACGGACGCTGAAAATGAGGCCGCCGAGAGGGCGAAAGGATTGGTTGCTGAGGTTCTCGCAAAGTTGCCAGACGGGGACTTTCTGGAGGCGACCCCCGCCGGTGGTGGGCGAAAGGCCGCCCGTGCATTTTCGCTTCACAGCTATGGCCTGCGGGAATGGCGACACCTGTTTACGGATCGACAGAGGCTTGCACTAGGCGTCATCGCTCTCAAGACCTTGGACGCGTATCACGCAGTGCGTGAACATGGTTATGACCCGACTTGGGATGAAGCTATTACGGCCTATCTCGTCTGTGGATTTGAGCGGCTCGTCGATTTTGCTAATGTCAATGTGCAATGGAAAATCGACGTTCCAACTATCAATCATTCGCTTGTGCGATTTGCGATTCAGATCACATGGGATTTTGCGGAGGGGAATCCTGTTGGTGTGATGGCCGGAAGTTACATTAAGTGTTTGGATCGAATCGCAACGGGACTGGCCACTCTTTGTACCCTTCCACCGGGCCTTCCAAAGCCAACGATCCAGAGAGCGTCCGCAACGACTCTGCTTCCTGAGGTTGATGTCATTGTCACCGATCCCCCATACTACGATGCCATTCCTTACTCTGATCTCATGGATTGGTTCTACGTTTGGCTTCGCCGGGTCGCGCTGAGAATCGGTCCCGCATTTGCGGACGCGATGCGAGATAGACTTGGGCCCAAGTGGAACAAAGAGACTGCCGACGGTGAACTCATTGACGACGACACGCGACACGACGGCGACACGACGCGGTCAAAGGAAGCTTACGAGAACGGAATGACCCAAGTGTTTCAGCGATGTGCGGCAAGCCTTACTCCCAACGGACGACTCGTAATTGTGTTCGCCAACAAGCAACCAGATGCGTGGGAGACGCTCGTCGGTTCACTTATTCGCTCAGGCTTTGTTGTCGATGGGAGTTGGCCCATTCAGACCGAACAGCCTAGTCGGATGCGCGGAATCTCCTCGGCAGCGCTTGCCTCTTCGGTGTGGTTAGTTTGCAGAAAGCGTTTGGAGTCCGCCCGCCCCGGCTGGGACAACAAAGTCCTCGAAGACATGCGCACCAACATCGCTCAGCGTCTCCGCGACTTCTGGGACGCCGGCATCCGTGGCCCCGACTTCGTCTGGGCGGCCACCGGGCCAGCCTTAGAGGCATACAGCAAGCACCCCGTCGTCAAGATGGCTAATGATCCCGGCAAGACGCTAACCGTGTCGGAGTTCCTGAACCACGCCCGCCGTATGGTCGTGGATTTCGTGGTCGGCCGCGTACTGGAAAAGAGCGGCGACGGCGCAGTCGAGGCTGCCGTCGATCGGCTCGACGAAGCGACCGCATACTACTTGCTTCATCGCAACGATTTTGGGATCGACGACGCGCCCGTCGGGGCCTGCATCCTCTATGCGACGGCGTGCGGTTTATCCGATCAGGAGTTAATTCGCGATTGGGATCTCTTAGTGAAAACCGGCGGAGATGATTCCGCCGAAGAAGAGGAAGGCGACACCGAGGGCGACGACGAACCATCCGAGGAATCCGGCACCGGCAACAAGGTAAAGCTCAAGCCGTGGAACCAACGGCGCGCCCGCTCGATGGGCTACGAGGCCCCCGGCGGTCGTCCCGTGCCGCTCATCGACCGCATCCATCGGCTTATGCTCTTGTGGAAGGCCGGCGACGTTCACAAAGTAGACGAGTACCTCGACGAGCACGGCCTGCGCCGGCACGAGCTGTTCCGCCGGGTGCTGCAATCGCTCATCGAACTATCAAAGGCCGCCAGCGAAGAGCGCTCGCTGCTGGAAAGCCTGAGCAATCACATCGGCGCCAAGGGCGCGAAGAAGAAAGAACAACAGCCCACTCTCGCCTATGGCGACGAGGAATAATCGGGAGAAACGACATGGCCAAGCTACCCTGGAAACCGTGGCACGAAGTAGTCAAGCTGCGTGACGATTTGAAATCCGGCGATCTGTCATTGCAGATGTTCGCGGCCGACCTGTACGAGGTCCTCATGCAGCGCGGCAAGCAGCCGGTGTACGAGAATCCGGAGAGCTTCTTCAGCCTGACCTTCCCGACGCACAACCTGCGAAACCTGGTGCGCGACGTGGCGCTGCGCCTGGCTAACAAGAACGACAAGGCCGTGCGCCAGTTGGAGCTGACCTACGGCGGCGGCAAGACGCACACGCTCATCACGCTGAACCACCTGGCCCAGGACCCGGATAACCTGCCTGACCTGCCCGCCGTCCACGAGTTCACCCAGGCCATCGGTCAGAAGCCGCCCAAGGCTCGCGTGGCCGGTTTGTGCTTCGACAAGCTCGATGTCGAGAAAGGGATGGACGTCCGCAGCCCGGCCGGCAAGACGCGCCGTCTCAAGCACCCGTGGAGTGTCCTCGCCTATCAGGTTGATGGCGACGAAGGACTGAAGGTGTTGCACTCGGAGAACAAGGCCGAGGAGCGCACGACCGCACCGGCCGAGAACACGCTCGTCGAATTGCTGGAGTTGCCGGGCAAGGAAGGGCTTGGCGTTCTAATTCTCATGGACGAAGTGCTGATGTACGCCAAAGAGAAGGTAATCCAGGACCGGGACTGGCGTGAACGGCTGATCAATTTCTTCCAGTATCTCACGCAGGCGGCCCCGAAGGTCAAGCGTTGCTGCATCGTCGCCTCGCTGCTGGCGACCGATCCAAACAAGACGCGGGACGAGCAGGGGCGGCAGTTGCTCGGCGACTTTTACGACATCTTCCGGCGCGAAAAGGAAGAAGGGGTCGAACCGGTTGGCAAGGCTGACGTGGCCGAGGTGCTCAGGCGGCGATTCTTCAAGCCTGAGTCCATCAACGACCAGGGCGCGTTCCGCCAGCACGTCATTGCCGCGCTCAAGGGCATTCAGGCGGTAGACGAGCAGACCGCCAAGGCTGGCTCGTCGGCTGAGGATCGGTTCCTGAGGAGCTATCCGTTCCATCCCGATCTCACCGAGGTGCTTTACGCCAAGTGGACCCAGATGCGAGGGTTCCAGCGGACCCGCGGCGTGCTGCGCACGTTCGCCCTAGCGCTGCGCGAAGCCGCGAAGTGGGACGACTGCCCGCTGGTGGGGCCCGCCGTTCTGCTCGGCGCACCGGGCCAAGAAGACGTGTCCGAGGCAATGCGCGAGCTCGTGACCGTTGCCGACACCGAAGAGCATGAAGGCCGCAAGACCGCGTGGACGCCGATCCTGCTGGGCGAGTTTGGCCGGGCGCAGGATGTCCAGAAGGAATCGGTGGGCCTGAAGTCGCGTGAGATCGAGCAGGCGGTCGTGGCGACGTTCCTGAACTCGCAGCCGATCGGACAGAGCGCCCGCACCCGCGAGCTGACAATTCTGATTGGGGCAACTCGGCCCGACAAGATCGAGCTGGAGAAGGGATTGCTGAGATGGTCGCAGGCCAGCCACTGGCTTGACGACCTCTATGCCCCGGAGGGGGATCAGTTGCCAGGCACGTGGCGGCTTGGGAACCGACCGAACCTTAACCAAATGCATGCCGTGGCGGCCAAGAGCATCGGCGACGAGTTGGTCCGTGCCCGGCTCATTGACGAGATCGGCAAGGTGAAGAAGCTGACGGCTGGGGCGTCGGCGGCTGGCGTTCAGGTCCACACCCTGCCACTCAAGCCAAGTGATGTGAAGGACGACGGCGACTTCCGCTACGCGATCCTCGGGCCGGGCGCTGCCTGCGATTCCGGCAAGCCGAGCCCCGAGGCCAGACGCTTTCTGGACGAGAACACCGGGCCAGACAACCCACGCGTTTATCGCAACGCCGCGCTGTTGCTCTGTCCTTCCAAGGACGGGTTGGAGGTTGCCGAGGCCAAGATCCGCGACTACCTGGCATGGGAAACAGTGCGCGACGAACTCAAGAAGCAGGAGGAGGGCGGCAGCGTCGATGCCGCCCGCATGCAGACGTTGGTGATGAACATCGAAAAAGCCAAGAGTAGGGTTCCCGAGGCGATCCTCCAAGCGTACAGCACGGTGGTCACGGTTTCGGAGAAGAATGACATTCAAGCGTTCAAGATCACCGTGAGCGACGATCCGCATTTCACGACGATCAAGGGCGACAAGCGCGCTCGTATTCAGGACACCGCGATCACGGCGGAAGCGCTCCTTCCTGATGGGCCATACGACCTGTGGAAAAAAGGCGAAACGAGTAGACGAATCACGCACCTGGCCGGCGCGTTCGCACAGTTGCCACACCTACCGAAGATGCTCAAGGCCGATGCCATCGTGGACACACTGGTCGATGGCTGCGACCAGGGAGCGTTCGTCCTTCGCTTGACGAGACCGGATGGAACGTTTCGCACCTGGTGGCGTTCGCGGCCCGACGAAACGGCTCTCAAAGACCCAGCGCTCGAACTCGTGCTGCCGGAGGGTGCCGAACTTGCCGAGGTAAGCGCTGAGTTGCTCACCCCGCAGAAGTTGTCCGAATTGTGGCCGGGCGACGAAATCACGGTGCAAACGGTCATCGATTATTTCGTCGGCGGCAAAGTCGTGCAAGTCGAGAAGGATGGTTACTCCGAGCCAGTCCAGATCCCGAAAGCAAGTCAGGACGTCGTCGAGAAAGCCATCGCAGAAGCCGTCGAGGCCAGTTCGGTCTGGCTGCTGTCCGGGCCAGCCAGCATCCTCGGTGAGCCGATCCCCGCTGGCGTGCTAACGCCGGCGGCCAAGTTATCCGTTCCGCCGGCGACCATCGCTGCAGCGGAGATCCTGCCAGAAAACCTCCCGGCTGCGTGGAAAGACGACGAGGCCACGGCACTGGCTGTGGCAACGGGGTTGTCGCAGAAAGCCGGCAAGGTGCTGCCGTGGAAGACGGTCCGAGACGTGGTCACCGGCGCGCTCCAGGCCCGGTTCACTGAATTGGTTGACGCCACGGTGAAATGGCCATGCGAGTATCACGCTGCCCAGACGATTCGACTCAAGGTCGCGACCGGCGGCGGCACTGGCGGCGGCGGCGGTGGTGGGTTTGACACCGGGACCGGCGGTCTCAAGAAGAAATTGGTCGGCGTCGCGCCGTTCGAGCCGGCAGAGCTTCAGGACCTTGGGGACGTGGTCCCGAAACTGCTGGACCTGAAGGCGAAATCGAAGGTGCCGATCCAGTTCCAGGTTCGGGTCGAACTTGGGGACGGGACCGACTTGCCGTCAGCGACACTCGCCGATCAGCTAAACAAAATTCTGGCTACGGTCAAGGATGGGTTCCGGGTGCAGTAGGCGCCTTCCTCGGCCTCCACTTTCTGTGTCTGCCGCCAGCTCAGCGCAGTCCCTTTGAGGGCTTTGCGTTTGGGACCCTGCGCCAATCTACATCAAATTGCATGCGTCGGACTTGTTTTCGTTTACCAATCAGGTAAACTAAAATAACGAAGGAGCCGATGATGGAGATAGCCTTCGGATCACGGAAGCTGCAGAAGCTGTGCAATTCCGAGAAGGAGATGCGGGCGAAGCATGGCGACCGTCTCGCGAAGGTACTCCAGCTGCGCCTCACCCAGATCGCGGCAGCGCCGACGCTGGAAGACCTGGGGAAGGTCCCTGGGGCTCGGTGCCACGAGTTAACCGCTGACCGGAAGGGGCAACTTGCCGTCGATCTGGTCCATCCGCGTCGCCTCGTATTCGAGCCGGACCACGATCCAGCGCCAGAAAAACCGGACGGCGGGCTCGATTGGCAACAGGTGACTCGCGTGATCATCATCGATATTGTCGATTACCACTGAACGGAGAAAAGAAGGCATGACATAGCGTTCTTTGAGCCTCAGGGAGACCCCCGGTGAGGATTGCCGGGGTGAATGGAGGAGACTCTATGGCGCCTGCACGAGAGAAAATGATCCGACACCCTTACGAACCCGACTACGTTGTACCACCCGGACTGACCCTTCAGGAGACCATCGACGCTCAAGGAATCGACCAAAGGGAACTTGCCGTGCGGTCAGGGCTTTCCGCGAAGCATATCAACCAGGTGATCAAGGGCGTTGCGCCCATTACGCACGATACCGCGATCCGCCTGGAGCGTGTTACGGGTGTGCCAGCGCAGATGTGGAATAACCTGGAAGCCAACTACCAGGAACAGCGTGCGCGTCTCGCAGAAAAAGTGAGAATGGAAAGCGATCTGGACTGGCTCAGCACGATCCCCACCAAGGAACTAATCAAACGTGGCGTGATCGAGGACACCGCCGACAAGGTCAGCCTGCTTCAGGCCGTGCTAGCGTTCTTCGGCGTTGCCTCGGTCAAGGCCTGGAAGGAGGGATGGGCGAACCACCAGTTCTCGTTCCGCAAGTCGCCGACTTTCAAGGGCAAGGACGGCGCGATGGCTACATGGCTGCGCCTAGGCGAACTCGAGGCCAAGAAGGTCGTGTGCAAGCCGTTCGACAAGGCCGCGTTCCGAGCGGCCCTCGATGCGATCCGAAAGCTGACGGTGGAAGGGCCGGACGTGTTCGTTCCAGCAATGCTCAAACTCTGCGCAGCGGCCGGCGTGGCCCTGGTCCTGGTGCCAGAAATCAAGGGTGCCCCGGTGAGTGGCGCGGCGAAGTGGCTTACGGCTAACAAGGCGATGATCTGCATCAATCTTCGCGGGAAGAGGAACGATCGGTTCTGGTTCACGTTCTTCCACGAAGCTGGCCACATTCTGAACGACAGCAAGAAGGAAACCTACATCGACGTGGACTACCAGGACGATCCCCGCGAGCAGAACGCTAACCGCTTCGCGGCCAACCTGTTGATCCCCGAAGATCGTGAGGAGGAACTTCAAGGGCTGAAGAGTTACCAATCCGTGGCGGCGTTCGCCGACGAGATTGGCATCGCCGCGGGCATCGTCGTAGGGAGGCTCCAGTGCGAAGGGATCATCCCCTACAGTCATTTGAACAAGCTGAGGATCCCGCTCGATTGGGCTTGATTCAAGAACTGGTCGGATTCCAAGTAGGGAAGCCGGCCGGTTCGGATCACTCGAATCCTTGGACCGTTGGGCCTTCCCATCTCACTCTGCGCTTGCCAGCTGACCACCTCCCTATCTTTTGTCCCGTCCCGAAAGCTGTTCAAGCCCGATTTTTCTTTGACGGAATTGACGAAGCGATGATTTTTTTCTCGCTTGGACACTTGGGTTGTGGAGCGGCTACATAGTGTCGACTTGTTCAGAACGACCCAAGTTTGTCAGCTGCACGATCATTGCGATATTTTTCAGGAAAATTGAATAGTTACGCAAAGTGTTAATATTAAACGACATAAGATAAATAAGCAGGCCTGGACCAGAGGCGAAAATCAATAAATCACGGGTGCCTGTGAAAAATCTCAAGTCGCCGTAATTATTACTTGATACAATCGGAATATGCGGCCTAGGTCGTATTCAAGACTTACCATGAAGGAGTTTGTCATGCCGGAAAGCAAGCCGACGGAAAAAAACACGGGCGAGCGAAACATCGTCAACGAGGAGGATGCGGAGGCGGTCGAGGCACGCGAAAAGTTCGAGGCTGAAGAAGGCGACACCGACAGCGAGAAGACGGGCCGCAAGCATGGCCGCAGTTTCATCTACATGTCGCTCGAGGATGCGGAAAAGGCTGCTCGAAAAATCGACGAACACGAACGCCGCATGGCGAAGAAGTCGTTCGCCCAGGCGCTGGGGCACCCCGAAGGGAAAGGTCGCTTCAAGCAGAAGTTGGCCGCCCTCGAGTCCTACGAGCTTATCAAGCTCGACAAAGACGATGTTCGACTGACCGACCTTGCCGTTCAAATGCTCTACGGCGGAAACGAGCAAGTCCGCGCCCAGGCCAGGGCCAAGGCCTTTCTCACCTACGATCTGTTCAAAAAGGTTTTCGTCGAGTGTCCGAAGAACCAGGATCATCTGATGTCCTACGTTAACGACTTTGTGCGTGTGACGCTCAAGATCGTCAATGAAGGGGAAATGTTCCTGAAGCGGTTCCTGGACTCGGCAGCGTATGCCGGGTTGCTGGACGGCGAACCATCTTCCAAGGCCCATTCGATCCGGCTTCGCCCCGCCGTGGCCGCTCCCTCCAATGGCGAACCAGGTTCTGATACGCAGGCAAAAGCCCCGGAAGACCAATGGGTGATGGTCCCTCCAAATGAGATCGCCTCGCAACTCGATGGTCTCGGCCTCGCGGCCTATCAGGATCGCTGTGATGTCTCACAACGATCCGCGGGCGAATTCACGATCAATATGGCTGATGGAAAGATCACAGTCGAAATTCGGCGTCCGATAAAAGTAGCGATCAAGACAACGAATGTGAACATGCTGGCGGACATGACAGAGATCCTGAAGGCGCTCCAGTCGAAGGGATTCAAGGCTTGATAGCATGCGATCCCCAAGAAGATGCGACTTTGTTGGGCACAATGGGGGGAACGAAGATGGCTCGCGAGAGTACCAAGGACGACCACCTCGATACCGAATCATTGGTCGGAGTTGCCGTAAGCGGCGAATGCATGCGTGCGCTCAAGGAACTTGAGCAATTGGTGCTCGGGGGGGTGAAGCATGGCCACTTCAAATGCACCGTTGTGTGCGAGATGACGAACGGGCGAAAGCGGCGTCTTGTCATTGAGGCTGGAAAGAGTCATCAGTACCTCATTCCCCCTGAGGAAGTCGAAAACGTAGACGTTTAGCGTAATGGGACGACTCCCGTGACGGGAGCGTCGATCAGCAACAATTTCAGTTGGATTCTCACCATCAGTGTGATTCTGAGGTCGAGGACCACGCAATGCGCCGCAACGGCCTACGCGCCGTTACGGGTGGTCTTCAACCGTGAACAACCCCAAAGAAAATCAGGGCTCAGCCCTCGTTTCCAAAACCTCACCACCGATCCGTGCTGCTGGGGATGGCGCGACGGAACTTGAGCCCCTCCTGCTGACAGCCAAGCAAGCGGCCGTCATGTGCGGCAAGAGCTTGCGAACTTGGCGCACATGGGACGCCGCCGGCTGGATTCCGCGCCCGGTGCGCATCGGCAGATCGACGCTCTGGCGTGCAGATGAGCTGCGCGAATGGGTTGCGGCTGGATGCCCGCGCCGGCCTCAGTGGGAGGCGCAGAAATGACGGTGCCCATCAACCTCGACAGTCAGATCGGCATCGTGTTGGCCGATCGCCTTGGTCTTCAACTTCCTCGACGGGAAGGGCATGACCTCGCTGGTCCATGCATCGCATGCAAATCGAGCGATGCGTTCCGCCTCCACCAACAAACCGGTGTCGCTCATTGCTTTTCGTGCGGAGGCAAGTGGTCGCCATTTCACGTCGCCGAAGCCGTCCTCAAAGATCGAGAGCAAGCCAAGGCCCTGCTTGTGGAAATAGGCGCGTTCCAACCGACCAACAACAACTCGACGCCCACGATGGACCCCATCACGGCCATCGCTCGGCAGAAGGGAATCACGCCCGACGCGCTCAGAACATTCGGCGCCCAAACGATTTCGACCAGCCTGATCCGTCTTCCGTGTTATGGCCCCGATGGCAAGACCTGCACGACGTTCTCCATGAACGTCCAAGGGGGCAAGGGCATGTTCGCCAAGGGCAAGCCGGCAGGGCTGTTTTTCCCGCACGCCGACGGCAAGGTGCGCCTACCCAAGGCTGGCGAGACTTGGCATCTGGTCGAGGGCCCAAAGGACGCGGCCGCGCTTCACGGCCTGGGCATGCTGGCGTGCGGCTTGAACACCTCCCGGTTGGCTGCAAAGTTCACCCGGCTTTTCGCCAGCATCGAGATCGTTCTCATCCCTGACCGCGACCGGGCTGGCGAGGATGGCAGCCAGTTCTCGGCGCGGGTGCTACGTGGAGTTGCCAAGTCGGTGCGGATCGCCGTGCTGCCGGCCGAGTTCAAGGAAAGCGATGGTGCCGATGTCCGCGACGTGTTGCGCGGGCCAGGTGGGCGCGAGCAAGTTTTGCAAGCAATCACCGACGCTCGCCAGCCGGATGGTTGGGAAGTCGAACCTGCGGAAGATGCCACGGCACCGGCGGTCGCATCGGTGGATGTCGCGCTCCCTGAGGGCGATCCAATCAAGCTCCAGGTGTCCCCGGCCGGGCGTCAACCACAGCGCCTCGTCGTAGCCATCCGTGGAAACGTCGAGCACCGCGACCGGATCAATACGGACAGCAGCCAATCGCGTGAGCGCTTTCTCAACAAGCTGGCAACGAAGTTCGGCATCGAACACGACGTCCTGGCCCCGCTGGTCGAGCCGCAGTTGACGAAGTTGGCCGGCGAGATTGACGAGAAGAATCCAGCGCCCGCCGGCCAAGGTGATGATGAAGCGCAAAGCCAGGCGACGTTGGCTGCGAACATGGCCGCCGAGTGGGAGTTGTGGCACACCCTGGGCAAAGAGGCCTATGCGACCATCATGTTGGGAAGCCACAAGGAGCATTGGCCGGTGCGGTCGCAGACGTTCAAGCGATTCATGGCCAAACAGTTCTTCGACGAGCAAGGCAAGGCCATGAACAGCGAGGCGCTGGCGGCGGCGGTGAATTTGCTCGAAGCCAAGGCACTTTTCGAGGGTGAGGAGCATCTCGTCCATGTGCGCGTTGCCGAGCACGAGGGCAGTGTCTTCTTCGACCTGTGCAACTCCGAGTGGCAAGTCGTGCAGGTGACGCCGCAGGGGTGGAAAGTAATCGACGACGCCCCCGTCCGGTTCCGTCGATCGCGCGGCATGCTCACATTGCCCGCGCCCGAGCGCGGCGGCACTGTGGATCAGCTGCGCGGGTTTCTAAACCTTGACGAAAACGCCTGGCGGCTCGTGATCTCATGGCTCGTCGCCACGCTGCGCCCGCGCGGCCCGTATCCGATCCTGGCACTGTTTGCCGAGCAAGGTTCGGGCAAGAGCACCATTGGTCGGCTGCTCCGCGAATTGATTGATCCGAACAAAGCACCACTCCGGGCCGAGCCAAATGATGGGCGCGACTTGATGATTGCCGCCAACAACTCGTGGTGCATGGCTTACGACAACCTATCGCATGTGCCGCCGTGGCTGTCCGATGCGCTGTGCCGGCTCAGCACGGGCGGCGGGTTCTCCACGCGCGAACTTTATAGCGACAGCGAAGAAATCATTTTTGACTCGCAGCGTCCCTTGCTGCTGACGAGCATCGAAGAGGTTGCCTCGCGCTCAGACCTTCTCGATCGGTGTCTGATCGTCTGGCTGCCGGCAATTCCCGAGGATCGGCGCCGATCAGAGGCAGAGCTGTTCGAGGCGTTTCATAAGGTCCGTCCACAGATCCTGGGCGCGTTGCTCGACGCCGTCGCCGTGGCAATTCTTCGCCTACCATCGATCAAGCTTCCCACGCTGCCCCGCATGGCGGACTTCGCGATATGGGCGACGGCAGCGGAGACTGCATTCGGCTGGCCCAGTGGAACGTTCGTTACGGCCTACCAGGGCAATCGCGAGTCGGCCAACGAGGTCGCGCTCGAAGCATCCGTGGTCGCCCGGCCGTTGCTGGACCTGCTCGAGGCCCAGGGTGATTGGTCTGGCTCGTCTGGCGAGTTGCTGAAGGCCCTGGAAGTGCGCGAGGGTGAGCAGGTACGCAAGCAGTCGGGCTGGCCCAAGAACCCGCGGTCATTGTCTGGGCACTTGACGCGACTGAAGCCCAATCTACGTGAAGCGGGCTGGGTCTTGGACCAAGATCGCAGCTCGAAGAAACGGTCCTGGTCGATCCAGCAGGCTGAACCCGCGCCGCGACCGTCATCCTCTGCGTCATCCGAAGGTCAACGCGATTCGATGCCAAGCGATGCGGATTGGACCGACGTGGGCCGGCATGACGCAGATGACGCTGGTGACGCAAGCGCCGGGAACGGTTGGAACCCCGACCGGTACTGATCGCGGACGGGCCAGATTGACCGACAATTGCCTTGAAATGTGCGCGGAAACGAGCAAGGGTGGTCCTGGTCGATATTCTAACGATGAGGAGGCCAAACATGGCGAGTTTGTACAAGAAACCGATCACCGTGACCGACCCGAAGACGGGCGAGAAGGTCAAGGTGAAATCGAAGAAGTGGTGGGGCCGTTACCGCGACGAGAACGGCGTCGAGCGCCGCGTTCCCCTGGCGATGGACAAGGGGGCCGCGCAGACGATGCTGAACGAGCTGGTCAAGAAGGCCGAGCGTCGGGGTGCGGGCATGGAAGACCCGTTTGAAGCGCACCGCCGCACGCCGATCGCGGACCACATCGCTGTCTTCCGGCAGTTTCTGGAAGGCAAGGGAAACACCGAAAAGCATGCTCGGCTGACATGCACCCGCGCCCAAGCCATCGTGGACGGCTGCAAGTTCAAGCGGATCGGTGATGTAACCCCGTCGGCCGTGGTAGAATGGTTGAAGAACGAGCGCGCTGCTGAGCGTATCGGCATCCAGAGCAGCAACTACTATCTCGCGTGCATCAAAGCGTTCTTGGCTTGGCTGGTCAAGGATGGGCGCACCGATCGAAATCCGCTCGTCCATCTTTCGGGCATGAATGCCAAGGTCGATGTGCGCCGGGAACGGCGTTCGCTGCCGCCGGATGAATTCGCGCTGTTCTTGGAGGCGGCACGCACGGGCGAGCCGAAACGAAAGGTCAACGGAGAAGACCGAGCCATGCTTTACCTGCTCGCTGCCAGCAGCGGATTCCGATGTTCCGAGCTGGCGTCGTTGACGCCGGAGTCGTTCGACCTCGACGGCGACTCGCCAAGCGTCACCGTGGAAGCTGCGTACTCGAAGCGCCGTCGCCAGGACATTCAGCCCCTACCGCGCGACGTGGCCACGGTCCTCGCAGCTTGGCTTCGCGGGAAGCCAGCGCAGCAATACCTATGGCCCGGCGGGTGGGTCAACCACGCGGCCAAGATGGTCAAGGCCGATCTCGCCGCCGCCCGCGACGCCTGGATTGGCAAGGCGACCACGCCGGAGCAAACCAAGGAGCGCGAAAAATCGGCGGTCCTGGTGTTCCGCGACAATGCCGACCACGTATTCGATTTTCATTCGCTCCGGCACCAGTACGTCAGCAACCTCGCCGCCGCTGGGGTCCATCCCAAGATCGCGCAGACGCTGGCCCGCCATTCGACGATCACGCTGACGATGGACCGCTACACGCACGTCGGCCTGTACGATCTGGCCGCGTCGGTCAACAGCTTGCCAGCGCTCCCGGTGGACGGTCCCGACGCGGACGCCAACGTCCTGAAGGCCACGGGTACGGACGATTTGGGGGTTTCCGAGGTGCCCACAGTGGTGCCGTCGGGTGCCGAAAACGGTGCCGTTCTGCCCGCATCGGCCACGTTGCGGTTCGCACCAGATTGCACCGAAACGAGGGGAGAAAGGAAAAAGCCCGACGCCGTAAACCCGCAACGGGGTAGGACGATACGCACCAATCCGCGCGAGCCTGCATCGAACTGCACGAAGGGAAAAGAAAGAGGCCCCTCCCGGATTCGAACCGGGGATGGCGGATTTGCAATCCACTGCCTTACCGCTTGGCTAAGGGGCCGGGAAAGGACTTGCTCTCGTTATAATCGGCACGGTCGCAGAAGATTCTTTAGTTCCCACGCGATTTGCCGAGTTGTCATTTTAATTGAATCTTGCCCGATCCGCAACGCTTTTGCAAGTTGATGTTAAGAACTCCGTCCACGCCCGTCCAGTCCCCTGCAGAACGAGGCCGAAAAATTTGGCCGCGCTTGGTAACCATTGCTTGACCATGCCGCCCCGTCTGCGATAATCACTCCATCACGCCTTTTTTCACACCTTGCCTCGAGGATTCGTCATGCCTTTCCGTTTGACTTGCCTCTCCGTCGTGCTCTTGAGTTTCGCGTTCGTCGCTGCGGCACGTGCCGACAACTGGGAACGCTTCCGCGGCCCCAACGGCAACGGCGTCTCGGACGACAAGAATATCCCAATCAAGTTCGGCGCCACCGAGAACGTGCGCTGGAAAGCCAAGATCCCCGGCGACGGACACTCCAGCCCAATCGTCTGGGGCGATCGCGTCTTCCTGCAAGCCTCGAGCGCCGATGCCTCCGAACGCCATTTTCTGTGCTTCGACGCCAAGACCGGCAAGGAACTCTGGAAGCGGTCAATACCGGGCGCCAAGGTCAAGTTTCGCAAGGACAGCTCGCATGCCTCGGCCACGCCGACCACCGATGGCGAGGCCGTTTACATCCCCTTCTGGAACGGCAAGGACATTATCCTGACCGCTTACAACTTCAACGGCGACAAGCTCTGGGATCGCAACATGGGTGAGTTCGTCAGCCAGCATGGCGCGGCGGCATCGCCGATCTTGTACAAGAATTTGCTGATCTTCTCGATGGACAAGGACGCCTTTCGCGACACGATGAAGCTGACTGGGCCGGTCACCAATCCTGCGAAGCTGTACGCGCTCGATAAGAAGACGGGCAACACCGTGTGGGAAATGAAGCGCGACGCCGTGCGGGCATGCTATTCCGTGCCATTCGTCCTCGAAAAGCCCGGCACGGCGCCGGAGCTGGTCGTCACGAGCTCGACGGGCATCACCAGCTACGAGCCGCTCACCGGCAAGCCGAACTGGGAGTGGAAATGGACCTTCAACAAGGGCCCGCTCCGCACCATCGCCGGCACAACGCACATTGACGGCGTCCTCCTGGCATGCAGCGGCGACGGCAGCGGCGAACGCCTCATGCAGGCCGTTGCCATGAACGGTCTGGGCAAGGACGCGCGTCCCGAAAGGCTCTGGGCCAACGCCAAGGAGTTCCCGTATGTCACCTGTCTCTTGACGCGCGGCGAGCACGTCTATTTCGTCAACGATCTGGGCCGGGCCGGCTGCTACCACGCCAAGACAGGCGCCAAGGTCTGGTTCGAGACGATCCCGGACGCAAAGTTTTACGGTTCGCCGGTGTTGATCGACGGCAAGATCTACGCCGCTAGCGAACAGGGAGACGTGTATGTGATCGCCGCCGAGCCGAAGTATCAATTGCTGGCACGGAATTCGTTCGGCGAGTTGATCGAATCGACGCCGGCGGTATCCAACGGCACGTTGTATATTCGCACGGCGACGCATTTGTACGCGATCGGCAAATGATTGAATTGTTTAGCGTTCGCGCGTCGCCGCGCGAGCGCTAAACAAATTCGCGCTAACTGCTCGCACTCCGATAGCGCTGCAGCGCCATGCGGAAAACGCGCCGGCTCACCCAGGCGACGATCAGCGCCGCCGTCAGCGCAAAGCCCGCGAGCCACGGCTCCACCGTTTTGACCATCACGCGCGCCGGCACGTTCGTCACGAGCATGATCGGTACGACGAACGAAAAGAACCAGCCCGCCGGCGACGCCCATTTGTTGCCGTCGAAGATCTCGCGCGGATAACGCATGAGCGTTGTGAACAGCCACCACATCTCGAACAGGCTCTGGTTGCGCATCAGCCACACCGACGCTGACGTCAACAGTAGCATGAATCCATACGCCAGCACGGCGCCGCTGGCAAAAAGCACGCAGAACGCGATCGTCGCGAACGGAGCGAACCCCCAACCGCCTGCCCAATAGGCGTAGCCCATCACGCCAAAGCCAAGCAGCACATTCGGCGCGCAGGACCAGTCGATGTGTCGGCAACTGACGAGAAACTGCTCGTCGATCGGCTTTAAGAGAAAGAAATCGAGATCGCCAGTGCGCACGAGGTCGGCGAACTGGTTGCAATTCTCCATGAACAACGTTTCGATCAGGCCGCCCATCGCGAAGTAACAGCCAATGAAGAAGAGGAATTCATGGATGTTCCAATCCGCGATCTTGGTCGTCTGCTCAAAGATGGTGAAGTTGAAGAGCAGCAGGATGCCGAGCCAGAGCAGCTCGACGAAGATCTTGACGAGGAAGTTGCCGCGAAACGCGAGCTCGCCCAGCAAGCTAAACTTGGCGAGCGAGAGCCAAAGATTGACGTAGCGAAGCATACAAGCTCCCGTGAGCCGAGCCGCTCCTAACCACCGTAAGCGCTATAGTGTCGCAAACCCAGGCGGTACATCCAGCGACAAAGTACGATCAGCCCAGTCGCCCAGCCCAATTCGATCAGAAGGCCGACGATCAAATCCGTGTCCGTCTTCTTTTCCAGAAAGACCATCGCCGGAAAGTACGCCATGTACTGGAACGGCAGCAGGTCGAGCGTCCTCGTCACGTAAGGGTATTGCTCCAGGAGATCGAGCGGGAACATCTGGCCCGACACGAAGAAGTTGATGATGTTGATAATGTACATGAGCGACGTCACTTCGAGGAACCAGAAACCGACGACGCCGATGCACGCCTCAAAGAAGAAGCCGATGATGAACGAGAGCAGCAGGGACGCGAAATAGGCGAGCCACGTCCAGCCATTCGACGGCAAATCGAAGACATGGCGAAACAAAAAAAAGAGCAGAGCATACGGCAACGCGGTCGTCGCAATGTAGGCGATCTTGTGCGCGCCGCGATACGACAAGAGATACCAAAGCATGTCGATCGGCTGGAGCAGATATTTCTTGAGATTCCCGTCGCGAATGTCGCGGGCGATGCCGGTGGACAGCCCGGGCATGCTCGAAAACATCCGGCTGATCTGTACGAGCAGGAGGTAGGCGATCATCTTGTCGCGCGTGAACCCGGCGATCTCGGTCTTGTCGGCGCCGTCATAGACCGCTTCCCAGAGCAAGAACGTCGTGATGAGCGGCAAGAAGCGAAAGAATGTCGTGAGAAAGAAATCCGCGCGATATGCAAGCCGCTCGACGAGCGAGATGCGCAGGATCTTCAGGTATTTGCGGAGGGAATCCATCATTATTTCGTTTAGCTGCGGGTCGCAGACCCGCGCGGCTCTGTGAACCGCGGCTAAACTCCTTGCTCGAAAACCTTCGCGATCATCTGGTCCAGCGGCGGATCGTGAATGCTGATATCCGCGACCGTGTGCCGCGCCAGAATCGTCGCCAGCACCTCGGGCACCCGATTGCGATCCACCTTGAGTTCGACAATCGGCCCCTCACGGCTCGTCACCTCTCCATAAGGCGCAAGGTCCGCCGGCGCCTCCGTTCCCTCGAATTGCAGTTTGACGAGCTTCTCGCCGCCGAAGCGATCGGTGATGCCCGTAAGCGCACCGTCGTACACGAGCTTCCCGTTCGTGATGACGAGCACGCGCTTGCACAGGGCCTCGACATCGCGCATGTAATGGCTCGTCAGCAGCATCGTCACGCCGCGCACGCTATTGTAGTCGCGCAGGCATTTCTGAATCGTCACCTGAGCAATGACATCCAGGCCGATCGTCGGCTCATCGAGCAGCAGAAGTTGCGGCTGATGCAAGAGCGCCGCGATCAGCTCCATTTTCATGCGTTCACCGAGGGACAATTCACGCACGGGCTGCCGTGTCAGTTCCTTGACGCCGAACAGGTCCGTCAACTCTCCGAGCGTGCGCGTGAATTGATCCGTTGGCAGCGAATAGATCTCGCGATGGAGCTGAAAGCTGTCAGCCGCGGGGAGGTCCCACCAGAGCTGATTCTTCTGGCCCATGACAAGAGCGAAGCGTCGGCGAAAGGCGTCCGCGCGCTGCCAGGGGACGTGGCCGAGCACCGTCGCCGTGCCGCGCGTTGGGTAGATGAGGCCGGAGAGCATTTTGAGCGTGGTGGTCTTGCTCGCGCCGTTGGGGCCGAGGAAGCCGACGA
>SXGR01492088.1_pt1 | contig 26952 bp, 18 predicted proteins | sample 3174711 | NCBI WGS metagenome assembly SXGR01 (sample SAMN11356860, study PRJNA531348) | freshwater metagenome | isolation source: freshwater sample F1-60 | place: China: Fuxian Lake, Yuxi | collected 2017-12-25
GCGGTTGCCCGTCCAATTGTGGAAATATTCGTGCGCAACTACACCTTCAACACGCTGAAAACCTGCATCGGTTGTGGTTTCGGGTTTAGCCAATACACAAGAGGTATTAAAAATATTTAAACCTTTATTTTCCATAGCGCCCATATTGAAATCGTCTACGGCGACTATCATAAAAATATCAAGGTCGTATTCACGGCCATAGACCTCTTCATCCCAACGCATGGAATTTTTTAGCGAGGTCATAGCGTGATCGCATTTATCTAAGTCTTTCGGCTCCACATAGATTTTTAAAACCACATCACGCGCTGAGCCAGTGGTGAACTTATCTTCAATATGCGCGAGATCACCCGCGACTAACGCAAATAAATAAGCGGGCTTTTTAAAAGGATCGTGCCAGGTGGCAAAGTGGCGATTGTTATCTAAATCCCCCTGCCCGATTAAATTACCGTTAGATAAAAGTACGGGGAATTTTTTATCGGCAACTACCGTAGTGGTGAATTCACTCATGACATCTGGGCGGTCAAGATAGTAAGTGATTTTTCGGAAGCCTTCTGCCTCACACTGGGTACAGTACATAGTGCGAGATTTATACAGCCCCTCTAGAGAGGTATTTTTTTCAGGGTAAATTTTGGTAACGCTGGTCAGTAGAAACTGCGCAGACGTATTTTTAATGGTTAAGGTTTCGTTGCCAAACTCGTAGGCATCATCAGAAAGGCTATTGCCATTAATTGCGATGGAGACCAACTCTAAATCTGCACCGTGCAACTTAAGCTGCGATACATTCTTAGCCGCTGGATTAGCACGTAAAGATAAATTAGAGGTGACTAGTGTATAGCCATCGTAAATATCGACGTGCAATTCAGTTTTGGTAATTAAATAATCGGGAACTGTATAGTCTTTTAAATAGATAGATTGTGGTTGCTGTTCAATAGTGTTCATGTAGTACCTTTAACCTTTAATTATCCCAATGCCCATTTTTTTGCTTCACAATATCGCAACTTCATAACTTGCATCTAAGGTGATACTTGCGAGACCGTCGTCGGCAGGACGCCGACGTCGAGCCTACATGGATGTATTCACGGCGTGTCTTGCAAGTATTACCTTAGGTGCAACGGAAAATTCTAATCACTCAACCCACTTAATAGGCTTTTCTGTTTCGGGGTGATCATGTTCATGACCATCTTCATCGCCACAAAACGTATGTGGCTCTGGCGGTATATAACCCGTGTGTTCTTCTGGTGGTAAATGCTTGTGCTCGTAAGCAATAACGGCCTGCATACACAACTGACGTTGCTCTGCAGATAACTTATTGCCATCTGGCCACTTGCCAAGCTCTACCGCCGTTTTTAAATTTTGATAAATGTCCGGCGTAATGCGAGCTAACAGTTTCTGTAAATCCATTGCGAAATCTCTTTAAAAAGTAAACCTTAAATATTCAAACCTTAGCTGATGCGGGCTTTACGGCAAAAAATGCATAAGCGCAACCCGCCAGCAACCCACCTAAGTGCGCAGCGTTCGCAACGCCGCCACCAATAAATGAATCCAGAACGCCAGTCATACACAGCACCAACCAAAGCAACATAAAACCTAACTCTGCAGGTTGTACTGCAGTCAACTTATTTGGTGCTAACTTGTGGCTCACCATAATAAAACCCACTAGCGCATAAACAACGCCCGATATACCGCCAAACAAACCAGCGGGATGCCATAAAAACTGCGCAACATTTGATAGCGTTGCTGTTACTACAAAAAATAATACAAAATTCATTTTACCCAGTAGAAGCTCAAGCCGACGGCCTAAATCCCATAGTCCTAGGCTATTGAAAAAAATATGCATAAAGCTGAAGTGCAAAAAGGTAGGCGTGATTAATCGCCAAATATCTCCAGCGCTTAAAAACTCAGGCAAGGATATAACGCTAGAGCGATAAACATCTTGAAAACTTAAATAACGCACAAATTGGTATTGCGAATCGAACGAGACAAGTACCGCACCAAGAATACTTAACACAATCAATATAGCCGTGATGGGCACAACTTTTACTTGCTGAAAAAAGGATGGGACTTGCTGCTCATCAATATCAGTAGTCTCTGACACTGCTTCAGCATCATTGTGTTGAAGAATTAACGTGCCGCGCTCAAGCTCATGTAACAGCTGTGCAATAGGACCTACCAATCTCGGGTCTGCGGTCGCTATCACTTGTTCACCCGCTTCTTCATAAATGCGATGTACTATTTTGCATTCACTTAAATAGCCCGCAATGTGAGTGAGATCTTTTTCGAGCGGAAATTTTTTAACAACAATCCAATTCACAATATTCTCTTGCTGGATGAGGATTAGGGATCAACGTATTCCCATACAAACTTTTTAGGGTCTAGCTGTTGTTCACCATCCATTCTATAAGCGACTAAACGACCATATTTTACCGCACTATAATCCAAACAGGCGATATTATGGGTAATGGGATGAGGCTGGCCTTTTAGCCAATAATGGCCCACAAATAAAGGCGGCTGATCTAAACCATAGCGCACCATTTGTGCGCGATGCTCCTGTGATATCGGCAGCGACGCAATTTCCGCAGGAATAGGATCTGGCTGAAATAATAAATCGCCATAGGTTTGCGCATGTTGCGCCCAAAATTTAGTGCGGAAAGTGCTGCGTACATAGCCATCTTGCGTTACCACTTTTAATCCATCGGGCAAAGGAAACACAACGCCACGCGTTAACAATTGAATTGTATTAGCCTCATGGGTGTGACTCAGTGTGCTTTGGTGTAGAAAATTTTCGTTGAAATGACCATCACCAAATACAGCTTTATGTTGCGCAACTACCGCATGATCCCAACAAGCATGCACGACTCGAAAAGCGCTTCCGCTTAGCTCTGAGCCAAACTCCAGAAACAGCGGTAGCGTTCTAAACCACCGCAACATTTCTTTCCACTCATCAGGGTGAGCTGAAAATTGCTCAAGGGTTTCTGCAATCAATACCGAGTTGGCGGATGTATGCGGGCGTAAATATTCAAAACAATGGGTCAGCGGATTTTTAAATTGCGTGCAATAGGCAAGCGCATTGTACTCATGATTCCCTAGTACCATATGCGCACTTCCCTTTTGCACCATGTTGTAAACTAATAGGAGTGCTTCACGAATGTGTGGGCCGCGATCAACAATATCGCCCAAGAAAATAACACGTCTTTTAGGGTGCTGATAGATACCCCCCAATTTTTTATAGCCTAATTTTTGCAATAATCGTTCTAAGGTAATTGCACAGCCATGAACATCACCAATCAGGTCGTAACCTTCAACGGGTGATAGCTCAGAATCAGGCGACAAAAAATTTACCATAACAATTTAATCATTCAACAAATGCCCGCCCCAACCTAACTTTGTACGGCAGCGCTCATAAAAATTATATTCTGCAGGGTGCAAAAGTTTTAACAAATCCGGTTTTTTGCGAATATGAATTTCATCGCCCATGGTCATTTCAAAATGATTATGACCATCACAAGAAATCATAGGAATCGCACGACTGTGTTCACCCACACGAATCATTATATGGCTATCGCCAGCAACAACTATAGGGCGACTGCTCAGCGTATGCGGATTCATGGGCACCAAGGCAATTGCATCTAATTTAGGATGCAACAAAGGCCCGCCGCCACTCAACGAGTACGCTGTTGAACCTGTTGGCGTTGAAACAATAATACCGTCAGATGATTGTGTAGTCACAAAATAACCATCCACATAAATTTCATATTGCAACATATGAACAAATTGACCAGGGTGAAGTACAACTTCATTGAGTGCTTCGCCGGTTGCAATAGTTTCACCCAGATGTTTTATCGACATATCCAATAGAAAGCGTTCTTCCAAAGTGAAGTTGCCAGATAAAACCTCATCCACTTTAATCTCAATATCTTCAGGCATAATGTCGGTTAAAAACCCCAAACGCCCACGGTTAACGCCAAGCAAAGGCACATTGTGTTTTGCCAGCGCTCGCGCACCGCGCAACAAGCTGCCATCACCGCCCACCACAATTACCAAATCACACAGTCCCCCCATTTCATCCACGCTCACAATTTTGTGCGCCGCCTGAAACATAGGGTCATCGATTAATAAACCGGCGGTTTCTTGTTCTAAAACAAAGTGCACACCGCGTTTTTGTAAAAAACTGATAAGCCGCTTAAGTGAATAAGTTGCGCGCTCATTATGAAGGTGACCTATAAGGCCAATTACGGAGAAGAAAGTCATCATCTCTCACACATAGTTGATTATTAGAATTACCCGCAAAACGGATGAATTTGGATTATTATAGCCCTAAGAGCACCTTTACACCCAATAAACACTCAGCTGAAATACCAATGAAATATTACCTGAAAATCGCACGTACCGCCTTATGATCCGAAAACGCATGATAAATTGCAGGAGTAATATGCACAGCGTAGCTGCCCGAAAGCTAAACCACAGGATGTATTTATAAATACGTCCCTGCAGCCCCTCAAGTCGCCCCTTACTTTAGGGTTTCGGATGATAAAACGGTAATCGCTCAGGAAGATTATCTTTCCAACAAAGATATTAAGACTTAATTATTTTTTGATGAGTTCCCCGCATGGCAGCAACTAACCTCTCACTAAAAGCACTTGCTCCAGCACTTGCAAGTAATGCACCGATTTTGGTTCCTAACAATCGCTTACGTAATCATTTGCTGCGTGCATTTGCGTTAGAGCAGACAGCGCAAGCATGGTTAAAACCGAATATTCAAAGTCTGAGCCAGTGGTTGGAGTCTCAGTGGGAGTCGCTACAAAATCTCGGCGTGAGTTATTCCTGTGTGACTATAGCAACGCCTGTAGAGCGCCAAATACTGTGGGAAGCGGCGATTAAAAACTCGGCGCTCGGCGCAACACTTTTGCAGCCAAAGCCGCTCGCGCAACAGGCTGATAGCGCATTTAAAAATCTAGAGCTGTGGCAATTAAGCCATAGCTTTGCGAGTGATTACTTTTCTGATGCTAAAAGTAACTCCGCACAATTTGTAGCTTGGGCACAGGAATTTAAAAAGGCATTAAAACTGCGTGGCTGCGTAACCCGCGAAACCAGTTATGCACTTATCGCACAAGCATTTGCTCAGAGCGACCTACCTAAACTGGATGAAATTTATTTGGAAGGTTTTGATGATTTGCCACCACTAATGCAAGCGATATTAGCAGCGGCGACTCATAAGCTGATTCGCTTACCGAATCAAACTGCACTGCACACTCAGATCACTCGTACCCAGACAGATACCACCGAAGCAGAAATTCGCGCGGCAGCTCTTTGGAGCAAAGCACAATTACAGCAAGCGCCAGAAACTGCATTAATCGGTATTGTTGTGCCCAACCTTGGTCAAGGTCGCGATCAAGTTGAGCGAGTTTTTACTCAAGTATTTGAAGCCCATTCGTTACTCCCCAATTCGTCACGCTACACCCTACCCTTTAACTTTTCCGCTGGGACACCACTTGGCGCTACGCCATTAATCAGCAGCTTATTTGATATGCTCACCCTGCAAGATAGCGACTGGCCATTAGAAAAACTCTGCAATTTATTGCATTCGCCCTTTTGGGGCGATGAAGCCCAAGAAGCCGTCGCCCGCGCACACTTAATCACCGAGTTACGTAAATTAGGGCGCATAACAATTAACACCAGTGATCTTCGCCACTGCGCTAGCAAACTAGAAGAACGCATTCCTGAGTTTTCAATCTTGGGCTTGAGCAATCGTTTTGAAACAGTGGGAAATTTATTGCGTCGCCGCTTTGGCAATAAAACCGCGAGCGAATGGCTAAATGTTTTCGATGATATTTTAGCAATTATGAATTGGCCGGGTTCACGCCGATTGGACTCACAAGAATATCAACAACTCACCCAATGGTTTGAAGTGCGCGATCAATTCGCGTGCATAGATAACCACTCAGCACCCATAAGCTACACCCAAGCTTGCCGCTACTTGCGCGAACTTGCTGACAAGACTCCGTTTCAAGCACAAACGCCAGACTCGCCGATTCAAATTTTGGGTGCGCTTGAAGCCGCCGGTTTACAGTTTAGCCATTTATGGGTCATGGGTTTGAGCGATAACCAGTGGCCGCCAGTGCCCGCACCTAATCCACTTTTACCGCTGCATTTGCAGCGCGAACACAATATGCCGCACGCCAGTGCAACGCGCGAATTAGAAATTGCGCAGGGTTTAACCCAGCGCTATAAAGAATCCGCACAACAGGTTATTTTTAGCAGTGCACACGGTGATGGCGATAACGAATTGCGCCCGAGCGCATTAATCCGCGACATTCCCTTAACGCCATTGACAGACATACTCGATCAACAAGATTCTGATGTAGACAATTACTACCTTGCATTGCAAAAAACTACGCAATTAGAAATCATTCAGGATGCCAATGGCCCCGCATTAGGAGAACAAGAACCACAGCGCGGCGGCAGCAGTATTTTTAAATATCAAGCCGCCTGCCCCTTTGAAGCCTTTGTGCGTTTGCGCTTGGGCGCTAATAATCCTGATGAACCTGTTGTAGGTTTTAATGCCGCCGAGCGCGGTAATTTATTACACGATTCACTCGCGGCTATTTGGCGCGAATTAAAAACATCAAGAACACTTGCGAGCCTTGACGATTCCGCAGTGCGCACACTGGTTAGTAATATCACCCAAGAAATCATTGGCAAAGCCCAAGCGCGCAACCCGCGTAAGCTCGGTAAAGTCTATTGCGAGCTTGAACAAAAACGCCTAACACAATTATTGTGCGAATGGCTTACAGGCGAGCGCGAGCGCCCCACCTTTGAAGTGATTGCTATAGAGCAAGAACAGGAAATTGCGTTTGCGGGATTAACACTGAAATTGCGTATTGACCGTATAGATGAATTCAGTAATGGCGACCGTTTATTGATTGACTACAAAACTGGCAACGCCAGCGCAAAATCTTGGCAAGGCGAACGCTTTACCGAACCGCAATTACCACTCTATGCCGTAACCAATGACAATATTGCCGCTATTAGTTTTGCGCAAATTAATCGCAAAGTACAAAAGTGGGATGGTCTTGGCGAATTGCACGATACAAGCTTAAATCAAACCGGCATTAAACCCGCCGACGATTGGCAAGTGCAATTACAAGAATGGAAAACACAATTGCAGCAACTCGCCAACGATTTTATCGCTGGCGATGCACGTGTGGATTTTAAAGATATTACCTTACAAGGCTACGCAGAAGATTTGGCACCACTCACGCGCTTGGCAGATGCTGATGCGCTCGCACAATTTTCTGCAAGGAGCGCCAAATGAATCAGCCTGTCGATTATTTAGCACGGCAAGCAGCCTTAGATCCTAATCGTTCATTCGCGGTAAGTGCACCCGCAGGCTCCGGCAAAACCGGTTTGCTCACCCAACGCTTATTAAAACTATTAAGCCTGTGCGATAACCCCGAAGAAGTACTAGCGATTACCTTTACCCGCAAAGCAGCGGGTGAAATGCAAGACCGCATTTTGCAAGCCCTGTGGAAAGCAAAAGATCAGCCCGAACCCAGTAACCCGCACGATTTACTCACATGGCAATTGGCAAAAAATTTACTCGCGCACGATCAAGCACAAGGATGGAATCTATTGCAGTGCCCGCAACGTTTGCGCGTACAAACTATCGATAGTCTGTGTAGCGCAATCGCACGGCAATTGCCTATCGCCAGCGGCTTTGGCAGCACACCCAAACCCGGCGATGATACCGATGCGGCCTATCGCAAAGCTGTGCATCAATTGCTCGGCGAATTGGAATCTGAATCGACCGTGCGTGATGATTTAACACGTTTGCTAGAACATTTGGACAACAACCTAGGCTCACTCGAAAGTTTGTTAATGGCATTGCTGGCCAAGCGCGATCAATGGCTAGCCTTGGTGTTAGCTGCACAGCATACAAATGCACGGCACTATTTAGAATCTGTATTACAGGATGTGATTACAGACAGCCTCACCGCCACCGCACGCATTTTTCAATTGCATGGGAGCGAACTTGCCAGCATTGCCGATTGGGCGGCGGGAAATTTACAAGAATCTGCACCTGATTCAGCTATAGCACAATTGCGCGGTATTACCGGTTTACCGAAACCCGAAATCGCCGAATTAAACAAATGGCTCGCGTTGGTAGAACTCTTACTCACCAACGATAGCAGCTTTCGCAAATCGCTCACCAAAAACCAAGGCTTCCCTGCTGCCAAAGAGAATAAAGACAGCGCAAATTATAAAAATCGTTTTGGCGAAATGGTAAGCGCAATTGTGGAGCAAACGCCGGATGCCGCTAATATTATCGACGAGTTGCGCAATCTTCCGCCTAGCCATTACGATGAAAGCCAATGGTCATTGCTCGATAGTCTTACACGTTTATTACCGCGCTTAGCAGCGCGTTTAGATATTGTCTTCGCAGAAACTGGCGAAACCGATTTTACCGCTGTAAGTCAAGCAGCACTCACCGCGCTCGGCTATGAAGACTCACCCAGCGAAATTGCATTGCAATTGGATTATCGCATTCGCCATATTTTGGTAGATGAATTTCAAGACACCGCAAGCACGCAGCTCGATCTGTTGAAAAAGCTAACCGCCGGTTGGCAAACGGGCGATGGTCGCAGTTTATTTATTGTGGGCGACGGTATGCAAAGTTGTTACAGCTTTCGCAACGCCAAAGTAGGTATTTTTTTAGAAGCGCGCGCACAAGGCCTTGGCCATTTACCCTTAGAGAAATTAGATCTCACCGTAAACTTTCGTTCGCAAAGTGGCGTGGTTGAATGGGTAAATACGCAATTCCAAACTGCATTTCCAGCGGAAGATGATATCAGCCGAGGCGCAGTAAAATATTCTCCCTCCAACGCCTTTAAACCAAAACTTGAAGGCGACGCCGTTGAGCTTTATGTAAGCCCATTTATTAAAAGCGATGATTCAAAAGAAACGGACGAAAACCCTGAACATGTCGATAGCAGCAGCGGCAATCGCTATATCGCGGAACTGCAAGAGGCAGAGGCTATAGCGCAGCTTATTAAAAACATTCGCACTGAATATCCTGAAGATTCCGTTGCCCTACTCGCACGCGGTAGAAATCATCTTCAACAAATTTTCCCCGCTATGAGCCGCTTTGGCTTGAGCTGGCAAGCTACGGATATTGATAGCCTAGCTCAGCGCATGGCGATTATTGATCTCACCAGCCTCACGCGCGCACTGCTAGATCCTGCTGATCGTATTGCGTGGCTCGCTATTTTGCGTGCGCCTTGGTGTGGCTTGGATTTAAAAGATTTGCATGCAATTGCTAATAGCCATCTTGGTGATATTAACCCCATCGCAAAAGCCAATGATTTCCCTAATATTTGGCAGCAAGTTTTACAGGCTGAGAAAATTGATGGCGTAAGTATTTCAGGAAAGCACGCGCTCGCGCGTTTCTGTAGTGTAATTCAACCGGCACTTGCCGCACGCCAGCGCAAACCCTTACGACAATGGCTTGAAGGTATTTGGCTTGCACTCGGTGGCCCTGCAACCTTGTTAGATGCGCAAGACATTAATGACATCCCCACCTTTTTTGCGCTGGTAGAAAAACACCAACAAGGCGGCAGCATTGGCGATTGGCAAAAATTCAATCGCGCCGTTGGTAAACTTTACGCTGCACCGCGTCAAAATGCCGATGCAAAGTTGCAAGTCATGACCATGCACAAATCTAAAGGCTTAGAGTTTGATCATGTGATTATTCCGCGTTTGCATAAATTATCGCCCAGCGATGGCCAACAACTTATGTTGTGGCGCGAGCGTTTAAGTCACGCGGGTGAACGCCAATTGTTGCTCGGCCCACTTGCACCTGTAGGCGGCGATAAAGACAAACTCTACAAATACATTCAAAAAGAATCTGCACTGCAATTAGAGTATGAAGCCACCCGCTTATTTTATGTGGGCTGTACGCGCGCCATTAAAAAGCTCTATTTATTTGCCAGCCTCGCGCAAACCGAAGCTGCAGAATCAGGTGAGTTGGTGTGGAAAAATCCACCTAAAAAATCACTATTAAATAGCATTTGGCAGAATGTGAAGACAGACATAAAAACAGTTTCATTCACTGCACTCAATCAAACAAGCACAAGCACAAGCACAAGCACAAGCACAAGCACAAGCGAAAATAAGTTTGAACGCACTGGCCTGCAACAACTACTGCGCTTAAAACCCGAATGGCAAGCTCCTACATTGGCAGACAATCAAATCCTGAAAGCCTATAGAGGCAAAGAAGTTAAGGATGAAGAAAATATCCCCATCGCTGAAACCCGCGCCGCCAAACTCGCGCGCCATACCGGCACACTCATTCACCGCGCCTTGCAAAACTTGTTAGGAATAGCGAATGCCATTGATCTTGAGCAATGGCAAGCATCTCAAATACCCTTTTGGCGAATTCACCTAAAGCAAAATGGCTGGAATCAAGACGACATTACACAAGCCATTCAAAAAATAACGCGCGCCATTACTAACACATTAAATGACAAACACGGCCAATGGCTGCTGGATAATTCCCACGCCCAAAGCGCCTGCGAACTCGCCATCACCCACAAACAGGGAAATAATATAGATTTAAAACTGCGCGAAAACATTATTGACCGCACGTTTATTGCGGATGGCGTGCGTTGGATTATTGACTATAAAAGCAGTGAGCCAAGTTCAGGGCAAAACCTCGCGGATTTTATCACCCAAGAAGCGGCTGCTTATAAAGCACAACTGGTACGATACAAAACATGCTTTGCAGCATTAGGTGAAACAGACATTAAAACCGCGTTGTATTTTCCATTATTGGAAGATGGGAATAGATTTTTAGAGGTGGATACATAGCCTAGAGCAGGCCAGCTACCCAGTGGCGAGGGGTCAAAGCGATACGTCAATCGCCAATTTTTGGCCCCTGTGGGCTTCAATAGTACATAGAGGCCAGCAGAACCTCTCAAATAGCTTGTATTCCTTTTCGAGTACTTCTAGCCTTCTTTATCTCTACATCTGTTAGTACCCCTGTTTGGTGGTACTTGTGGTGGTATCAATCATGGTGGTATCAAAAGTGCCACCATAAATACCGCCAAAAGCTATTGGATTTGGTGGTATTACATCGGATTGTTAGGACAGAGTATAAACGAAAAACCCCGCAAAATTGCGGGGTTCAGGGTCATATCGGACTGATTCGATATGGAATATGGCGGTGAGAGAGGCATCCGAAGCTGTGCTTCAATATGCCGCAACATGAATCATAACCTATTGTAAATAAAGGATTTTAGTAATAGTCTTGTATCACTGCGTCTCAACAAGAACCCCTATATCTCAAGCTCATTGGGGGGTAAATTGGGGGGTAAGATCACTGACACGAGACTATTTTGATGGCCATTCAAAAGCTAACTGACCGGAAAGTAAAAAGCGCCGAATGCGGTACTCATGAAGATGGCGGCGGCCTGAGGCTTGTCGTTTCGGAGTCGGGAAGCCGTCGTTGGATACTTCGAATTACCGTCAAGGAAAAGCGCCGAGAAATTGGATTAGGCGGTTATCCCGCGACAACTCTTGCACAAGCCCGCACTAAATCGGAAGACATTCGTCAATTGGTCGCGCAAGGTTTCGACCCCATCGCTGATAAGGTCAGATCATCTCCTGAAACTAAAACCTTTGATCAATGCGCTTATGATTTTATCGAGTCAAAATCAGTCGCATGGTCAAACTTCAAGCACAAACAACAGTGGACTAATACATTAAAAACTTACGCAAGCCCCGTTATTGGTCAAAAGTCTGTTACTGAAATCAACATTGAAGACATCCTAAAAATCATTACACCAATTTGGGAAATTAAAACCGAAACTGCCAAGAGAGTCCAATCCCGAATAGAAGCAGTAATTGATTACGCAACTGCCCGCAAATATCGCCGTGGTGACAACCCTGCACGTTGGAATCACAATCTCGACTCAATTTTACCACCCCCCAATAAAGTCAAGAATCTGCGACATCACCCGGCGATGCCACATTCTGAAGTTAAAAGTTTTATGGCAGAACTACGTAGAAATGAATGTATGTCCTCATTCGCACTACAATTTTTAATACTTACCGCTAGTAGATCAGGAGAAGTACTTGAAGCACCTTGGTCGGAATTTAATCTTGTCGATAAGATTTGGACAATTCCAGCGCATCGCATGAAAGCCGCTAAAGAGCATAGGGTTCCCCTTAGCGCAGGAGCTGTAGAAATTTTGCAGCGTCTACCGCAGTTTTCTGACAATCCATTTGTCTTTACATCTCCACGATCAGGGAAACATTTAAGCCAGGGCGCCTTACTCATGTTGATGCGAGGGATGGGACATGGCGTTGGTGGAAATAAGAGCGACTATGTACCGCACGGATTTCGATCTTCGTTTCGGGATTGGGCTGGTGAATTGACAGACTATCCAAGGGATCTTTGCGAAATGGCCTTGGCGCATACTATTACTAATAAGGTTGAGGCTGCCTACCGTCGCGGAGACATGCTCGATAAAAGAAGGGTGATGATGGAAGAATGGTGTAATTACATATTTAACTGATGCATCATCGCCACTCAAAGTTCGGCAACTACATAGTCGCCCGTTAAAAAGCAGCCAACCCATTAATTCCAAACAGAAAAATGGGTAAAAACAGCACTCCAAATTGCAAGGATACAGCATTACACTATGCGAAACCTTGCGATTTGGAGTGCACTTTTAATGAAACCCCGCCCGCCAAAAGAAACGAAAAACGACGATCTTTTTCGCTCCCGCTTAACTCAAATCATCAATACCCATCATGAACTCGTGCAGCTGGCCGAGAGAATCGATTGGTCGCATATCGACCTCCAAGCGCAACCTTTCTTTGCCGCGGAAGGTCGCCCAGCGATTCCCTCTCGCTTTATGATTGGCCTGCATATTTTAAAAAGCATGTATCAATTATCAGATGAAGCTGTATGTGAACGATGGATTGAGAATCCGTGTTATCAATATTTTTGCGGCGAAGAATTTTTCCAACATAAATTTCCGATTCAACGGTCATCAATGACACACTGGCGCAAGCGGGTGGGCGAATCATTTTTTGAAACGTTATTACAAGAAAGTTTACGCATTGCATTCGCATCGAAAGCATTAAAAACCAATCAACTGAAACGCATTGTGGTGGATACCACCGTTCAACCGAAAGCAGTGGCCTTTCCAACCGATGTGGGTTTGATGCGCAAAGCCATCACATCCCTGGTTGATCTGGCGAAGAAAAACAATATCAACTTACGCCAAACCTATGAGCGCGTAGTAAAGCGTGCAGCGATTAAAAGTGGGCTCTATCGTCACGCCAAACACATGAAACGCGCCAAGCGAGAAGAGCAATTTATTCGAACGCGTTTAGGTCGAGTGATTCGCGATATTAGCCGTAAAATACAGGGTAATAATGCATTGAGAGAGGTGTTTACTGGCGATTAGTTAAAGGCATTAACGCTGCAAAAGCAACAGCGCCACAGCAAAGACAAAGTGTACTCATGGCACGCGCCAGAAACGGAATGCATTGGCAAAGGCAAAGCACACAAACCGTATGAATTTGGTTGCAAAGTATCGGTAACCACCAATGTCAATCCTGCACGCGGAGGACATTTTGTTTTACACATTGGCGCCTTACATCAAAATCCATTTGATGGACATACACTGGCACCCGTATTGAAATCCTTCACCCAACAAACAGGTGTTACACCTGGGCGAATTTATGTCGATAAAGGTTATCAAGGACATGATTACGAGCATAAATATTGCGTCTTTAAATCGGGACAAAAGCGAGGTGTGAAAGGCACGATTAAAAAAGAATTAAAACGTCGAAGTGTTGTAGAGCCGATTATTGGACATTTGAAATCGGATCATGCATTAGGCAGGAGTTTCTTAAAAGGTATTGATGGCGATAAAATCAATGCGTTATTGGCAGGTATTGGTTACAACTTCCGCTTGCTGCTGAGGTGGCTGCCATTTTTTGTTTCAATATTGGCTTGCGCTTATGGGCGCTGCTTTTCAAAAACAGCGAATCTGGTTTTTACAGATTCGCTTTGGGGTACGGATTATGTTTTAAAGGTGGGTTTTTAACGGGCGACTACATATCGCGGACTTCGACCACCCACTGAAGTGCTGTGAAGGTAATCTGAGCCGAATATCGCACAAATCAGCTCACCAAATGAGCCTAAAAATCGACTTATTCAACTCAAGCTACAAGATTAAGTTCAGCAAACCCCAAAAAAATAATAGATATAGATCCCGGTATTCGCATGCTAACGATGAAAAAGATTCCGCTGGAATAATAATCCTGCATGAAAAATCTCATCAAAAACCGCAATCGATCGTTTTTTGAGCGAAAAAAATAAAAAAATGTAAGTCGGAAGAAATTTTTATTTAGATTTTATTTGAATATAAATTACTACAACAATAACCATAAAACCATAATCAACGCACGCCAACAAGAACCTCCATGGTTCACAGCATCAATCCTACGAAAAATCTTCCACCAGTTTTTTCATACCCTACCCCCACCTCAAAAAACCAATAATCCATAGCGCTTTTTCGCCTCCAAAATACCATCCACTTTTAAAAACCTCATACGATCAACAAGTTGGCGACTCAAAAAAGCGTAACGACGATTTTCTGTATTTTCCGCATATATAGCAGTTAGATTTTCGACTCAAATTCAATAATAAAAACAAGAATTAAAAGTCAAAAAAAATAACAGAAAAAAAAATCAATTTTTCTTCTACAGATTTTACTTAGCGACAAACAAATTGAGCTATTGCAATCAATAAATATTTAGCTCAATAATTAATTAACGAATTAACAACAGATCATGTTAGTAGAGGAAATAAAATGAAATTTTTGAAGAAAAATGATGTATGCAAGAAGCTTGGGATTAGCCGCGCCAGTTTGTATAGGATCATTAATCGTGACCCAACATTTCCGTCGCCGCACAAAATCTCTATCTCAATTAGCGTTTTTTGTGAGCATGAAATTAACAAATGGGTTGAGTCTCGCAACGAGCGAGCATTATGAAAATGGAGATGAATGATTTAGCACATTTGAATATAGACGAAGTAAAAATGATATGCGAACTCATTGAATCCTTGAAGCATATCTACCCAAAGCAAAATTCAGTGGGAGTAGTAAGCGAAAAAACTCAAAATGAGTACATCAATGAAGCTCAGCGAATTTTTAGACAGAGAAAAATCAACGGTAATTCGCTCTCAGATGTAGTGAATAGCACGACTAAAAAATCAACATTTTTCAAGAGAGTCGCAGCATTGAAATATTATATAATTTGGATCGGGTCAACTGCCGCAATGACGCTGAGCGAAAAATACTGCGAAGATTCTTTACACAATATAAAGATCGCAATCCGCGACATCAACGAATTGCACTCTATAATTAATAATGGCCTTGTTGGCACCCACGAAAAACGAAAATCAAAACGAACATCACTCAAAGGCCTCCCGCACGATTGGTTAGAACTGATTTGCAACCACAATTTAGATTCAAAATATCGGCGCGCCTTGTTGGTTATGTGCCTAACCGGTTGCAGACCTGTGGAGTTAGTAAAGGGAGTGACAATATCGCTATCAGAAGATAGTGAAAACAATAATTCACTTGTTGAATTTGAGATTAATGGTGCAAAACTATCAGACACTAAAGGGCAGCCAATTCGTAAACTTTCATATACTTACGAGCCATCCAACAAGTTGTTGGGAGCCCTGATAGATGCTACAAATCTGATTGATGCTAAGCAGATCACTATTTTTATTGAAAGCGCAGTCAATTTCACAACAGAAATCAAAAGAATTGGCGCCACCCTTTGGCCTTTGCACAAAGAATCCGTCACAAGCTATTCGATTCGACACCAAATCGCTTCGAACTTCAAGAAATACCTAAATGGCGATGACGTTAGTAAAGCATTGGGGCACGCATCACCAAAGACGAAAAAAAGCTATGGTTCAGCATCTCAAAGCAAGGGAAAAGCTCCAGAGATTTCAATTAGTGCTTCGAGAGAAATTAACCAGCCGCCATTAAAATCAGATGAGCTTGATAACCAATGAACATGAAGTCATTTGATGAAAAGACTGTGCGCTTAGTTGATGTTGCCACGAAAATAATGATAAATCCCGCTACTATAGAGAATGCAGCATATTTACACATCGTGCTCTGTCAGCTTGGTCTTCCTCGTTCTTCTTTAAATGATTCATCATTCACTCGGACTTCTGGTGGTGCGTCAATATCTATTAGTACTCCAGAGGACCAAAAAGGGGATGACTCGACGCCATATGGTGTGATACCTCGCTTAATTCTGTTACACGCATGCTCACAAGCAACACTAAAAGGTTCCAGAGAGATTGATATCTGCAAAACACAAACTGCCTTTATGAAATTAATTAACTTGAATCTAAGCGGAGGAAAAAATGGAATTAGAAATAACTTCAAAAGTCAATTCATTAAGTTATCAAAAGCAAAATTTGAATTATTTCTTTACACAAATAAAAAGGAAAATTATTTTAGTGGGAATATTTTCGAAACCGAACCATATAATATTGAAAACGGAAAATGGAATAGAAAAATAAGATTGACAGAAGAATTTTACAATTCACTTGTCGTAGAAAAAAATAATGTCCCTATAGATAAACGCGCCGTCTGCTGCCTACAACGATCTTCACTGGCACTGGACATCTACCTCATGTTAACCGAACGACTACATAGAGTAGTTAAAAACAATTACGTTGTACGTTGGAAAAAATTGCGTGAACAATTTGGTCAAGAATACGCAAACAATAAAAGCGGGCGCGTGAATTTCAAGAAGGCTTTCTCCTATGCATTAACTCAAGTAAAAGCAGTTTATCCGGATGCTAAAGTTGAAATTGTCAAATGTGGTTTAAAAATCGGTAAATCAGAACCACCGATTCCAAAAGTAATTTAACTATTTATAGCAACTATTCGATAGCACCAATTTACAATATATATTTACGCAACCCATTCGAAAGATAGTGCCTCCGCCTGCTGCAACACAGTTTGAATCGCTTCTTCTTGCTGATCTGGTGGGTATTTGTATTTACGTAAAATGCGCTTAACCATTAACCGCAGCTTTGCGCGAACACTTTCACGTTGCGACCAATCGACGCTTAGATTTTGGCGGAGGTTTTCGGTTAGTTCGTGGGCAATTTTTTTGAGGATTTCATCGCCGAGCTCTAGTGCGGCGGATTCGTTGTTTGCTAAGGCATCGTAGAACTTTACTTCGTCATCAGTGAGCCCAAGTGAATCACCGCGCGAGGCAGCGGCTCGGAATTTTTTGGCCATATCGACCAATTCTTCCATAACTTGTGCCGTCTCAATACTGCGGTTTTGGTAACGAGTTACTACGTTGGTTAATAGCTCAGAGAATTTCTTCTGCTGAACAACGTTGGTTGAGAACCGAGATTTAATCTCGCCCTCCAGTAAACGCTCTAGCAATTCAACCGCGAGGTTCTTTTCAGGAAGATTGCGAACCTCAGCTAAAAATTCATCATCCAATAGGCCGATGTTTGGCTTTTCTAAACCTACGGCATCAAAGATATCTACAACTTCATTGGAAACTACGGCGTTACCAATAATTTGGCGAATAGCGTGCTCACGCTCTTCATCCGTACGTTTTTGGGCGGATATGTCGCGCTTAGTGAGTAGCACTTTCACAGCTTGTAAAAAAGCTACTTCTTCTCTAACAGCTTTGGCTTCATCTAGTGTGCAGCAAAGCGAAAAGGCTTTGCTCATCGCGAGTGCAACATCTGCAAAACGTTTTTTACCGTCGCGCTCTTTGCCGTTGGTGCTAATAGATAAAATATGGTTAGCTGCACCAGCCAATAATCTGTGTCCGCCACTAACAAAATCGCTGTAATCAAACCCATGCAACATACTGCGCAGCACATCGAGCTTTTCTTCAAGCACGGCCCAAGCTTCTGCGGTATCTACAGTGGGTTTACCACGACCATTGCTGGCGGTATATTCTTTCAAAGCGGCTTTTAATTCGCTGCCTATGCCGATGTAATCGACTACTAGCCCACCCTGCTTATCTTTAAAGACACGGTTTACGCGAGCAATGGCCTGCATTAGATTGTGGCCTTTCATGGGCTTATCGACATACAGCGTATGCACGCAGGGCGCATCAAAACCCGTGAGCCACATATCGCGCACAATCACTAATTGCAGAGGGTCTTTTGGATCTTTAAAGCGTTTTTCTAAACGTTTTTTGGTTTGCTTTTGGTAGATGTGTGGGCGCAACAAAGCTTTATCGCTTGCAGAACCCGTCATAATAATTTTGATTGCACCAAGTTCAGGATCTTCGTTGTGCCAATCTGGGCGCAACCTAATAAGTTCATCGTAAAGATGCACACAAATTTCACGGCTCATGCCCACAATCATGGCTTTGCCGGATTGTGCCTGCTGGCGCTCTTCAAAATGTTTAACTAAATCGGCTGCAACACTGGCTATTCTTGGTGGTGCGCCGACAATTTTTTCTAATGCCGCCCATTTGGATTTTAGTTTGGATTGTTGGCTTTCTTCTTCGTCTTCTGCCAGCTCATCTACTTCATCATCAATGTGCGGAAGCTCTTCTGTTTTTAAGCTCAGTTTTGCCAAGCGCGATTCATAATAGATGGCTACCGTTGCACCATCTTCCTTCGCTTGCTGCATATCGTAAATATGAATGTAATCGCCAAACACTGAGCGTGTATCGCGATCTTCACTCGATACTGGTGTTCCTGTAAATGCTACAAAGGTTGCATTGGGTAATGCATCGCGCAAATGCTGGGCATAACCTACTTGATATTTAGTGATGTACTGCGCGCTGGCTTCTGCAATAGTGTTTTCTTGAAGCTTCACTTCCTTAAGTTTTGCATCAAAACCATATTGAGTGCGGTGAGCCTCATCTGCAATCACAACGATATTGTGACGATCAGAAAGCACAGGGAAAATATCTTCATCTGCGCCGGGTGAAAATTTTTGAATAGTTGCGAATACAATACCGCCCGATGGACGATTACTTAATTTATCTCGCAAATCCTGACGAGTACCTGCTTGCACAGGTTGCTCGCGCAATAAATCTTGCGCGAGTGAAAACACACCAAACAATTGACCATCTAAATCGTTGCGGTCGGTGATTACCACAATGGTTGGGTTTTCCATTTCTGTTTCACGCATTACACGCGCGGCAAAACAGGTCATGGTGATACTTTTGCCGCTGCCTTGTGTGTGCCAAACAACTCCGCCCTTGCCCTTGCCCTTTCCGCTACCCGTAACATCCAAGCGCGATGCAGTCACTACTTGATTGATTGCAGCACGGACAGCATGAAATTGATGATAGCCCGCAATTTTTTTAATGAGCGTGCCGTCATCTTCAAACAACACAAAGAACCGCAAATAATCCAGAATATATTCCGGCGCTAATACACCGCGCACCAAAGTTTCTAATTCATTAAATTGACCAAGCGGATCGAGCGCAGCACCATCTATGGTGCGCCATTGCATATAGCGCTCAGCGTTGGACGATAAGGAACCTAAGCGAGCCTCGCTACCATCGGTAATGACCAAGATTTCGTTGAACTGAAAAACGTCGGGAATGTTTTGTTTATAGGTTTCGATTTGATGAAAGGCTTTCCAAATATCCGCATTAACATCCGCCGGATTTTTTAACTCCATTAAAACCAATGGCAAACCATTGATGAACAAAATCACATCCGGGCGATGTGTATGTTTAGCGCCTCTCAAACTGTATTGGTTAACGGCTAGGTATTCGTTATTGGCAGATTCTGCAAAATCTATGAGGCGAACAAAATCGCCACGAGTTTCACCGTCCTTTTGAAATTGAACGGGCACACCATTCACAAGCAGGTTATGAAATTGGCGATTGGCAGATAGGAGTGAGGGAATACCCAAGTCTTTAATTTGCTTGAGAGCGTCCTCACGGGCGACCAGCGGAATAGCAGGATTTAGCCGAACAATTGCATTACGCAAACGCTCAAGCAATAGCGGCTGACGGTAATCGTCACGCTCAGGCGCGGGGCCGTCTGGCGCTATGTCGTATCCACAAATATGTGTATAGCCAGCCTCTACCAACCAGCCAATCATTTCCTGTTCGAGTTGATCTTCCGTCACTCTTAAACTCCTAGCATCCACTTCAGTGGTTTAATCGGTTTATATTTATCGGCGATTAACGCCGAAAATTTGCTGCATCTTAAACTAAGCCGTTTTATCCAGTACCTGCCCGGCCATTTCCATCCATTCGGATGGCCACAGCAACGTTTCAGCGTTCAAATCAAAAGGCACAACCCAAAGCCTTAGATCATTGCCGTAGTCGAACACGGGTAAGGGCTTGGTAAAAGCCGCTGTCTTTGGGTAAATAAGCATCATCTTACCCTGCCCTTGCAGGTATTTATGCCCATAGGCGAAAAGTTGGTAAAAATCACTTTGGCTCAAGCCGTATTTATTGCTCTTGTCTGCGCTATTCAGCAGCTTCCACTTTGTATCAAGTACAGCCCAAATGGAATTACCCTTGATTAGAACTAAATCAGGCCGCAGCTGGAACATGTTGCCGTTATCATGCTTGCATAAAGATTGACTGCGAATCTGCGCGTCTAACGTGAAAGGCGGTGATATAAATTTGCGCAGTTTCTTTTCCACAAAGGTTTCAAACAGTTTTTCCATGGGGAATAACAAGCTGATACCTTGGGTATTGCCCTGCATTGCAAGTGGCATATGTTGACCTAACACCAACTCACACCACGGGCGCACAGGTTGGTAATGCGCCATTAAGCGATCATTCCGCCACTGTTGAAAATCATCACGCGTATTTTTACTCGCGGGAACTTCGGCCAAAATACCGGCAAGCTCATGGGCTAAACGCCATGTATTGGGATGCTGAGTTAATTTACACACCCGCATTAATGCCGATTTTAATAAGCGGTTTTCTGGGCGATCTGGCAGGAATAAATCGTGGCGAATATTAAAGATATGTTCGCGCCCCGGTGGCTGGCGCAGCTGCTTATTGATATTTAACTGGCCACGCAAATAACGCTGCTCTTCTTCCACACGTTGATAATCAAACCGCAGACCACGTTTTATCAGGTGATCCAACGCATTGATGAATTCTTTCATTACCCATTCGAGTAACGGGTGTTTGAATTTTTGTATATCGGCATGATCTGCCGTACGCACCGGCAAATCTAATGCGGTTTTGAGCATTGTGATAAGCAGATCACGTGATTCATTTGCGGCTGCCTCACCAATATCCTCGGTGATTTTTGGTAAAACCTCTATGACTGTGCCGCAGGGTGTTTGTAAAACACCTACATAACTATCTAACTTTAACCAGCGGCGATTTTCTACTTGCAGAATTGTTGCACCCGCTTTGCTAAAGCTGGCCTGTAGGCTGCACAACCAATCAAACGCTGTCGCAGAAACTTGAGCTTGGTAAAGCGATGGCTCTACCTTCTCAGTAGTGATGCGCGCGTATTCACGCACAACAATCACCGAATTCACACGTTCACCTTAAGGATGCCTTGGTAAGCATCCACAGAGAAAAATGCTTTTTCATTAATAACCCAAGGCAACTGGGTTTCTGCGATGGGCAAATCAGCACCAAATAGTTTACTAATTAATCCTTCTTCTTTTCGCTCAATGAACTTAACCGATGTTTTGTTGTGATCATTCAACACCCATTGAATGCGCTGCCAATCTTCAAAGAAATATTCTTGCAGTAGCGGGAAGATTTGCTTTTTGAAAATACCCGCCAAATCGCCAAGGCTAGATTCATTCGTTAGCGACATAAAATACGCATGCCCCAAACAATAATCTCGGCCAAGCAAAACTTCTATGCGCTGGTTCATTACGCGCAATAGCTCGCCGACGTTAATGCCTTCAACAATCACCTCATCTAACAGCTCAGGCTTGGGCGGCATTTCTTTAAATACAAAGCGGCGACGCAGTGCAATATCTAAACCAGCAAGCGAGCGATCTGATGTGTTCATGGTGCCAATGATATAAACATTGGATGGAACCGAGAAAGGCTTCTTGGAATAAGGGAGAATAACTTCCAAGGCTTCTTTTTCACCGGCACGTTTAGAAGGCTCAATGAGCGTGATTAACTCACCAAATATTTTAGAAATATTGCCGCGATTGATTTCATCGATAATGAGAACACGCGGTGTTTGGTTAGCTGCCACATCTGATGATTCAGGTGAATTACCCAATAACGCAGCAAGCTTTTCACGATCTAATACCTGATCTTTTAGGTGATAAATCGTCATCTGACTAAAGCCTTTGTTCAACAATTGCTCATAAGGCAAACTAGGTTGATAGACGCGGAGCCAGCGTACTGACCGAGATTGGCCGTAGTGATCATCTTGTTCTTCACGATTTGAAAATAGGTAATCACTGGCAATTTCACCAATGGCGCGGAATTTATAATTACCCTCACTAATTACCACCAAATCGCCTACGTGCATTTTGGTGACAAACGTGGTCACAGATGTTACATCGTAGGAATCATTGGTCACATCAGTACGACCAGCGTTTACAAACTTATTAAAGACTTCTTCGCGGTTCTTGCAGCCGCCAAAATCAATTAACCGGCCATAACCTAACAAAATTTTATTATCTGTAATGCACTCATCAAATATATAAGCATCGTCCCCAAGTGTGTTCCCTAAGGACATTTTCCATACTCGGCGTTTAGAAACATCTAGATTTACAGATTCCTGTTTTACAACCTTAGCGACGGCAGCTTCGCAGAGCTGCATGAATACGCCTGACTTCACGTCATAACGTATCTGACCATTTTCAGTTTCAGCACTTAAGCCTTCTACAAAGTCTTCATAGCTAAAGCTTTGGTGGAATGTTACAAAGCGGATGTGTTGATTTTTAACAAGCTCATCGAATCTATATTTAAGTTTGTCTCTTTCACCGCTGTGCACTGCTAAAAATTCAGGATCAAGAATTTCCAAAGCGGCATTAATTGTTGAGAAGGTTTTACCTGTTCCGGGTGGACCAAACAGAATTTGATTTAAGGTAGGAGTAGCGTTGCGGTACGGTGTAATCTCAGTGAGATTAACTGCCTCGTCGTCAGCATCACCATCGTCATCTTGCGCTAAGGTGGCATAATCATTTGGCCAAAAACCTTTAGTATGTTCAGCCTGATAGTAAGCAGAATTAACATATAACTCATGCCACGCGGCAAGCGACTCTTTTAATTTGAGAAGATAATTTTCATCTACCAATATCACTTCGTGCTTTTTAATCGAAGTATTTTCTATTTCAATTCTAAAAGCCAGTTTATGCGGTTTACAAATAATACTGCCTAATCGAATATCACCTATCTTGCTGGATGTTCTTCTGCTGCCGCAACGAATAGTACGCAGACCTTTACCCTGCCATAAATCAACACCTGCACTGTGTAGCAGTTCAACCAGCTCCACAAAAAAGTCCATACGCTCAGCAGGCCAACCACGAATAACATTAAGCAACACACCATTGTTACTAAACCCTGACAAACTTTTAATTTCATCCATTTCTTATCACCAAATTTTATTTTTCGAAATATTTCTTATGCTTCATCGATCGCTTCAATTGCAGCTAAATTGTTCACACCACATAACAAACACATGCTATCGAAATGCCCTCTATCCATTTGCTGAATAAGTAATAGAACATCCTGAGCAACGTAAGGCGCCTCAGCAAGCACGGACATGTCGTGCGCTGGCTCCGGCATAAAGCCATGATGCGAGTATGTGTTAGTAAATCTAATTATTCTCGCTTTTTTTGTTTCGTCAAAATTAAGATCCCGCAATTGCTGAAACAATTCTCCCGTTTTTTCGGGCTGTTTGAACGCTAGGAAAGCTTCTAACAACCTTCGTGTGATATTTGGCAAAGAGTAGAAACGTTCCATTGGAACAGCACCATCTATTTGGCTTGCCTTAACTACCAATTGAAACATGTGGTGATATTCAGACTCATACTTATGAAGCAATTCATCCAGAATAACCAATGTTGATGACCTGCCATTCACATCTGATATTGAATTCAAGCAGTAAAACCGGACATTTCTAAGATTCGAAAGATCTGAGGGTCTATTTCGAAAATTTTCAATATGATTAAACCAGTTTTTTACCTGCCTAAAGAAGGTAAAATTGTGTGTTAGTATAAAAATTTGTTTTGCATTTTGAATGCGCGATCGCATAAAACCAAAAGCGCTATAAAGTGAATTCGAATCCAGACTCGAAACAGGGTCATCAATTACGACGACACCATTCGCCAAATCAAAACTGGTGTCTTGTAGCGTTTTAAGAAAGTAGATAAATGCTACTGCGGTGCGTTCGCCCTCGCTTAGATGTAACGCTGGCTCGCCATGCCTTTTTATTTCATATCCAGTTTCATGAATTACAAACTCAAGCTCACTACGACCAAGATAAGCAGCCATGTCTCTCGTTAACTCTTCCGCTGCGGGCTGATGTTGCCGAATAGAGCGTTCAAGATCAGTGATGCGCATACTTAAATCATGCTGAGTCAACGTTGCTGAATCCTTGCTTTCTTGAAGGAGAGAAATAGAATTTAGCATTTCTCTATATTCACCAATAACAATAACAACTTCATTGACTTCTAATGTACGCCTTGCTTCGATTTGTTGATCTTGAAAGCTCGTTGTAAAACGATTGTGTTGATCAATTATGGAACAGGCTGCATCAAATGCCGCCTTACCGGTGGCAACAAACGCTTCTGTTGCCACCGACAAAAAAATCTGCATAAGGCCTATTGCAAGGGTAGCCCAAGTTAAATCAGCCGGTAATGAAGTAAAGTACGTTTCTAACTTCAAAACTATGAAAGGTTGACTTCTTTTAGCAATCAACGCACTTTTTAACGACGATAAGTACACAGACACTTGCGAAGACTTAGAGGTGAAAATACTCACCTGCTCAATATAATTTTGGCGAAGGTTTGTATAAAGCAACCCTTCTGCTGGCAACGTAGTTTTCGAAACTACCTCAATGTAGCCATCTACCTGCGCAATAAGAAGATCTAACTCTTGTAGAAAATTAGAATAGGCATCGTTGAAATGCCCATCAAGTTGATTAATACGACTAAGTGGCAGCGTTTGTTTGCAGAATTGGCAAGTTTGCGAATTTGGATTACCTTTATGTAATATCAATCCATCACTAACCCAGTTGGCTACTGCGGGATTCTCTTGCAATTCTTGAATAACAGTTGAAACGATCGAGCGACCAATTATTTCATTTACACGTGTAGTTAGTTGTTTAAAATCAGGATAATTTTGAGTTGGCCGATCAATTAGATCCATTGCGGATGATCTGATTTTTTCTAGATTTTCATTGCGAGTATCATCACTCAATGGCGTTACTAGAGTACCAGCTAACAACTCATCAGCTCGGGCTTTAAAGTTGCCCGCATTGTAATTGTTATAGGCGCTGCCGGGAGCCGTCAATAACGACTTAATTGTCCTCGCTTTATCAGTGCGGAATTTTTCAATTGCGGAGATTTCGTTAGTTAAATCACGAGCATCCTCTGACACACGAGTATTAACTGCATTTAACTGAGTCCTAAGCTCCTCAATCTGACGCTGTGCGTCTGCACTATCTTCACCGAGATAATAGACAGGAGGCAATTGCTCATTCGGTTGCTCAAAAATACTACGATTTATAAAATCTCTATTGAACACCCTAACTTGTGGAAGATTTTCACTTTCAAAGTTTTCACCCAGAACGATAATATCACCCTCAAGCAATACGCTTACTTCGCCTTCTGTGATCGCTTGTTTACGTTCAATATGCCTAAACACATTAGAGAGAGTTGTCTTACCTACCCCATTCCATCCATAAATAACATTATGCCGAGCAAAATCTGGCAAAAGGTTTCCGCCAGGCCAATTAAAGTCTCGGAAAATACGGTGATTTCTTATTTTTTTAAATCTGAGAATATTCATATACATCCCTGCACCAAATTAATTCAGCCTGACTGGCCTCACACTCCCTGCCTTGCAAGCGCAGGAGTTTACGCATTTGATCAAATAGAATTTCCGCGACAGTTGAAGCTTGTATGAAATGGGACATACTCGATCGAATCGTCAATACAGTATAAACACCTTTGTTTGATTGCATTGAAAACGCAAGGGATAAAAGCGGCTCCATCACGCACTCCAAATAGTATTATTTAATTTGTTCATGTAGCAGCTCCATTTTTAAGCCTAAACTCATTTAGCTATCGTTTTAATTTCCTTCGTACATTTTCTTGGCCGCTATCGCACCATCCAACCGCCTGTGGATTAATGAGATCATCGACAAGATATCTAATGCATCTTGTTCTTCAATTTTCCAATGCACTTTGGGTGCATGTGCTGTTGTATTTCTAAAAGTACCAAAGACACCTTTTAGCAAGTTAGCGAAACCTTTTTGTTCACTTTGTTCGCTTTCTGTTTGAAGCGCACTCAATGCCAAGTGGGGAACTTTGCCATTAAATGAAAAAGATTCATCTACAAGAGCACCGCCATCTAAATGCAAACCTGTTTTTTGGCGAATTTTTTCAGCCACGCTTTTTGTCGCTTCAAAAACTGCATGAAAATAGTTATCTACAACGAGCTCTTCTCTGCAAAAGAACAATACATCTGGGTGAACTTTGCGAACCAATAAATTTTGCTTGAGTTTACTGGCGCGGGCGGAGGCCTCGGAAATTGTTTTGGTTTTATCAACCAATTTAACCTGACCCGAATCATCAATCTCTAATCCCTCAAAACCTAAGACTCGGTTGAGCTTATCCTTTAAAAAATTAAACCATTCAATATTGTCTACATAGCGAGATGGTCGCATAACGTGCTGAATAAGTAAGCGCAGCCCCAACCACACCCTACCTTAGCAATCAA
>SXGR01369552.1_pt1 | contig 26922 bp, 26 predicted proteins | sample 3174711 | NCBI WGS metagenome assembly SXGR01 (sample SAMN11356860, study PRJNA531348) | freshwater metagenome | isolation source: freshwater sample F1-60 | place: China: Fuxian Lake, Yuxi | collected 2017-12-25
GGATTCGCGAGCAGCAATCGCTGCCAGATTTTCTTCGAGCACTGCCACCGCCGACAGCGACCCGTTGGCAACTGCAGCCGCAATATCAACGACAGTTCGACCTGCGCTGTGTGCACGGTCTACGCGGTCTGTACCTTGCGTCGGGCTCATTCTTCGAACCCAACGATTGGCGGCACTCGAAAGCGGCCATCTTGGGCCGCGGGTGCCGAACCGAGCACTTCATCGCGATTCAGCGACGGTGCAACAACGTCGTCGCGCAACACATTGCTCAGTGGAATCGGCTGCGTCAACGGCTCGACATTCGACAAGTCGAGTGCATCTACGTCACGAAAATGTTCGAGCATGCCGGCCAACTGCTGCGTCATGCGCTCGACTTCGGCGTCATTCAAATCAAGTCGTGCCAAACGTGCAACTTTTTGCACCGTCTCACGAGAAATTGGCTCAGGCACGAGAAATAATGCTACGAGCGCAGATGCACGAGCATGCCCGATTCGGGCCACATACTCGGGGGCTGCAGGCCGATGACCGCTAGGTCACGCCCTGAGCAAACGACGGGGGCGGTCATCCATTCGGGCAGTGAACGGCCAATGCCGACGTGTTGCCCGAGCGGAAGATGCGTCACGGTGTACTTGCGTTCGGGGTCAAGGCCGGGAATACGCCAGCGCGGCACCACGAGCGATGGCGCCGTAGCCATCTGGATGTAGGCCACGAGTGCTTCGCTGCGATCAGCTGCATACACACCGTGCGCCAACGCGGTGTCATCGTCGAGATCGAAGCGAACTGCATCGCCTGCATGCAGCAAAGCCCGATGCAGTTTGTGCAGCGCAATCGCTTCGCCAAGTACTCGTTGTTCGTGGTCGCTGAGTCGGCGTGGGTCACATTCCACGCCCATCCAGCCAAACAATGCGGTGATCGTGCGCAGCTCAATACTGTGCGAACGCCCAGTGGTGTGCGACCGACGAGCACCAACATGCATACCCAACATCTCGTTGGGCACCCACATACCCACCCCGCGCTGGATGCGCTGGCGCTCGAGCGGGTCGATGCAATCGCTAGTCCACACACGGTGCATGCGTTGCAGTACACCGTGGTCGATTCGCCCACCACCCGATGCGCACGACTCAAACTCCACGTGTGGGTGGGATGCGCGCAACTCATCGACGAGTCGGTAGAACGCGATCGTTTGGCGATGCGCACCTGCAGCACCATCGGCAGATTGGGCGTGAATGAGTGGTCGGTTCATGTCCCACTTCACGAATGCAATGCGATGATTGCGCAACAGCGCATCGAGTTGACCAAGCACATGCCCGTATGCCGCATCATTGGTCAGATCAAGCACCAACTGGTGGCGCGCCAGTACCGGCTCATAATCGGGCGCATGCAACACCCAGTCGGGGTGTGCCCGCAGCACATCACTATCTAGATTCACCATTTCGGGTTCCACCCAAATACCGAAGTCCATACCCAAGGAATTCACGTGTGCGATGAGTGGGGCGAGCCCATTGGGATACACCTCGCTCGACACCACCCAATCGCCCAACCCGGCACGATCATGGCGTCGCGCCCCGAACCACCCGTCGTCCAACACGAAACGTTCGACACCTATCGCGGCAGCAGCATCGGCAAGGGCGCACAACTTTTCGGTGTCGTGATCAAAGTAAGTGGCTTCCCACGTGTTGAGCAACACCTTGCGCGGCTTTGGTGCACTTGCGCAGTGGCTGCGTGCGCTGCGGTGCATCACCCAACTGGCAGGTGTCAAACCGTCGGCACTGTATGCACCAACCACTACCGGCGAGGCATACGAAGTGCCTGGGTCAAGACACACCTCACCAGGCAGCAACAACTCCCCAAGTTGTGCATACCTGCGACCATCAGGCAACACTTCGGCAAGCAACGCATGATTACCGCTCCACTCGAGATGACAACCCCACACCTCGCCCGACCACTCACGGGCATCGGTGCCACACCACCACAGCATTGGTGGATACTCGTGAGAAGTGCGACCCGTGCGATTCTCTGTCGTCCGTGCGCCGTGGTGCATCGCGTGTCGGTGAGTGGTGGATTCGCGGGCCCAACGTCCCGAATACGTGATGAGATCCTGTGCCTGTGCCGGCACCGGCAACGACACGGTGAGAGCGTCCAACAAATAGCGCGAGTCACCCTCGTTGGTGACAACTGCGCTCACCCGCAACGCTCCCGAGTTGGTGAGTTCGATTCGTGTGTCAAGTCGCAGACGTGCCACCTCGTCGCGCGACGACGTATCTATTGAGTGACTCGTCATTTGTGCTGAGCACGTTGTAAACCGCGGCGCCCAATCGCGACCACCAGGGCGATGCCCGGCCAACCCCGGGCGGGCCAATGAGCCGAGCGAATGCTGGGGCACGATTTGCAACGCGGGCACCACATCCAACGAGCCGTGCGTGGTCGGACGGTTGGTGAGTGCTGCGAAGGTGTCGGTGTCGGCCGCGCCAAGTGCGGCACCCCAATGGATTATCGCCGGCACTCCGCCCGACACATCAACGACGACACATACATCGTCATGCTCTAAGCGCACCATGCGAGTCATCCCTGCACCGAGCCTACGTTTTGTTGATACAGCACCTGGCCGGACACCGAGTAAGTTTTGGCTTGATGCCCGACCAACCTGCAGCCAGCGACATGGGCGATGTGCGAGTGGATCCGTGGCTTGACACGGTGGTGCACGTGGTGGCAGCTCGGCAACAACGGCCGAATCTGCCAGCCACGAGTTGCCCGTTTTGTGTTGGCGGTATCGAGGCATCAGAGCCGTACACGGTCAAGTCGATACCCAACCGGTGGCCGCCGATGCCCGATGATCGATGTGAAGTCGTGCTGTACACATCCGCCCACGACGAACGACTCAGCACGCTTGCGCCGCACCAGCTGGCAGAACTTATCGAGCTCTGGGCACAACGCACCAATGCACTCGGTGCCCGCGACGACGTTGACTACGTGCTCATTTTTGAAAACTCTGGTCGCGAGGTGGGTGCGACCATCGATCACCCCCACGGGCAGATCTACGCATTCGACCACGTGCCTGATCGCCCACGCCGCCGGCTGGCTGCTGGTTGGAAACCGGATACCACGAGTGACCGACTCGTCGTCGCACAAAACGGATGGGTCGCCACTGTGCCGAGTGCATCGCCATACCCAGTAGCAGTCGAAATTGCACCCACTGAGCGACTCACCAGTTTGGTCTCGCTCAATGCCGACCAACGACGAAACTTCGGCAGCATTCTGCAAAACGTTCTGCAGCGAATTGAACGACTATATGGTCAACCAGCGCCCACCATGATGTGGTTCAACCAACAACCGACAATCAACCAGCACCGCATCAACGAAATTCCTGGATCGCGTGACGCGTGGTTCAACGTCGAAGTTGTCTCGCCATGGCGGGCTGCGAATGTGATGCGTTACATCGCTGCTGCCGAAGTGGCAACCAACGAGTTCTTTACTCCGATTGTTCCGGAGGAGTTGGCTGAGCGTCTGCGACTGATTGCGTAACGGCTTTCTTGCGCCCCATCACGATCAACAGAATGACCGAAGTGGTAAACACCGCCAACGACGTCCACTGATTGAGTCGCAAACCGCCTCCCGACTTTGCCGGGTCGATGCGCAAACCCTCGACAAAGAAACGCAACAAGGTGTACCCCGCCGTGTAGCAAAGAAACAGCATGCCTGGGCGCAGGTTGCGACGGCGCTCGATCTGCAACAGCAACACCACCAGCACCAAGTTGCCGAGTGACTCATACAAAAAAGTTGGGTGAAACAGCGTGCCAAGTTCGTAACCATCGGGAATATGTTTGGCATCAATCTCTAGACCCCAAGGCAAGGTTGTGGGGCGGCCAAAGAGTTCTTGATTAAACCAGTTGCCCCATCGGCCGATTGCTTGGGCAAGTGGCAATGCCGGTGCAACTGCCGTGAGTGTGTTGGCCACATCAAGACCCCGACGTTTGGCAACCCACAAACCAGCCAGCACACCGACTACGACGCCGCCCCAGATGCCGAGACCGCCTTGCCAAATCTTGAACGCATCGACCGGACGTCCATCGAATCGCTCCCAGTCAGTGATCACGTGATACAACCGCGCCCCAACTACACCTGCGGGAACTGCCGTCATCGCAATAGCGCTCGCATCATCTTTGGTGCCCCAGCCGCGTTGCTCGAGTCGACGCCCCAATAACCAGGTGCCAGCAATTGCACCCAGAGCGATGATGAACCCGTAGGCACTGAGATTGAGCGGCCCAACTTCGAGCACGCCAGTTGATGGGCTCGGGAGCGAGGTGAGCCACTGCATCGTTCTCACGCTAGTTTCACGATGCGTGTCCGGTCGTTCGCTGAGATTTGAATGGTCAGCGCTCACCGGAGTTACTGCGATAGTTGCCCTCTTGCCCGCCTGGTTGGTGACCGCCAGCGTGGTGTGGTTGCCATTCGGCTGGTGGGGCAAGGTGAACTACTGGCAGTTCGTTGGTTCGCTCTTTTTGTTGTTCATTTTGTTGTTTTCTCGACCCGTACAGCGGTTCGTGCTCATGCGACTGCTCGGGGCACGCAACCCCACTGGTCGCGAACAAGCGATCCTTGCAGAATCGTGGCAGCCGATCGTGCAGCGCAACGACCTACAACGTCGTCAGTTCGTGCTGGCTGTGGTGGATACCGAGTCGTTGAATGCGTTTGCCTGCGGCGGACATCTCGTGGTTGTTTCATCGCAGGCCATCGAACAGCTCGATAGCAAACAACTCTCTGGAGTGCTCGCCCATGAACTCAGCCATCACCTGGGCCTACATACCGTTGCTCTCACCATCACGCAGTGGATGATCTTGCCGATCACCGTATTGTCCCGTGTTGGCATGCGTCTGCGAGCCGTGGCCGAAAATGCAACGATCGCCTTTGCCCAGCGAATACCTCTTTTACATGCCCTCGGTTTGTTTGTTGCTGCATTTCTGCATGTGGCTTCCTGGTTGCTCATGCTGAATGTGTCGCTCGCGACGCTGCTGGGCAATGCTGCAAGTCGAGCCACCGAGTTTCACGCTGACCGACGGGCAGCCCAGTTGGGTTTTGGCAACCATCTACTGGCGGCCATGCGCAACTGGGATGCCGGTGCTCACCGCACCGAACGCGGCAACGTTTGGCAACGCATTTTTGAGTCACACCCACCGATGCGACTGCGCATCAACAAGTTGGCGTTGTACCTGCGTCAATACGGTCGGGCGTAATGCATTATTTACTGGCACTGTTCGGTGGTGTGCTCGTGGCGCTTGGGCTACCGCCATTGTCGTTATGGCCGCTCGTGTTTGCTGGGTTGGCGTGCTACATCGTGGCTAGCGAACGTGCACCGTCACGCCCACGTGTGCAGTTCGTGTTGGGCCTACTTTTTGCTTGGAGTTGGTTGGCTCCGGCCATGGGATGGATGTGGCAACTCGTGCCCGGCGGCTTCGTTGTGGCGCCATTGTTGTTTGCCGTCCTGCACGGTGTTGCTGGCGTCGTCGCCAGTGCCATCAACCAACGCGCGTCGTCACGACACATCCAGAAGGCCCCATCACACACGTCGAACTTCGCAACTCGCGCAGCTGCCCACGTGTTGGTGGAGTGCTTGCGCTTCGTCACACCATTCGGTGGTGTGCCGCTGGCTGGCTTGGCTCTCAGCGTGGCAGATACCCGACTCGCCCAACTCGTGCGATTGGTTGGGCCGTTGGGTTTGGCGTTGTGGATCTTTCTCTTCGCCGGGGTCTGGGCAGAACTATGGATGCGCCGCCGGGAAACTGGTTGGCGATCACGACGCCCCGTGCTGATGGTGCTTACTGCATTGGTGGTGTTGCAAGGTGTCGCTCAGCTCGCCCCGCGCGGTCGCGATACTGGTGAAACGTTGCGAATTGCAGTGGTACAAGGTGGCGGGCCGCAAGGCGTGCTCGCTGTAGACAGCAACCCCCGCGATGTCATCGACCGTCATCTTGCTGCAACAGCATTGCTCAATCCAAGTGACCGGCTGGATTTGGTGGTGTGGCCCGAGAACGCAATCGACGTGCGTGACTTCACCACGAGCAAAGTGCGTGATGAAATTGTTGCCGAGGTGCAGCGCATCGACGCACCATTCGCCGTCGGTGTTACCGAAGACGCAGGTATGGCATTCACCAATGCCCAGATACTCATTGATCGTGATGGCGTCGAGCAAGGCCGCTACGACAAAGTGCGGCGTGTGCCCTACGGCGAATACATTCCGCTGCGTGGATTACTTGCTGGCCTTGGCGCACCCGTTGATCGCATCCCGCGTGATGCTGTGGCTGGCACCGCACCCGCTGTGCTGATGGTGCCCCACGGCAACTCGAGTGTTTCACTTGCCGTCGCTATTTCATGGGAGATCTTCTTTTCGGGTCGAGTCAACGACGGCGTGTCGGCAGGTGGTCAAGTGGTTTTGAACCCCACTAATGGCTCGAGTTACACGGGGGAGATATTGCAGCAACAACAAGTCGCGACCTCGCAGTTGCGAGCACTCGAGTCGGGGCGATTCGTGGTGCAAGCAGCCACCACCGGATACAGCCTGATCGTCGACGCTGACGGCCGAGTGTTGCAACGCATCCCCATCGGCCAACAAGCAGCCATCTTTGCTGACGTGCCAATGCGAACTGGGCAGACTCTGTATTCACGATTTGGATATTCACAGTTTGGTGATCTCCCACTGGTCTTCGTGCTCACTGCATTCGTCGCTGGTATGGCCTGGCGATCACGCAAAACCGGGCTGCACGCAAGCCATCCCCAACACCAGGTGGGTTCTGCTGAGTAACGAACTTCGTCTTGGCAGCAGCACCTTCGGGTGTTCGGTCGATGCATTGCGAGGTGCGCGCTTGTCATCACTACGCGTCCACTCCCGCGAACGACTCGTCACTTACCGCGCCAATCTGCAGGCCACGGCGTGGGGTACGTATCCGATGGTGCCATTCGCCGGTCGTGTGCGCGATGGCAGGTTCACCCACGATGGGGTCACCCATCAGTTGCCACTCAATGCCGATGCGCACGCAATACATGGCACCGTTTTCGATGTTGCTTGGTCGACGGTTGATTACTCGCCATCGCATGCAGTGCTCGTTGCACCACTCGGGCCGCGTTGGCCCTTCGGCGGCAACGTCACTCACGCAGTTTCCGTCGACACCCACGAACGCAGCATCACGTGCACACTCACGGTCACGACTACTTCACCATCGGCACCTGCACAAGTTGGTTGGCATCCGTGGTTCGTTCGTCCAGCAACTCTCGACGTGCGATTCAGCGAAATGTACGCGCGCGACGCGCGATACATCCCGGATGGTCGTCGAGTTGCTCCGCCACAAGGCCCGTGGGATGACTGTTTCATCGGGGCGCAAAAGACGCCTGCAGTAATTTTTGGTGACGGTCTGCGGCTGAATGTTGAGAGTGATTGCGACCACTGGGTGGTCTACGACATGCCGACTCACGCACTGTGTCTCGAGCCGCAGTCCGGGCCACCCGACGGTTTCACGATGGCGCCACACGTGATTACACCGCAATCTCCGCTGCAACGCACGATGAAATTAATCGCCCGATAACTTCTTCGCGATAGCGTCAAGTCGCATGCTCGGCGGCGATGTGCAACGCGAACTTGATCGCTTGCGTGAGGGGCCACTACGGCTCGCTTACCTCACTTATCGGGGCAAACCCCACGTGGGTGGCCAAGGCGTCTACACCCGTCATCTCACCAAGGCGCTCGTCGATCTTGGCCACCATGTCGAGGTTTACGGCGGGCAGCCCTACCCCGTGCTTGACCCCCGGGTTGAGTTGCACCAGTTGCCGAGTCTCGACATTTTCAACGATCAGTTTCCGGGGCGATTTCCGGCCTATTGGGAATTAAACAACTGGCCGAACACGCTTGAAGCGCTCTACTTTCTTAAAGGAACTTTTGCCGAGCCGCTCACTTTCAGCCTGCGCGCCTACCGCGCTCTGCAAGGTCGAGTTAATGACTTTGATCTGGTACACGACAACCAATGTCTGGGCAAACATATTTTGTCGATTGAAAAGATCATTCCCACCATCGTCACACTGCATCACCCAATAACCAAAGATCGCAAACTCGAGATGCAGCACACCAAGAATTATTGGAAACGGCGTGGCATCTCGCGCTGGTATTCGTTTGTAAAAATGCAGGGCAAGGTGGCCAGCCGCCTACCACGCATCGTGGTGGTGAGTGAAAACTCCATCGCCGACATCCACACCGATATGAAGGTGTCGCTTGACCGTATGCGACTAGTGCCGGTCGGCGTCGACCCCGACTTGTTCAAGCCGATTCCATCCGTGGCACGTAAACCTCATCACCTCATCACCACGGCTTCGGCCGACGTTGCGCTGAAAGGTCTGGCATACCTGTTGGAAGCCGTCGCCAAACTGCGTACCGAGCGCGACGTTCACCTCACCATCATTGGCAAGCCCCGGGCCGGCGCAAGTGCCGACCTCATTACTTCGCTTGGGCTGAGCGACTGCATCACCTACGTATCAGGGGTCAGCGATGAACGCATCGTCGAGCTCTACGCCGAAAGCACGCTGGCTGTTGTGCCCAGCCTCTACGAAGGTTTCAGCCTGCCGTCGATCGAAGCAATGAGCACCGGCATCTGTCTCGTAGCCACGACTGGTGGTGCGCTTCCCGAGGTAACGGGTCGCGACGGCGACACCGTGTTGTCGTGCCCGCCCGGGGATGCCGACGCTCTCGCGGCTGCGTTGCGGCGTGGTCTTGATGACGAACAACTACGGGCCAAGATCGGTGCTGCTGGTCGCACCAGAGTGGTCGAGCGTTGGTCGTGGCGCCACTGTGCGTCACTCACCGTGGATCAATACCGTGAAGTCCTCATGATGCCCCACAATGTTGCCAAGGTTCACCGTCGCCTCGAGCAGAACGCTCGTTAACGGGGTTTCACCATGCTGACCATTCGCTTTGATCGCCTGCCCATCAACGAGCACACACTGTTTCTCGACGCTGGTGCTGGTTTCGGTCGACACGCCTACGAGGCCGCACGGCGCGGCGCGACCGTCATTGCTCTGGATTATGGCCACGACGAAGTAACTGCCACGCGCAATACCTTTGCGGCAATGGCCATGGCGGGCGAGATTGACTCGTCACGCTTTGGTGGCACGATTCGCGGCGACGCCACACGACTTCCATTTGCTGATGCAGCGTTCGACTGTGTCGTTACCAGTGAGGTGCTCGAGCACATCCACGACGACCGTGCCGCTCTCAGTGAATTGGCTCGCGTACTCAAACCCGGTGGCACGTTTGCGGCAACGGTGCCGTCATACTTTCCAGAAAAAATCAACTGGATGCTTTCTGACGAATACCACGCACCATTCGTGCCGGGTGGCCACGTGCGCATCTACAAAGCCAGCGAACTTCGCCAACGACTCGCCGAAAGTGGCCTGCAACTCGCAAGCCGCCACCGCTCGCATGGTTTGCACTCGCCCTACTGGTGGTTGCGTTGCGCCGTCGGGCCGGCTCGAGACGACCAACCACTCGTGGCTGCCTACAAAAAGTTGCTCGAGTGGGACATCATGAAAGCACCACTCATTACACGCGCACTTGACACGGTGCTCAGCCCGGCAATCGGCAAATCGTTCGTGCAGTACGCCACGAAGCCGACAGCCCTCACCGCCAACCCTGCTATCAACTCCTCCACTAACTCTTCTCACACTGCCCAGCGCATTCGCACCGAGCCATTCGTCGGCGTGCCCACTCGTAACGAACTGCACGCCACAGCCGCATGGATTGCTTCGCTGCAACTCCCCAGCGGCATGATTCCGTGGTTCACTGGCGGGCACTGCGACCCGTGGAACCACGTCGAAACCACCATGGCGCTCGATGTGATGGGGTTTCACAGCGAAGCGCGCCGCGGGTACGAATGGCTGATGGCCACCCAACGAGACGACGGTTCGTGGCACAACTACTACAACAATGACGGATCCATAAAGGACTCAAAAATTGACTCCAACGTGTGCGCCTATGTTGCCGCCGGCGTGTGGCACCACTGGCAGTGCTCAGACGACCTGGCCGCAGTGGAACGTTTCTGGCCAATGGTTGAACGCGCAATGAGCTTCGTGTTGAACATGCGGCGCAAAGACGGCACCATCTTGTGGGCCAAAGAAGTGGACTCCGAACCGTGGTCGTATGCACTCCTCACCGGATCAAGTTCGATTCGACATTCGCTGCACTGTGCAGCAAACGTGGCGGCCCTACTCGGCGAACCACGACCACTGTGGCGCGCAGCAGCCGATGCGATCGACGCAGTCATCAACCACTCGCCAGATTCATTTGAACCAAAAGACCGCTGGGCGATGGACTGGTACTACCCCGTGCTTGGTGGCGCACTCGTCGGTGATGAAGCCAAGATTCGTCTGCACGATCAATGGGACTCCTTCGCCATGCCCGGTTGCGGCGTTCGTTGCGTGAGTGACGAACCGTGGGTGACGGCGTCTGAGACAGCAGAGTGCGCAATTGCCTACAGCGCAATCGGCGATCAACAGACCGCCAGCGAGCTGCTCGCGCTCACCTCATTGCATCGCCTGCCAGACGGTTCGTACCTCACGGGCATCGTGTATCCGCAGCGCATCGCAGTCCCCGCCGACGAAGTCAGCGCCTATACGGGTGCCGCTGTGATTTTGGCAGCAGACGCACAACTCCAGTTGTCACCCGCCCACAGGCTCTTCACCCACCACTAGACAATTTTTTATCTGGTTATCTGCTGGTGCGCTGCAGCACACGCAACGAACCGCTGCGCGAGCGCTCAACGAATCTTCCTGAGTGCAGCGCCGGCAAATAGATCTCTTCGAACGGCGCCTGACCACCGTCGGCTGGATCTTCAAACACGTCGTGGATTACGAGCAATCCGTCTATCGCCACATGCTGGGCCCACGCTTCATAGTCGCCGCGCGCCACTGCTCGCGCGTGGCCACCATCAACAAAACACAGCGCCAGGGGTTCTCTCCAAGCGGCGCCAATTGAGTGCGAGTCACCCACACATTCGCGCACCACATCGCTCAAACCAGCGCGCTGCATCGTTTGGCGAAAAAAAGGCAACGTGTCGATTCGACCCTGCGTATTGACGATCTCTGGGTCATGCCATTCCCAACCCGCTTGATTTTCTTCTGAGCCACCGTGATGATCAACGGCATGCAACACCGTTCCCCACTCACGCGCAACGGCACCCAGCCACACCGTGGATCGACCGCAATACGAACCAACTTCGACCATGGGTAAACCGGGTAGGGCTTCGCATGCCGAGCGAGCCGCCACAAATAATGCGTCTCCTTCTGCTTCAGGCATGAAACCCTTGGTGGTGAGTGCGATAGTGCGCAACGTGGAATCCAGCATGTTCGTTAAAGCGAACGCTACCGAGCAGACTTCTGCCAACATAGAGGGGTGGCAACGACGCAACAGCCGCTCGACGACCTCGTGGCACTGCTTGACGTCGAGCAGATTGAAGTCAACATTTTTCGTGGCCGCAGCCCTGACGAAAATCGCCAACGCGTATTTGGTGGACAAGTTGCCGGCCAAGCACTGATCTCGGCTGCTCGCACCATCGATCAAGCGGGGCGAGAAGTGCATTCGTTGCACGCCTACTTCGTGCGTCCAGGTGACCCGACTATCCCGATCTTGTACGAAGTGGATCGCCTGCGCGACGGCACGAGTTTTTCCACACGACGAGTCATCGCTATTCAACACGGCAAGGTGATCTTCAACTTGCAGGCCAGTTTTCATGCTGCAGAGCCTGGGCTCGACTATCAACTCACAATGCCCACCAATGTTCCAGCACCAGAGTCACTGCCCGATTTCAAAACTCGCATGGAGCCGTACAAAAAACAACTTGGCGAGTGGTACGACCGACCACGACCAATTGATGTTCGCTATGTCGACACCGACCCGGCATCACGCGACGGCAACCCCCGCCAGGGCCAACGGGTGTGGATGCGCGCAGATGGCAAACTGCCGACCGACAGTGTGTTGCATGCCTGCATCGTTACCTACGCCAGCGACATGACCCTGCTCGACACCGCATTGTTGCCACACGGCATCGGCTGGACTGACGGCTACGTACACAGGGCGAGCCTCGACCCCGCCATGGGGTTTCACCGACCGTTTCGCGCCGATGATTGGCTGCTCTACGACCAGACTTCGTTCTCCACCTCGAGCGCGCGCGGGTTGGCTGGTGGTTCAATTTTTTCGAGCAACGGCGAGTTGGCCATCTCAGTCGTACAAGAAGGACTCATACGCTTAGTCGGCAAGCGATAAACCAATGTTGAGCCTCAATAATTTCTTTCTCGCTGCATTTGGTTTTCTTGGCATGGAGGCAATCACCTATCTGGTGCATCGATACGTGATGCACGGCGCACTTCACAGTTTGCATCGCAGCCACCATCGCAATGCCGCTGCGGCATTTGCCAAAAAGGCCCCCGAGCCAAACGATGTTTTCCCAATGGCTTTTTCGGTGCTGGTCATCGGTGGTGTCTCTTTGGGCTTCAACATCAGTGGTGCAGCGTGGCTGCTGCCCGTGCTCGTTGGTGTGACCGTCTATGGCATCGTGTACACGATCATTCATGACGGCATCATTCACGGCCGTATTCGCTGGATGAAGCGTGTGCAATCTGACTGGTCAACTTCGTTGGATACAGCACACCGAGAACATCATCGAACGAATGGTGAACCATACGGCATGCTGTTTCCTTCACTCACAATGCAACGCAGTATTACGACAGCGGATTCTGACCATCCCACGAGCCCGTCGACCCGAACGGCGTAAAACGCGCAAACATTTCTTCGCCGTACCAGCGTTCGGTGCGGGTACGCGCCACTACCCGATGATGTTCGGGCTGACGGTGGGCAAAATTGTTCATCGCTGCAACGTCACGCCAGATGCTGAACGTGCCCAGCCGCAAAATTGGCGCTTCGCCAACGCCCACAACAGCGAGCAACCCATCGCTTTGATGTAACTCTTCGTCGATCACCGCAGCATCACGGCTGAACGCCCGCCACGAACGAGCCCGAATATTGGCACGCGTTATGAACACCACGGGGCCCGGTACTACTTGCGTACCGGCATCATGCATCAACTGTGGAATCTGCACTCCGTGCCACGACCCGTGTCCACCCGCACCACGCAACTTCACGTGCCACGATTCGGCCAAGCCGCGTCGCGAGCCCACCCGGGCGATATGTGCATCAGCCGATTGCTCATCATTGAACAAACAAAACAAGGCTGTGCGACCAAACTCGGTGCCAGGCGCCGTGCTTGAACCTTTGCCTGTGCCCAGCACCCGCAAAAACTGCAGACCTTCGGTCTGGCGATAACGAACACGATCAAACACCAGCGCTGGCACCATGCCCGCAGCGTGCCTCCAACGCAACAGGTGAAACGTCGCTATCAAAGCCATGTCTGCCTTACAGTGTGTCTGCATGTCTGTTGCATTACTCGTCATTGCAATCGGCTATCTGTTGGGCTCAATACCCGTGTCCGACATCGTGGCCCATCGTGCAGGTGCACCAAACCTGCGTGATGTGGGCGACCAGAACCCCGGTTTCTGGAATTCGCGCACCGTTTTCTCGCGAAACCAATCGCTTGCCGTCTTTATCGGCGACTTGCTGAAGGGTGTGCTGTCGGTGGTGATCGCCCAAGAACTTTCTGATCGATGGCAGGTGTGGTTTCTTGCTGCAGGTGCTGCCATGATCGGGCACGGCTGGCCGCTCTTTGCGCGTTTCAAGGGTGGCCGCAGTGTGCTCACCTGGGCCGGTGCGGCAATCGTGCTGAGCCCATTGCCCGCAGCGTTTTGCTTGTTGTTGATCGTGTTGTTTTGGGCAGCCACTCGCGATTTCAGCCACGGTGTGCGCATCGGTGTGGTGTTGTACCCCTTCGCCCAGTGGTATGCCGACGGTGTGTGGTGGGCAGCCGCAACCGGTGCCTTGATGTCAATTATTGGTGTGCGCTTTGCAATGGCAATCGGTATCGACTCAGTAGTGGCGGCCACGCCACTGTCGCGATGGCGCAACAGTGCCACGCAAGACGACGACCCAAGCGAATAGATCAGCCACAGGCGACAACCAGTAGCCAACACCAGCGCGCTCATACGCGCGACGTGCACCAACCAACGTGCCCAGACGCACCGCGAACAACAACATCGTGAGCGGCGTCGCCACCCCACCAAACACCAACCACAGGGGTGCCACCACGCTGATTGCTGTTATTGCCGCATCTCCGGCTTGTCGTCGGCGGCTATCAACACCAGTCAGCGAGAGTGATCTGCCCCACCCGCGCCAGGTGTCAGCGAAACCGTCAAACATCTGCACCGTCAACAATGTGGTGCCATCGAACATCTCTACCTGCTTGCCTTCGGCTACGAGCATGCGCACCAACGCAATATCTTCGATGATTGACCCGCGCACGCGTTCGCACCAACCGTTGTTGACGGCGTCAGCACGCCGAAACACCATGCACTGGCCATTGGCAACTGCATCTTTTGTCGCACGTCCGGCACCAGCACCGTGTCGGTAAACCAGCGACGTGAGCATCGCCGCATGCAACCATTGGCTGCTGCGCGACGTAGTGCGAAATCGTGGTGCCACCGTGCCCAGTGCGGCGCCCGACTCCACCAGTGCACACACTGCGGCTTGCGGAAGTTCTGTGCTTGGTCGAGCGTCGGCATCGAGTGTCACCACCACATCACCTGTTGCAGTGGTAATGCCCTGCTGCAGGGCCCAGATTTTGCCAACCCAGCCTTCAGGCAACGGCTTGCCAGCAACCACCGTGGCGCCGTGATTGCGAGCAATCAACGCGGTGTCATCGCTCGATTCGTCATCGACGACGATGATTTCATAAACACCAGGTGCGTTGCGCAACGGTGCCAGACACTGCGCTAGTCGACCTGCTTCGTTGCGAGCCGGAACGATCACGCTGATGCGCACGGCTGTGGCTTCACCACTGTGCAGTCGTCGGCCACCGCGCGCTGCACGCCACAAACGTGGAATCACTACGACGAGCGTCGCAGCTTCAACTACAACGAGAATCCACCACCAGGTTGGCGGGTTCACGCATGCACTGCAGGGCGCCGCGCCGACCACGGTGCGGCTGCCTCAAGTTGGGCCGCCAAACGAATCAACACGTCTTCGCGATACGGCGCACCAACGAACTGCACTCCCATCGGTAAACCGCTCTTGGACATGTGCAACGGCAGGCTGATTGCCGGTTGGCCAGTCATGTTGAATTGCGCTGTGTACTGCATGATTTCACGCAAGCGTTCAGTCGAGTCGTCACCCGACAACTCACCAATCTTGGGTGGTGGGCCAGCCAGGGTTGGTGTCACCAAAATATCGAATGGCTTCGCCGTGTCACGTGGCAACCACCACGACGTCACTTTGCGACTCCACGAATACAACCACGTGACAGCCTGCAGATACGTCACAACATTCGTGGCGTTTCCAAATTGGGCCATCAAGTGATTTCCTGGCTCGATGTCGTCGGTAGTCAACGACACCCCAAATTGTTTTTCGAGTGTTGCAACATCATTTGCAATATGTGCAATGACTACTGCCAAAAACATGTCGCCAAAAGTTGCATCATCGAGCGCCTCTGGGTGGGCTACTTCCACGTGATGACCCAGCGACTCGAGCAGTTTGCCGGTTGCCACTACCGACTCTCGCGCGTCGGGGTGGTCAAGCCCACCAGGCAATAACGGGCCAGACAACAGACCCACGCGCAACTTGCCCACTTTTGCTCCAACCTCACTTGCATACGGTTGCAACGGCAGCGGCGGAGTGTTCGGGTCACCTGCTTCGTATCCCGATATCGCATCCATCACGGCTGCAGTGTCGCGCACCGACCGAGTGACACAACCCTCCACCACTCCACCCAACCATGACTCGCCGAGTGCTGGCCCCAAACTCACGCGACCTTTGCTTGGCTTTAGTCCGACCAGGCCGCATTCACTCGCCGGAATCCGAATCGAACCTCCACCATCATTGGCATGTGCCACAGCTACGCACCCTGCACTCACGGTTGCCGCCGAACCACCGCTGCTACCACCCGTCGAGTGCTCGGTGTTCCACGGGTTGCGCGCCGGGCCGTATGCGAGTGGCTCAGTAGTAATCGTGCTGCCGAATTCGGGCACGTTGGTGCGTCCGATGGTGATGAACCCGGCACGACACAAGCGCTCGTACAAATACGAGTCTTCAGTAGCAACGAACTTGCGATTCTTCAAAAACCGTGTGCCGAGGTGATACGACTCACCCTTGATCGAACAGTTCAAGTCTTTCACCACTATTGGCACGCCGGCGAAGGCACCGCCACGTGCGGCCTTTGCTTCGTCGCGCGCACGTTCGAAACGAGGGTGAATCACCGCATTCAATTGCGGGTTTACACGCTCTACTGCAGCAATCGCCAGGTTGACCAGCTCGGTAGCCGAGATCTTTCCGGCACGAACTAGTTCGGCTTGGGCAGTTGCGTCTAGGTCAAGTGGATCGCTCATAGTCCGACACACTAGAAGCCATGCGAGTCTTGGCGGCAGTCGACAAGTTTCGGGGCACCGCCACTGCCCACGAAGTGGCCCGCGCCATTGCCGACGCCTGTTGGACCACCGGGCATGAATGCATTGAATTGCCGATGGCCGACGGTGGTGAAGGCACCCTTGCCGCCCTGGGCGGCGCAAACCGAACTTTGCAGGTACAAGGCCCACTTGGTGCACCAGTGGAGGCAGCGTGGCGATTTCATCGCGGTACGGCGGTGATTGAAATGGCGCTCGCCTCGGGTTTACAACTCATCGGTGGCGCCGAGCACAACGACGTGATTGCCGCATCCACCATCGGCACAGGGCAACTCATTGATGCTGCGCTCAATCTTGGTGCAGACCGCATCATCGTGTGCCTCGGCGGTTCAGCCACGACCGATGGTGGGCTTGGCGCAGTGCAGGCCATCACCGTGCCGGCTCGACTCAAACGTGTCGAATTTTTGGTGGCCTGTGACGTGACCACCAACTTTCTTGATGCAGCAGAAATCTTTGCGGCTCAAAAAGGGGCAACAGCAGCCCAGATCAAGTTTTTGACTACGCGCCTTGCTGGCACTGCCGAGCACTACCGACAACGATTCAATGTCGATGTCACGCGTGTCGCTGGTGGCGGTGCTGCTGGTGGTTTGGCTGGTGGTTTGTTCGCGCTCGGGGCCACACTGATGCCGGGCTTCGACATCGTCGCCGAAGAAGTTGGTCTTGACGAGGCCATCGAGGGTTGCGACGTGATCATCACTGGGGAGGGACGACTAGACGACACCAGCTTTGACGGAAAAGTGGTGGGGAGCATTGCGGCCCTCGGCAAACAACGACGCAAGACCGTGCACGCCATTTGCGGCGATGTGCACGCCTCAGCCCTCACCCACCTGAAACGACTCGGTATTGAGGCCACCAACTTGCGCCACACCTTTGGCGACGACGGTCTTACTGCGACCACACGATGTGTGGAGCAGGCCGCTGCTCAATGGCTTGCGACGCAAGAAGCCTGATCCGATCGGAGTGATTAGCCCGCTGTAGTGGTGGTGATAATCGCTGGCGGTGCAACAGTGCCACCGGCAAGGATCGACAATGGCTTACCTGCCACGTCGGTGCCCAGCAGAATCAAAACGCTCGCTTCGCCCAAACTGCCCGTTTCGGTGGGTATCGGTGTCGGCATTGGTGCAGTCGCTACACCACCTAATTCACGCGCTACCTCAGCAGCCGGAGCCTCGCTACCCAACAAGTAATACACGACGGTCACGGTTTGCTTCGGAGTGACTTCACTCTTGTTGATGGCTGGCTGCACGATGTAGCCACGGCCCTGCATCTCGGTGGTGAGCAAACCCGCACTGCCACTTACCCCAGATGCGTTGGCAATCTGCACTTTGAAGGCTGTGAGCACCACCGGCGCTGCCGTTGTTTCTACGGCGATGGTCTCGACGGTGGTCTCTTGCGTGGCTGACTCATCAACTTGGCCGGACTCAGGGGATGCCACAGAAGTGTCATTGCGCAAGTCACGCAGAATGAAAAATCCAAGCAACACTGCCAACACTGCCACTGCAATCGACAGCACAGAATTGACATTGCTAGCACGGGGCTCAGGTGCAGGACGCTGACGGCGATGTTCTTGACTCATGTAGCCAGACTAATCGCCGTCAATATCCCACAGCGGTACATCATTGTCTCAAAGGATTACGATTGCGCAGTGACCAATAGACCAGAGAGAAGTTGGGTCGTCTTTGGTGCAACTTCGCTAGTTGCCATGATGCTTTTGGCCTTGTGGGCGCAGCTCACACCATTGGGTTCAGCACCTGATGAGGCTTCTCATCTTCTTAAGTCGGCGGCAGTAATTCGAGGGCAATACAAGGGAGAAGAAATCCCAGGTTGGCGGCTGTCGATTGATGGATGGGCCTATGAAAGTACGTCTGGTGTGGCAGACATTGTCATTGTCGCTGACGGAGAAATTGTGGATCGTTCAGCGCTGAACGTTGCGCGCGATGATGTGACTGCGAATCTGGGCATTGACTCATCAACGATTGTCGGCTTTTCTATCTGGGTCTTTAGCTTTGAGCTTCCCGATTCGTATTCGATCTACGCCTCGTTGAACGATGGACGGCTCGTTCCACTGCAAATTCTCGCTGAAAAAAACGTGCTGACTTCACCACTCGACGTGAAGGTTGATGGGTTATCACCCAGAGCAGTGGACTCAATGACGAGCTTGGTCGAAGATTCACATCTCAATGGTCGAATGGAATACTCACACTGGGCGACTTATGTGGACATTGATCCGCAATTTGACGGCGCGAATACGGTGCAGCGCTGCTTCGTCGCCCAACCCACGGTGCCCGCATGCGGACTACGAGTACAAGACCAACCGACCACCGACGAACGTCCGATCACTGCGATGGGGCTCTACACGCCAGCGGTTTATCTGATACCCGGGCTTGGCACACTTGCTGGTGCAAATAACGATTCGTGGTTTGCTGCACGACTCTGGAGCGCTCTCGCAGCAGCCCTCATGATCGCCTTATGCGTCGTGAATCTGGTGAGACATAATGCTTCTTTCTTACCACTCCTCTCTGCGCTGGCACCCGCCGTAATCTTCCTTGCATCGGTAGTGAATCCAAGTGGATTGGAGCTCGTCGGCTCTATTGCCCTCTGGATTGCCGCTCCCGGGATGCTTCGCGATAAGCGACACGATTTCTGGGAAGTTCTCACCTATGCAATTAGTGGTGTCGCGTTGATCCTGGCTCGCCCACTTGGGATGGTGTACTTCGCCAGCATCATGCTGGTGTGTGTGATTGCCAGTGGAACCTGGCGTACCGCACTCCAATTGATAAGGCAACATCGAACTGTTTCCGCTCTGCATACGATGATGCTTCTCTTCGCAACTTGGTGGTACCTGTTTGTTTACAATCCCGCGGTTGATCCACGACGCGCCGAGTACTTGGCGACAGATGTGCCGTTGCAGGAGCAGGTTTTCCATGCATTCGGAGATACTTACCGAGTACTACTCGAGGCCATCGGAGATCTTGGATCACTCGATGTTCCGCTCCCACGACTGATATTCGTAATGCTGATTACGGTGGCGATATGGCTCATCTCTCTCGGTGCGACAAGCTCTACCACTGCAACTCGGGTAGCGCTAACGAGTCTTGTGCTGATGTCGATACTGCTTATCCTCGCGACTGATATCAACTACTACCGAATTCTTCGTGGATACGGAGTGCAGGGCCGACACATTATGCCTCTCCTCGTCGGCCTGCCATTGCTGGCAGCACGACATCTACGACCATCTGTAGTTACACGCACCACCATGATTGGTGTGTGGGTGTTGGCGCAATTCGTTGCGGGTTTCACCGCTCTTCGTCGATACTCGGTGGGAATCATTGGCGACAACTTCTTGGCGATGTTCTCTGCACCGGCTTGGGAACCACCACTTGGTATCACCACCACTCTGGTGCTGTTGGGAGGACTTCTGCTTACGGTTGGCTACGGGGTCAATTACCTGGAATCTCGTCGCAATTGAGCCGAGAGTGGGAATTGAACCCACGACCTACCGCTTACAAGGCGGTTGCTCTGCCACTGAGCTACCCCGGCGAGTCGCACGAAGCGACAGTCATCAATACTACGCGCGCAAGGAATAGGTGAGAAACAACTATTGCCGACGTGCGCGCACGACTTCATACGTGGCGAGTGCCGCAGCCGCCGACACGTTCAGCGATGACAGTGCACCAAGCATCGGAATCGAGACAATCAAATCGCATCGCTCACGCACCAACCGGGATAACCCCGGCCCCTCGGCACCAAGCACCAAGCAAATGTGTTCGCAGGCCAGGTCTCCCATACCAAAGATTGGTTTATCGGCTGCATCATCTAAACCAACCACCCACACGTTGGCGTCACGCATCAACTGAATTGCAGTCGGCAGCCCGGGCGTCAGACACATCGTCAGATACTCCACGGCACCAGCAGATGCCTTGGCAGCACTCGGGGTGATATGAACAGCGCGATGGCGCGGCAGAATCACGGCGTCTACCCCAGCACCTTCACAAGAACGCAGAATCGCCCCAAGATTGCCTGGGTCAGTCACCCCGTCGATAGCCACGAGAAACAATTTCTCTGCTTGTGCAGTGCGGGCGAGCACTTCGTCAAGTGACACCTCTTCGAGCGCATCGGCAAAAGCAATCACACCCTGTGGTGCTTCGCTGCGTGCCTGCTCATCGATTTCTTTGCGTGAAACCTGACGCACGACCACTCGCTGTGAACGCGCAATATCCAAAATCTCACTGATGATCGGGTTCTTGTCGGTGTCTTCAGCGATCAAAATTTCGCGCGTGCGACGACGACCAGCCGTGAGTAACTCGCGAACAGCTTGGCGGCCTTCAATCTGTTCACCTCCGAGTGAACGATCATTCGAACGCGGGCGTGCCGAACGATCAGGGCGAGGCGACCGTGCCGAACGTGCCGTGCGGTCACGCTGAGCGCCACGTGCATCACCACGGCCGGTACCACGACCTGCACCACGCGCATCACCGCGCTCTGGGCCACGATTGGGTCGGCGCGCGTCGCGCCGCGGACGTCGTGTCATGAAACGAGCAACGCAACTGCCATACAGGCGATTCCTTCGACTCGGCCGATACTGCCCAGACCTTCAGCACGTCGGCCCTTCACCGAAACCGGCGCACCAACTGCGGCGGCCAAATTGGCTTGCATCGCTGCGCGATACGGCGCAATCTTGGGACGTTCACAAATAACGTTCACATCCACGTTTTCTACTCGCCAACCAGCCGCACGAACCTTGCCCACCACCTGACGCAAAATCTGCATCGAGTCGGCGCCCTTCCACTGCGGATCAGAATCCGGAAAATGTTCACCAATGTCGCCGAGGCCCGCTGCACCGAGCAAAGCATCACTCACCGCATGGGCGATGGCATCGGCATCACTGTGGCCGAGTAGCCCAGGCTCACCGACAATATGCACTCCAGCCAACACGAGCGGGCGATCATCATCAGCAAAACGATGTATGTCAAAGCCCTGACCAACTCGCATCTTTAGTGTCCGCTCTGTTGGATGCGGGCCCAATCCAAATCGTCGCGAGTGGTGATCTTGCGATTCAACATGTCGCCGTCCACGACCACCACTTTGCCGCCGAGTGCTTCGACCAATGCAGCGTCATCGGTGCCCTCACCTTGCTCGGCATGGGCGCGATGCAAAACCTCGGCACGAAATGCTTGTGGTGTCTGAACTGCGCGAAGTGACCCACGCGGTGGTGTGCGCATGACCTGACCGGTGTCATCCACCACTTTGATCGTGTCGGCAACCGGTATTGCTGGCACGGCACCATCAGCGCCATTAGCGACTGCGGCAATCACTCGGCGGAAGTCATCTTCATTGGCAAACGGTCGAGCAGCATCGTGCACGCACACGATGGTGGCGTTCTGGGGCACTGCAGCCAACCCGCGACGCACCGACTCGCTACGGGTGGCACCACCAGCAACACCACCTTCGCGGACGGCATCCTGCGGGGGAAGCACGACTACGACGCCATCGCTTGATTCGCGTGCCACCGCAACTGACCAATCGATTACGCGGCGGTCACCGAGCGATTCAAATTGCTTCGGGCCACCGAAACGAGTGCCCGCACCAGCGGCAACGACGATAGTCCAAATTATCTCGCCAGGTCTACGCAATTCTCCCGTGGGCATTGGGCTTAAGGGTAGTACCGTAAAGCGCATGACTCATGAAGAGCTCCTCGCCAAAAATGCATTTTTCGCCGCCACTTCACCCGAATCGCTGAAGAAGATTGCCGCCGCCGGATCCGTGCGTCAACTCCAACGTGGTGATGTTTTGTTCAACGAAGGTGAAACACCAGATGCGATGTTCGTCGTTTTGTCGGGACGTATCGCTATCGCCATCGGCAACCGACCACTTGATGCCCGCGAAAGCATGCTTGCCCTCATGGAGTCGGGAGACCTGTTCGGTGAACTTGGCCTGTTGGACGACGGGGCGCGCAGTGCACTGGCGCGGGCACTCGAGCCATCGAGTGTGCTGCAGATTCCTTACGCTTCGGTCAAAACCGAGTTGCAAGGCAACCCATCCATGTTGTGGGGGGTCACCAAACTGTTGGCATCACGTTTGCGTGTCATGGACGAAGTGTTGTCAGACAGCGTGTTCCTTGACGTCACAGGTCGCACCGCCAAGCGCTTGCTCGAGTTGTCAGAAGGCAGTGACGAGTTCGTCTTGCCCGTCACCCAAGAAGAACTGGCCGGGATGGTTGGTGCATCACGCGAGCGGGTGAATAAGGCAATCGCCAGCTTCATTCGCCTCGGCTGGCTCGAACAAGCAGACCGTCGCTATCGCATCAAAGAGCGCGCGAAAATGACGGCGCGCTCGTCGTAATACGGCTACTCGCCGACTAACCACGCACGCGTGCGTGCAAATGCATCAGCGGCATCTTCTTTGCGATGCGACGGCCGCGAAGCATCGTGAGCAAAGCCATGTTCGGCGGCGTACTCCACCACATTGCAACCCGTTGCACGTAGCGCAGTCACGTCAGCAGCAGGTGTGTACGGGTCGTTAGTGCCAATTATCGCCAGCACCTTTGTGGCATCAGCTCGATTCAAGTACTCAAGCGGTTCACCCTGGGTGCTTGACTGCCAATTTGGTGGAACCTGAATCATTCCGTAAAAACTCACGATTCGGGCAAACCGCTCGCTGACCGATGACTTGAAGCAATACATCCCGCCCATGCAAAAACCCATCAACCCGATGCGCGGGGTGCCCAGTGCATCAGCTGCCTCGTGCAGATCTCGCAGATGATTCGCATCATTCAACGAGGCAACTGCTTTCATCCGCGGCTCAATTTCTGCGCCAAGTGAATGATCAGGAAATGGCTCCACTGCACACACTGCCATGTTCCACTCCTGTGCGAGCCGCGTCACCATGTCTGCGAACAGAGGACGAAGTGAGAAAATATCCGGGGCAATCACCAGCCCCATGGTGGGTGACGCAACGGTCGTGTCGATTTCGGCGGGCGTACCCGACGGCAGGTTGATACGCATGGCCAAAGTCTTGCCGATTTTCCTGCGGTGAGAGTACTGGTGAGGCACATCCTGACGCTGGAGTGCCATGACCACTTCACAATCCATCACCAGTATCCACCGCAATCCAATTGCCCTACTTGACGCCGAATGGGCACGAATGGTGTATTCGCCCCGGGTTCTGCGCACCGTGAACTCGTGGGGTCTACGCCCCGCCCCGTTTACTTCATTGGATGAGGTGCTGATGGCAATTGGCTTCCGTGGTGCCAAATGCGACTTGGCAGCAGACCAGATGTTGGCCCAAGTCGTTCGTCATGCCGCAACCGACGCGCTTGCTGCCAGAATCGTGTTGCAACGGGTGATTCCACCAATGCTGGCTATTGCCCGTCGCCGCGGGCACATTCGCAGCATTGGCTACAACGATGCCCTGGGCATGGTGCTCTCCCACGCGTGGGAGGTCATTCGTAGGTACCCAATCGAGCGACGCCCAGCAAAAATTGCTGTCAATATCGTGCGCGATATCGAATACTTTGCCTTCGTGCGTGGCGAACGCCGACGCCAGCAGTTCGAAACGGGTGCTGCGATTCACGATGCCACCCTCAACCAACGCAGCGCCGACCTACTGAATCATGAAGACCCGTATGGTTCATCAACTGGCCGCTCGCACGCCGAGGTTGAGCTGGCATTTCTCTTGCAATCAGCTCGCGACCACAACATGTCAGAAAAATCACGGGCCATCTTCGACGCACTCACCACCCAGACACTGGATGAATTTGCCGCTGCCCACGGCATCAGCCGGCGCACAGCGCGCGGATGGTTGAGTGATGCGGCTAACGAGTTGCGTGTACGAACGCAGTGTGCGGCGTGAGCTTGGTGGTACGGAGTCGCAAACTGTTTGTCACCACGAACACACTCGACAGCGCCATTGCCAACCCGGCCCACATCGGGTTGAGTAGCCCGAGGGCCGCCAGCGGTATCGCAGCAGTGTTGTAGGCAAATGCCCAAAACACGTTGGCGCTAATGGTGCGCAGCGTGGCGCGTGACAACAAGATGGCGTCGGTCACCAAACGCAGGTCGCCACTCACGATCGTGAGGTCACTGGCATTGATTGCCACATCGGTGCCCGTGCCCATTGCGATACCTACGTTGGCCTGAGCCAAAGCCGCAGCATCGTTCACCCCATCACCCACCATTGCCACCGCGTAACCACGTGCCTGCAAATCTGCAACCACTCGAACTTTTTCTTCAGGCAACACACCAGCAATCACATGTTGTTCATCAGCTTCGATGCCAACCTGCTTGGCGACGGCAAGCGCTGTCGCACGACTGTCACCGGTAAGCAAAATCGGGCGAAGGCCCAAGTCGCGTAACGCAGCGATGGCAGCGGCACTGTTTGCTTTGGGTCGATCAGCCACCACGCACACGCCCTGCACGGTGCCATTGATTGCCACCAAAATGCCAATGTTGCCCCCAGTGCGGGCGGCAACCAGCGCATCGTTCATGGCTGCGGGAATCAGCACCAGTTTTCGACGCATGAGGGTTTCGTTGCCCGCCATGACACTTGCACCGTTGACCAAACCAATCGTGCCCATTCCTGGCAGATTCTCAAAGTCAGTCACGGCCGGCAGCATGCCGCGCTCTGCTCGGGCGGCAGTCGCAATCGCCTTGGCAACCGGATGCTCGCTGGCATGTTCGAGCGCACCAGCAAACGACAACAACTCAGACCGTGTTGCACCATCGGCACACACGACATCCACTAGTTGCATCATTCCGGTGGTCACCGTGCCTGTCTTGTCAAACACCACGGTGTCGACCCGACGCGTGCCCTGCAGCACGTCGGCACCCTTGATGACGATTCCCATCTGTGCAGCTCGTCCACTACCGACCATCAATGCTGTTGGCGTCGCTAGCCCCAAGGCACAAGGGCAGGCAATGATCAACACGGCAACTGCAGCGGTGAAGGCCTGCGAAATGTCATCGCCCATCGCCCACCACACCACGAACGTTGCTAGAGAAATCACGATCACGGTGGGAACGAACACGCCACTCACCCGGTCGGCGAGTTTTTGCACCGGTGCCTTGGTGGCCTGGGCGTCACGCACTAGGCGCGTCATTTGGGCAAACGTCGAATCGGCGCCAATGCGTGTGGCCTGCACCACGAGCCGACCAGTCAGGTTCACCGTCGTGCCCGTCACGTTGGCCCCGACCGTTACATCTACCGGAACGCTTTCACCTGTGAGCATCGAAACATCAAGCGACGAACTGCCTTCTCGAATTATGCCGTCTGCGGCAATAATCTCCCCTGGTCGCACGATGAACAAATCGCCGACCTGCACCTGGGATGCATCAATCAACACCTCTTCGCCATCGCGCAGAACAGTTGCATGCCGCGCACCCAACGCCAGCAACGAACGAAGTGCGTCACCTGCTCGGCGTTTGGCTCGAGCCTCGAAGTAGCGACCAGCGAGCAAAAAACTGGTGACGGCTACTGCGACCTCTAGATAAATATGATCTACATCCATGTTGGTCATGTCCATGCCGTCATGGTCGGCAGCATCGCCCCACACCAACGCCCACACCGACCAACTCATTGCCGCGATGATGCCCAGAGAAATCAGCGTGTCCATGGTGGTCGCACGATGACGTGCGTTCATGGCGGCTGCCTTGTGGAACGGTGCCGCTGACCACACGACCACAGGAAGCGTGAGTGCCAACGCCCACCACTTCCAGTTTTCAAATTGCAACCCCGCAATCATCGACAACGCAACCACGGGTAAGCCCGCAACCAACGACACTCCTAGTCGTGCCCGCAGCATCGCCACACGATCAAGAGTCTCTTTGTCGAGCATCTCGGGTGTGGTGTCTTGCAACAACCGCGCGCCGTAGCCGGCTTTTTCGATTCGCTCAATTACCTGCTGGGTGGAGACTGAGTCGGTCAAAGTGACGCGGGCCGACTCGGTAGCAAAGTTCACTGTGGCTGTGACGCCAGGAATCTGATTGAGGGCTTTTTCAACTTTGACGGCGCAGGCACCACAGGTCATACCCGCGACCGAGAGGTCGAGTTGTTCTAATTGTGTTGACACGTGGGTCGCCCGGGGCTCGAACCCGGGACCTGCGGATTAAAAGTCCGTTGCTCTACCAACTGAGCTAGCGACCCGTGAGACATTCAGACTAGTTGCGCTTTTACCGCAACAGCAGTGCGGTCGCAGCAAACTGACAGACCACAGCGATAACAGTCATCACATGCCACACCTCATGAAACCCGAAGACTTCTGGTCGAAGTCGCGGATACCGGCGATAAAACATCACTGCGCCAGTCGTAAATACGATGCCACCGATGGCATAC
>SXGR01212838.1_pt1 | contig 26920 bp, 20 predicted proteins | sample 3174711 | NCBI WGS metagenome assembly SXGR01 (sample SAMN11356860, study PRJNA531348) | freshwater metagenome | isolation source: freshwater sample F1-60 | place: China: Fuxian Lake, Yuxi | collected 2017-12-25
ACGAGCAAACAGCGTTCCCATGTGAGAATCGATGTGAGTGATGGGCAAACCAATGGTTTCGGCTCGGTCGATTTGAGCGCGAATCTCGCGTTCGATTTCGTCCGGGGAACCTTTTGTGACGACGCCAGCGACGTTACGCCACAGACAGCCCTCGGGATCCACCAAACCGGGGACTTGAGATTTCCCCGCCACAGGGCCCCAGCGATAAGGTTCCCATTCCGAGGTAAGAGTCAGGTGCAAGCCGCTATCGATATTGGGATGCTTTTTCAGATAATGAGCGATGTCGGGAACCCAAGGGCAGGGCATCATCACTGCCCACGAGGTAGCAACGCCTTTCTCAACAGATTCAACCGCACCAAGATTCGAAGAGCGGGACATCCCCACGTCATCCACATGAAGAATGACCACCACTTGATTGGGTCCCCAACCCAACCGTTCCCCAAACGACGGAGCTGCCAGAATGGTGCACGGAGAAAAGAAGAGCGCGACGATTAGGGAGAAGCAGACTTTTAAAGTGCCAAGGTTCGAGGGATTCATTTGTTGGAGTAAACCCTACAGAAACCCCGGTCGAAAGACCAGCAGCGAACGGTGCTTTTGGCTCTGAGACCCTTCTTCACTCTTTTGAGAGGAAGGCGAGCGACAATCGAGGCGAAAGGGTTAAGCGAAAAATAGAATAAGGATCGACCAGAATTAAAAAGGATTTGAAGGCAGAGATGTGAAACGAGTATAAAAAGAACAGGAAGAAATCCTGATTGCGAATTAGAACTGGCGAAGTTCTGTGGCCTTCTCCTTTTGAAAGTTATTAGGGAAAAGCTAGCGGTGCTTTCAAACTATTTTGATATGGTAGAATCGCTTTTGAAGAATCAACCGGTCATTTTTGTTGGTCTCGTGTAAAATTTCCTATCGGCCTACCTCGTGCAATGGATCAATCCAGATTAACGAATCAGCCGAACGCTCTCAGCAGTATCGCGCTCCGTTACCCCGAGAAGACATTCTACCTTGGTCAGGTGTTCAAGCACACATCCACCTCATACAAACTCGTTTGGTTCCTCGCGCTCTTGTCGCTCCTGAAGCGGAGCGACCGATTAAAAATTAGGCTAGAGGAAATCTTCACAGAGATGGCCGTAGTCGCATGGCATCCGGTCTGCCTCTTCCGACTCTCGCTCGGGTGGCAGGACCAACTTCAGAACGTGATTATCGAGATTCAGAAAGCATCTGAGCTACCGCCGAATGCCGATCTTGGCAGTGTCCGCAGATTTGTTGAAGGTTCCGCGGCAACGCAACGGAATCTCCGTCACTTTGACAAGTTCGTTCCAACTCGTTTTCTAACACCGTGGTTTGAAAATGAACTCCATGGAGAAAAGGACGTAACTAGAACCCCAAAAATCAAAGAACTCGCGCGAGCGAGTCAACGGTTGCTGGTTGCTTCGCCCTACTATTTCGAGAGCAACGGCAAGCCGGAAGTCATCGTTGTGAATGAAACGTGGCGGACGTTCTTTATGGAGAACCTCGGCATCATCCAGTCTTTCGCCGAACACCACTTCGCGATTTACTTGCAGGCGCGAAATCCGAACGTGCCGGGTGTGCTGAACAAGTTAACTGCCGAAAAGGAAAGGAATCTTGATGCCGCTCGTAAATTCTGGCGACAAGTCAGAATAGACCTCGGGAAGGCAGGCAAGGGTTCCGAGTTTCGCGATATTTACTCGGACCGACAGTTAGGTGAGAGTTTTTCCATAGACCATTTTCTGCCGTGGAGTTTCGTAACACACGATTTGCTCTGGAATCTGACTCCGGTAGAGAAAACAACGAACTCACGAAAGAATGACAGGTTGCCTGACTTAGATTTTTACCTCCCACGCCTTGCCCGGCTGCACTTTAACGCGATCCAGATTGCTCATAGGCATCCTAAATTACTGGAGGATTACACGGATTGTTTCAAGCTGGACGTGCCTGCGTTGTTTGCCCTCGGGGAGAGCGGTTTGGAAGCAAAATGTCGTGATGTGATCTTGCCACAGGCACAAATCGCCATCAATCAGGGGTTCCGATCTGGATGGAGAATCTCCCTACCGTCCACTTCGGTTGAGACGCCTGTTGAAGTCCGTGTTAAATCGGTTTCAACTAAACCTATTGGCAACGATCTGGACCTGCAATTCTTGGAGCAGCGAGCTCACCATTTGCATGGACTGGTCGAACGCGGAATCACTCCCGGTGTTAATCATCTGCCGTTCTTTTCGTTGAAGGTTGCTGCTGGCGGTTTCGAGGAGGACGCTGCACCGGAGCCAGCAGGTTGGGTTGATGTAACGAAATACGGATATTCGAAACGACTCTCCGAGGGAATGTTCGTCACGCAGGTTATCGGTGAATCGATGCAGCCAACAATCAATGATGGTTCCTATTGCGTGTTCCGCAGTTCGGTTGAAGGCACACGGCAAGGACGAATCCTACTTGTGCAAAAACGGGACTTTTCAGATCCGGAAACAGGTGGGGCTTATACGGTGAAGCGTTATTCCAGCACCAAATCAACGGACGGGGAGAATTGGAAGCACGATTCCATTCAATTGATTCCCGATAACCCAGATCGTAATCGATTTCCAATTCTGCTGTTTGAATTGGATCACGATACAGATTTGCGAGTAATAGCCGAATTCATCCAAATGTTAGATACGTGACGTTACCCCATTGATTCAACATATGAATAGGAATGCTCCATGCCCATTCTGTTCGATACCGCAGAGCGAGATCGTGTACCAAAATTCTCATTGTTATGCCCGATATGATCGCTACCCAGTTAGCAAAGGCCATTTGCTGATCATTCCTTTTCGGCATGTGGAAAACTTTTTTGACCTTTCTCAGGATGAACGACAAACCGCATTCGGATTGGTTGGTGAGGCGAAACGAAAACTGGATACGGATTTCCAACCGGATGGGTTTAACATAGGGGTAAACGTGGGTGTTGCGGCTGGGCAGACTGTCTCACACGTTCATATTCATCTGATTCCCCGGTACCATGGAGATGTGGATCAACCCGAGGGCGGAGTCAGGGGAGTAATACCCAAAATGCGGAGATACCGGGGTGCCGAAGATTGTCGGGGTTAAATCAGGCCGCGTTGGCGGAGGAGGGCGTCGGTGGCGCGTTCCATCATGAGGTCGGCGAGGGGTTGGGTGGCTTGGTCGAGGCGGGTGTGGGCTGCTTTTAGGGTGTTGCTATCGCCGGATTGGGTGAGGGGGTCTTCGGAGGTGAGCAACTGTTCCAACTCGGTAATCGCCGTTTCGATCAGGGCGCGTGAAGGTTCCGGAAGATCGTTGCCGCAATCAACGAGGCCTGTGCGGGTGGCGGTGAGGGTTTCTTGAGCGCGGAGTTTTGTTTCGATCCAACGACGCGCGTTGAGATCTTCCCATGCGTGTTCGACGGATTCTTCGACCATGCGTTGGACGTCTTCATCGTTGACGTCAACGGTTGATTTCAAGTCCACGATTTGTTGGCGACCGGTTTTGATGTCTCTGGCGAGGACGTGGAGGATTCCATTGGCATCGATTTCAAATTGGACACCGATGCGGGGGACGCCTTTGGGGGCTGGGTCGAAATCGAGGGTAAAACGTCCAAGGGTCCAATTGTCGTGGGCTCGATCGCGTTCGCCCTGCAGGACGTGGATGAGCATGGAAGGCTGATTGTCGATGGCGGTGGTGAAGGCTTCGCCGGCTTTGATGGGGATGGTGGAGTTACGGGGGATGATGACGTTCATGAGTCCTCCGAATGTTTCGAGCCCAAGGGAGAGGGGAGTGACATCGAGTAGGAGTAACTCTTTGAAACCGCCGGAGAGGATCCCGGCTTGGATAGCTGCCCCGATGGCGACGGCTTCGTCAGGATTCTGGGACGTGTTGAGCATGGGGCCCTCGGCCCGATGATATTCTGAACCCAAGCGGATGCTCCCGGTGCTGGCTTCGAAATCTCGGCACTGGAACCATTCGGCGACGAGGCTCCGGACGAGGGGCATGCGGGTTTGGCCCCCGACGAGGATGACTTGATCGAGGTCTTGGGCTTTGATCTGAGCATCGGAAAGGGCGCGGAAACAATGGGCGCGGGTGGATGAAAGGATGGGTCGAGCGAGTTGTTCCAATGCAGATCGGGTGAGGAGTGTGGAAAAACTGATCGTCGGAGTGAGGAACGGCAGGGTGATCTCGACGTCTTGCTCTGTGGAGAGTCGGATTTTTGCGGCCTCGGCAGCTTCTCGAACGCGAGCAACGAGGGTGGGTTGGCTCAGGATGTCGAGGGAGTGATCGGTTCGGATTACTGTGGCGAGATGTTGGACGAGTGCGTTGTCCAAATCATCGCCTCCGAGGCGGGTGTTGCCGTGAGTCGAGAGGACTTGGAAAACGCCTTCGTTGAGTTCGAGAATTGAGAGGTCGAATGTTCCACCGCCGAGATCGTAAACGGCGATCTTTGATTTTTCGCGTAACCGATGGAGACCATAGGCGAGCGCGGCGGCTGTGGGTTCGCTGAGGATTCGTTCGACGGTCAGACCTGCAGCAGCACCGGCTCGCAGGGTCGCGTTCCGTAGGGCGTCGTTGAAGTAGGCAGGACCCGTGATGACGGCTTGGGTGACGGGTTCGCCCAGAGAGGCTTCGGCATGGTTTTTGAGTTTTTTGAGGATTTCTGCGGAAACATCCTCTGGGAGCAGGTTTAGGTCAGCGTTGCCTAATCGCAAAGGGTGTGTGCCATCACCTGATACGGGGTAGGACACGATGCGTTCTTCGAGAGGGATTTCGTTAGCGCGACGTCCCATGAATCGTTTGACCGAGTAGAAGGTATGCTCGGGGTCAATCGCCCGAATCCGTTGTGCGGGGTAACCGACCTGCACCTTGGATTGTGGGCCATAATGCACGACCGAGGGCGTTAGCCGGGAGCCCTCGCTATCGGCCATGACAAAAGGGATTCCCGCCTCGATGACTGCCACCAAGGAGTTGGTTGTTCCCAGATCAATGCCGACGATTTTGCTCATGCGAACCTTATGGTGCCACGGAATCTGGTGCGGGCAAGTCGGAGAAGGTTTTAGATGTGCGTCTGTGGCATCCCTGTTAGGATCAGAGATAGGCTCCTGCAGCACTGCAGATGGGCTGATGTAATGAAGAAACGTCCGGACAAAAAACCCACCAAAGAACTCTACGAACAATTGCGACGCTTTTCGTGTGAGCAACTTTGGGAGCAGGAGGTTCCGCAGTTCAACTCAGCCACGCCAGAAGTGAGAGGTCAACGGGTGGCATTGATTCGTGCGGTGGGTGTGGTGTTTTCGGAAACTGGCAACGTGGAGCAAAAGGATCGAGCGCGCCCATGGCTTCGTGGGTTGCTTCAGGATCCCGACGAGCGGATCAGGCGGTATGCGATGACGGCCTTGCCGAAGTTGGGAGCTGGGCTGAGTGAAGAGCAGGATTTGCTGAGTTTACTGCGGAAAACAACGCAGGATCGTGAGAAAAAATTTCTAGGCCAAACGCTTTCCAAAATTGGCGGGGTCGCCACCCTTCAGGAATTGAGCCGGCCAACGGGAAAATTAGGGGCCCAAACGGAACAAAAAGTTCGTGCGAATTTGGCGCGGTCAGAAGCTCCGAGCAGGGTGAGAATGGATCAGGTGCTCACGGAGTTTTGGGGGTTGCGGATTCATCTGCATGGTCGTTACGGGTTGGAGCAAGTGGTGAAGGATGAAGTCGAGGAAGCGATTCAAGCCAAAGGCCAATTTCGGATTGTCGAGGTTCGCAGTGGTCTCGTTGCTCTGACGCCGGTTAAGTCATTCACCTTAGGAGACCTTTACTCGCTTCGTTGTTTTGGATTCTTGAGCTTTGTGCTGGGTTCGGTGCGTGCGGTGGAGGAAAAGCAGACTTTGGAATCGTTGGCGCGGGTGATGACATCGCCAGTTTCTCGTCGGTTGCTCAAGGCATTCACCGAGGGCTCGATCCGTTACCGGCTTGATTTTGTTTCAAAGGGCCATCAACGCGGTGCGGTGCGGCTGTTAGCAGCTCGTGCGTATGCGCTTTGCCCAGAAATCTTGAACGACGCCAGAGAAGCTCCGTGGTCGATTGCTATTCGATCGCATGACGGAATCGACTCGGTGGAATTAACACCCAAGCTGACTCCGGATCCCCGATTCTGTTATCGACAGGATGATGTGCCTGCTGCTTCTCACCCGCCACTCGCGGCATGTCTTGCACGGTTAGCGGGCACGTTGGAGAACGCGGTGATTTGGGATCCTTTTTGCGGCTCCGGCCTAGAGCTCATCGAGCGGACTCGTCTTGGTGGGGTCCTCGGAGTTTACGGCACGGACCGGAGCGCGGAGGCCATCGAGATTGCTCAAGCTAATTTCGCCGCGTCGGGTGTTCCCAACGTGCGTTCAAAATTTGTTTGTGGGGATTTCCGTGATTTCGTCCGGGTCGAGGGGCTGGGGCGAAACAGCATCGGTTTAATCATCACGAATCCGCCGATGGGTAAGCGGGTTCATGTAGGCGACCTTCAACGGTTGATCGAAGATTTGTTATCGGTTGCCGCTGCGGTCTTGCAGCCTGGTGGAAAACTCGTCTTCGCTAACCCTGTCCATATTTTGAGCCAGAATCCTGTGCTCAAACTCAAATGGCGATCCGTCGTTGATTTCGGGGGATTCGATTGTCGGGTTGAGGTTTACCAAAAACTTCTACCGACCGAGCAAACTTCGACACCGGAAACGCCGAAAGAAAAACCGATTCATCGACCGCGCAATCGATAGGGTTTCGTCGGAGGATTAAGGTTTTTGAGGAGAGGTTTGGGACGAGATTTGTTCGATTCCTCCGGGAGAAAATCGGATTTTCCGTGCTTTATACAATGCACCCAATGCTTGTTTGAACGATTTTTTGCTTACTCCGAACGTCGCTCGAATGGTGTGAGGAGGGCTGTCGTCGTTCAGGGGTAATGTTCCTGCATTGGCAGCGAGTTTGGTAAGGATTTGATCTCGCAAGGAGCCGACGCGCTGGTAACCGATCGGGTCGAGGCTGAGATCGATTTTTTCGCCGGCACGCAATGCTCGAATGAACCCCGGCATTCGGCTTCCCACGGGGAGAGAAGTGTGAACGGTATCGTGGTAGAGGAGGCCTTCGTGAGTGTTGTCCACAATGGCACGGTAGCCCAGTTGAGTTTTCTCGATAATCAACAGGCTAACGCCTTGGCCCTTTCGGTAGATTGGGGGTTTCTGGCTCAGGTGTCGATGGAGACGCATGGTGGCGACGATGCGGTTCGATTTTTCATCGAGGTGAACAAACACCACTACTTGATCGCCGACGCGGACAATGCCCGCTTGCTCTCGAAAAGGCAGAAACAAATCTTTACCCAAACCCCAGCCGAGGAAAGCTCCTGCATGGGGATGGACTCCGACGACGGTCAAGGAGGCGAAATCGCCAACCATGGCGAGTGGAGTTTCGGTGGTCGCGACGAGCCGATCCTCGGAATCGAGGTACACGAAAACATCGACGAGAACGCCGGGTTTCATCGTCGGTTTTTTGTATTTACCGGGGAGTAGGATTTCGCCCAAATTCTCGGCGTCCAGATACAACCCCGGCGGTGCTTCTCGCACGACCGCTAATAAATTCCGTTGACCGATCAATGCCATAGGCAGGGATGCTACGCCTCGGAGAGCGGGGACTACAAATGCGAAATAATAGCCCGACAGTGCTCGTTATTGGCTTGGCTTTGATCAGTTCAAACGACAATGGTTGTGCATGTCATTACGTCGTCTGGGTCGGGCCGTGTGCATTGTGCTGGGGGCATTGCTGGTGGCGTTTGCTGGGCTATGGCTTTTCTTATATCGGGGGGATGGGACGGGTGCTGCGCCTCGAGGGTTCGGGAGTGAAAAGCAAATTTACGCATCTCTGATTTTACGGGCGATGAATTTGGTGGATATGAAACCTCCAGTCCCGGCGGGTGTTGTGGAACGGTTGGGGGTGGAGTTTAAGCGTGTGGGAGATCGGCCGTTGTTGATGGATATTCACTCGCCCTCTAATTCGGTGGGGAAAGTTCCTGCATTAATTTTTATTCACGGTGGAGCGTGGAGGACTGGAAAGCGTCAAGATTATCGGGTTTACACCACTTATTTTGCGACACGCGGGTTTGTGGCGGCGACGATTGATTATCGATTGTTTCCGGAAGGGAAAGTCGATCAACAGTTATCCGATTGTCAGGCAGCAGTGGGTTGGGTGCGGATGAATGCGGCATCGTTGGGGGTGGATCCTGAGCGGATTGTGGTTGTGGGTGGTTCTGCGGGAGGACATCTAAGCTTGCTGGTCGGCTACACCGCAGCACAAGCGGAGGCTAAAGCGACTTCTGGTTGGAGAGATCCGCATCGGGTCGCAGCAGTGGTGGATTTGTATGGACCGACCGATCTGACCGCGCCTGAAGCGAACGATGTTTCGGTGGTCAAAGATTTCATGGGCGCGCCATTGGCTTCGGCACCCGAACGATGGCGTCAAGCGTCTCCTCTGTTTTTGGTGGGTTCGAACAGTCCTCCGACCCTGATTTTTCAAGGGGTGATCGATTCGATTGTGGGTGTGAAACAGAGTGATGTTCTCGCAGAAAAATTAAAAAAAACCGGGGTGCGTTTTGAGTATGAACGTTTAGAAGGTTGGCCGCACACGATGGATGCAACTGTCCCGATGAATCGGTTTTGTCGGCAACGCATCGAACAATTCCTCGGACGCGTTTTGAAGTAAAGCGAGGAGCAGGATTACGACTGGCTGAGGTCTTGGTAAACCTGTTTTAACGCAGCCAATAATAAATCCCAATCGGACGCGGGTGTTTCCCAGCCGCTACTGAAACGGAGGATCCGCGAGGATTGCGCCCCCAAACCCATCGCGGTGAGCACCGATGAGGGCTTCTCTTGGCCGCTGGAACAAGCGGAACCTGTTGAGACGGCGAACCCAGCGCGGTCGAGTTTGACGACCCACCGGGCTTGGCACGGCACCTCGGGCATCAGGACGGAAACGGTGTTCCAAAGCACAGGGTTTGAGCCTCCTAGAATCGTTGCGCCCGGAAGAGCTTGGACAAGCTCGGTGCAGAACTTGGAACGCGTGGCTATTTTTTCTGTCAATACATTGGGATCCGCGAGGGTTGAGGTGTGTTGTCGGAGGGCAGCTACCATGGAAACGACCCCCGCCACATTTTCAGTCCCGCCACGCCGGCCGTTTTCTTGGGGACCACCCAAAAGGAGTGGCTGAAGCGAGCTGACGGCACTGGGACATTTCAGAAAACCGACCCCTTTGGGACCGCCAAATTTATGGGCCGAACCGATCACGTAATCGGCCTTGCCGAGGTCGCCGCTAGGGAGTTTACCCACCCATTGAGTCGCATCGACAATCAAAGGAACACCAACATTTTGGCAGGTCTCAAGGATGCGCCTCCAAGGCTGGAGAACCCCCGTTTCGTTGTTGGCCGCCATCAGAGCGACGAGGGCAGGACGTTGATCTTGGAATGCAGCTTCGAACCAATCGACATCGATCATGCCTCCAGACGTAGTCGGCGCCAATCGAAGTTGTGACCCAAAATAATGAGCTGCGGGACTCAGGATAGCGGGATGCTCGATCGTTGAGACGAGGATATTACGATCCTTTTCCAGAACGCGTGAGAAATGATGAAGAACAAGATTGGCAGATTCGGTGGCACCTGAGGTCAGAACCACACACGAGGGTTCGCACCCGAGGATTTGAGCGAGTTGAGCGCGAGCTTCCTCTAAGGCGTGTTCCGCTCGCGATGCCAAACGATGGGGGCTGGAAGGATTGGCAGGGAAACGATCCTGAACCTCGAGCCAAGCCGCCCGCGCCGCTGGATGAAGCGGAGTCGTGGCATTGTGGTCGAAGTAGATCATGCCCCCACCCTACCTTGCCCCACCGAAGTTGGCACGGGTCATTTGTCACCTTGAGAGAATGGTCGTGGAATGTTTGTTGTTTGCTCGGGCTTTCCCTAGGGGTGGTTTTGTGATTTGTTGAGTTGTATTGATGAATACTGGACGTCCTGAATCACTTGCTTATAGACGATCGCATTTTGTGACGCACCTTCCGGTGAGCTATCGTTACAGCGCATCGCATTCGTGGATTGCCCCGGAGGGAGAAGGGTTGTGGCGGGTGGGGTTGACTCGGTTTGCGACTCGGATGTTGGGAGATATGGTGGATTTCGGGTTTGAGCTTTCTTTGGGTTCGGAGGTTCGGACAGGAGAGATCCTTGGATGGGTGGAAGGGTTTAAGGCAATTTCGGATATCTATTGCATCGCGGATGGAACTTTTGAGGGTATTAATCCGGCGTTGCGCGAGAAGATTTCGTTGATCAGTAAAGACTGCTATGGCGCGGGATGGCTTTATGTGGTAGAGGGTGTGCCTGACCCTCAGTGTTTGGACGTGGAGAGTTATCGTCAACTGTTGGATAAAACGATCGACAAAATTTTAGAGAAGCAGAAATCGGATGAGCACGGTGAGTGAAGGAGAACAGAGTATCAGCGGATCCGCGACGAAGGGGCCGTTGCGGGCGCGTTATGTGATGGTGGGTGGGTTTTTGGGTGCTGGAAAAACCACCAGCATTTCCCGTTTGGCAACGCATTGGGTAGCCCAAGGGTTGAGGGTGGGGTTGATTACGAATGATCAAGGGTCGGAGTTGGTGGACACGACGACGTTGCGATCGCGAGGGTTTGCGACGGAGGAGATTGCAGGCGGGTGTTTTTGCTGCCGTTTCGATTCGTTGACCGAGGCGGCGCGACGGTTGACCGCCCAGACTCAACCGGATGTGTTTATCGCGGAGCCGGTGGGGAGTTGCACCGATCTGGTGGCGACGGTGACTTATCCGTTGCGGCGGATGTATGGGGCGGAGTATTGCGTGGCACCTTTGAGTGTGGTTGTGGATCCGATTCGGGCGGGGCGGGTATTGGGACTGGAGGAGGGTCCCAAGTTTAGCGACAAGGTGACTTATATTTACAGGAAACAGTTGGAAGAGGCTGATCTGATCGTGATTAATAAAATGGAACTCGTTTCGGTTAAGCGGATGGCTCGGCTTCGTCAGGTTCTGCAAACGAAATTTCCGAAAGCCGAGATTTTTGAGATTTCTGCAAGGCAAGGTTTAGGGTTGGAGGCTTGGTTCGAACGATTGAATGGTTCGGAGCAAGGTCCGGGGAGCGCGATGGAGGTAGATTATCAGGTGTATGCGGAGGGTGAGGCTCTGTTGGGATGGTTGAATGCGACGGTGCAAATTTCCTCTCGAAAAGGGTTTGATGGCAATCGGTTGCTCAAGATTTTGGCCGTGGAAGCTCAACGGGTTCTCGCTGGAAATCGATCCGAAGTGGCGCACCTGAAGATGACGCTTTCGCCGGATTTTGGCTTGGGGGAGATTGGGATTATCAATTCGGTGCGGAACGATTGGGTTCCGGAGTTGGGATCGGAACTTTCGGAACCTGTTGAGAGCGGTCAATTGATTATCAACCTACGGGCTGAAGCGGCACCAGAGCTGCTCCATAAAGCGGTGACGGAGGCGTTACGCTTGGCCGGAGAAACGATTCCTCACTTATTTATTCGGCTCGAGCACTTAGAAAATTTTCGACCGGGGAAACCCCAGCCGACCCATCGATTGACTTCGATGAATTGAAGATGTCTGCACTATGAGTTCACCTCGACTGCTTTATTGTAACTGTACTTATGCGCAGGTTGTTCCTGCTGAGACCAAGGCGGCGGTGCTGCGTCACCTCTCCGAATCAGGGCAGGCGTTCGAAGCGGTTGCCGATCTTTGCGAACTTTCGGCGAGGCGCGATCCGAGCCTGAAGCGACTCGCGGAAAGTGGAACGGTGAAGGTGGTGGCTTGTTTTCCACGGGCGGTGAAATGGTTGTTTGCGTCTTCAAAAGCAACATTGCCGCAGGACGGTGCGGAGATCATCAATATGCGGACGCTTTCCCCGGCGGAGGTCATTGGTCGATTGGAGTCGAGCGAGTTGCAACCGAATCTTCCGGCTGATACTAAAAAGCCGGTGGGAGTGGAAGCTCCATAGGAAACGATCAGAATATACGCCGTTTGAAAACCAAAACATGAGTTCCAATTCTTCCACACGGGTGCGTGTTGTGCTGTATGAAGGCGAAGGGTCAAAACCGTTAGAAGCGACTGCTCGGTTCGACTTACTGCGTTCGTTGCTAGATCGTGGTTACAGTGTGACTTTGCCTGCGGTGGAGGGAAGGGTCTCGGTGGCGGATCAGGGAGCGGTGCTCGCGCTGGGTCGATTTGGAGGCGTGAGACCGGAGGATCAACCCGCGAACACGGATCACGGTCCACTCGGGTTCAAGGATTTGGATCAGATTAGCCCAGCACAGGTGGTTGAGGTGGTGGATAGTTTTCGCACGGATCAAGGGGCGACTCGGCCCGGAGAGTGGAAGCCGTGGTTTCCAGTGATCGATTACGACCGCTGCACGAATTGCATGCAGTGTTTGAGTTTTTGTTTGTTCGGTGTTTATGGGGTGGACGAAGGGCGTCGGCTAGAGGTTCAAAATCAGGATCAATGTAAAACCAATTGTCCGGCGTGTTCGCGGGTCTGCCCCGAGGCGGCGATCATGTTCCCCAAATACAAGGCTGGCCCGATCAATGGCGAAATGGTGACGGAGGCTGATTTGCAACGGGAGAAGATGAAAATTGATATCTCCGCGTTGTTGGGAGGCGATGTTTACGCGATGCTCAGGGATCGGAGTGACCGTGCAAAGTCGCGTTTTTCGAAGGAGCGAGATTCGGAGAAAGCGCTCAAAGAACGGCAAAAATGTCTCGTTAAATTGGCGCAGAGCGGGGATATCCCCATGGAAGTGTTGATGTCGCTGCCGTCGCCTGAGGAAATTCAACGGCGTGCGGTGGAGGCCGCAGCAAAGGCTGAGGCTGCCCGAGCACCTGTGGTGCCTTAAGCTAAATCCAATCTTATGCTTCCAGCACTCGCCTTTCGAACGCTCCGCACGGCGGACAAAAAATGTCTGCTGAAGTTCGCTTGGAATTTTGGGTGGAAAGGGATGAGGTCGGTCCAACTGTTTAAGAAACGGTTGAAGCAAGGTGATTATTTTCCTCCGTTCCTTTATCTCTCCATTCTGAATAGTTGCAACCTGCGGTGCCAAGGCTGCTGGGTGGATGTGGAAGCACCTCGCGAAAGCATGGATCTAGCGACACTGAATCGCACGATCAACGATGCGAAGGCGCATGGGAATAGTTTCTTTGGAATTCTGGGGGGTGAACCGTTCATGCACCCTGAGTTGTTGGATCTGATTGCGGCTCATCCAGATTGTTATTTTCAGATTTTTACCAATGGGCAGTTGATCACGGAAAAAACCGCCGAACGCCTCCGCCAATTGGGTAATGCGACACCGCTGATTAGTATCGAGGGGCGAGAAATCGTTAGCGATCAACGACGGGGGAAACCAGAAGTTTTTCAGCGAACCTTGAGAGGATTGGACCATTGCTTGAAGGCGGGCCTGCTCACGGGGGTGGCGACAAGTCTATGTCAGACGAACATCGATGACTTGCTCACGGAGGATTGGTTAAACGAGTTGATCAAACGCGGAGTTCACTACGCGTGGTATCACACGTATCGACCCGTGGGGCCGAAGATGTCTCCGGAATTAGCGTTGCGCCCTGAGCAACTGGTGCGGATCCGGAAGTTTGTGGTCGAGGTGCGTGCCAAATTGCCGATCGCGATGATCGATGCCTATTACGATGATCGTGGTCAGGCTCTGTGTCCAATGTCCACTGGAGTGAGTCATCATGTCTCGCCGAAGGGTGAGATCGAACCGTGTCCGATCATCCAGTTTGCGTGTGAAAATGTGCGAGACGAACGAGGAGTGTTCGAGACGCTTCGGAGTTCGGCATTTTTGGCGGATTTTAGGCGAGTCTCTGCTCAAGCGACGCGAGGCTGCGTGGTGTTGGAGCGACCCGATCTGGTCCGGGATTTAGTCAAACGACACGGTGCTCGTGACACAACCATTCGCGGAACAGCGATGGCCGAACTGGAGGCGATGGAACCTCGAATGAGCCAATATTTGCCCGGAGACGAAATCCCGGAGAAACATTGGATGTATCGATTCGCCAAGAAATATTGGTTCAACGATTTTGGTGCATACCAAAACTCTGATTCATCGAAGAGTTCGAAGAATTGAACTCCGAGTAGTTTCCACTTTGAGTCGTTCCCTTGACTCGAATTGCCACTCCACTAAGCTGCGCCGGTGATGTTGTTAAATTGCGTCGGGCTGTTGGGTGGTCAGGAATAGGATTACCATGAAGAAACCCTCATTGTTGATCGTGTTCCTCAGTGTCTTTATTGATCTCATTGGTTTTGGGATCGTGATCCCGCTCCTGCCGCTTTATATCAAGGATTTTGGTGCTGCGGGTTGGATGATTGGGGCAATCTCCGCATCGTTTTCTTTGATGCAGTTTTTGTTCGCTCCGGCATGGGGGAGGCTTTCGGATCGGATCGGGCGTCGGCCGGTTTTGCTGATTAGCAATGCAGGTGCAGCGGTGGCGTATGCCATGTTCGCCTATGCGTCCACCATGACAGGCCCGGCAGCTCTTTGGGTGTTACTTCTATCGCGTGTTTTTGCGGGAATTGCGGGCGCGAACTTATCAGTTGCTTCCGCGTATATCGCCGATATCAGCCCACCCGAGAAACGGTCGCAAAGCATGGGATTGATTGGGATGGCGTTTGGATTTGGATTCATCGTGGGCCCTATTTTAGGTGCGCTGAGTAACAAATACCTTGGGCTTTCAGGACCGGGTTGGGTTGCGGCGGCGTTGTGCGCCGGGAATTTCTTATTCGGGTATCTGGTGTTGAAGGAGAGTCTGAAACCCAGCAGCGAACACGTAGCGAAACGAGCGGCACTCGATCAATGGCGGTTTTTCTTACGTAAACCGACGGTTGGATTTTTGATTGTTTCATACTTTTTTGCCACGTTCTGTTTTGCAGCGTTCGAGATTACTTTCGGAATTTTTATCGTTCGCGAACTTGGGTATAAAATGGAGGCAATTGGTTATTTTCTTGGGTATTGTGGAGTTTTGGCGGCAGTGATCCAAGGAGGTGCGATCGGTAAATTGGTGAAACGAATGGGTGAACCTAAGCTGATTGCGATCAGTCTATTTGTCACTGGCGCAGGGTTGGCAATTCTTCCGTATGCGACAACGCTTCCGTTGTTAGTATTTGGGTTGGCAGTTTTTGCCGTGGGCTCTGGGATCAATCGCCCACCAACCTTCGGGCTGCTTTCGATTTTGACTCCCGCCTCTGAGCAAGGGGCTGCGTTGGGGGTAGCCCAAAGTGCAGGAAGTTTGGCGAGAATCATCGCACCGACATTCGCCACGGTTCTCATGGACCGCCATCCTCACACTCCTTACCTTGTGTGTTCAGTCATCTCCGTGACAGTAGGAATCCTTGCATGGAAACGGCTGGGAAAAAGCGCAAGCCCAACGGGTGCGAGTCAAACGGTTTAAGGGGTCGCAGCGGGAGGGTTGGTTGGTTTTGGGAGGAGTTCTTTCAGGGTCTTAACCGGTCGAAGGGGAGCGAGAAGGACGCTCGGGAAATAAACGGATTCAACGATCGGATTCTCGATCATTCCCGTGACGTGGGTTTCGAAAGCCTTACTGAGTGGCCAAAACGCCAAAGCAAATATGCGACCTAACAATAGCGTTCCGGGGAGGAGTTCAAGTTCTGCGCGAGCATCAAGGGTTCCATCGAAGCCCACGTTGCCTTTGTATTTGAGACCGAACGCCGGAGCTTGGAGTTCCATGTCCTTGGTTTGAACCTTGGCATTGTCGATCGTATAGGTTGCTGTGCCGGATTTGAGTCGAGATTTCCCTAGGCCGGGCGAAAGCGTATCGATGATTCCTGAAAACGAACCAAAGAGCGGAATGGACCACAGGAAGCCATCGGACATCTCGACGTTGCCGTGACCTTTCCATGTATTGATTGAAATAGAGTTTGCGGAGGTGACTTCCAAGATGGCATTGGCATTGCCTTCGATGCTGCTGGCACTTGGGGCGATGTCGCTGAGTAGCGCGGAGAGGTTGATGTTCTCGGTTCGTGCAAGAAATGAGTAATCGGCTTCGTCGTTAGGGAAAAAGGTAAACTCGCCTTGCCACTCGAATTTCCCCCCATAAAAGGGGCCGTGAACGTTTGTAATCCAGAGCCGATCTCCCTGCCAATGGATGAGGCCCGTGATCTTAGGAATGTTGAAACGCCAATAACTAAAAGCATCGCCTTCGACAGAGAAATAAAGATCAGTACCGTGAATGTCGGTGTAGGGGACTCTGCCATTGACATGCACGGATGGAGGTGTGGAGAAGCGGTATCGATCGATGGCAGCAGCGGTTTCTGGGCCGATAATCCGAGTGATCGCGTAGGGATCCGCAGTGCTAAATCCATTAGTGATATAGAGTGTATTGCTTCGCAGGTCGATACCAAGGGATTGCGAGGAAACTGCTTCGGCCCCTCCTCGATGGCACAACAGGTTGGTCAAAAGAATTACTTGGTTGGTGTAATCGAAGGAGGCGGTAAAATCCTTGAACGCCTCGTTGCGCGCCGTGAAATTGGTGGCACGAACCATCCCCTGAGCGGAGAGATCGGACAGATGAGTGAGGTTCCCCTTCAGGTTTGCGTCCACCCAAGGTGGGTTGTTGAATGTAACGAATCGGATCCCTTCAGTCGCTGTTGCTGGAAAAAGCGGAACCAAAGCCTCTGGATTAAATCGGGACTCCACGCTCAGTTGGTAATCCAAGGTTTGGGCATCGACCACGCCGGATGCGTGCACCGGCCCTTGGGTTGTGAGTAAAACAATGCTTGGGATTTGGAGGGTTTGATTGGTAAAAACCAATTCTGTATCAAGTTTTTGAAGGACAAAATCACCATAACCAATATGCGTTGCTGAAAGGGTGGCATTCCCTGAGATCTGGGCTAAATCGGTGATCTCCCATGGATCTGTTGGCGAATCCCATGGGGGGAGTTGAATCTTTGATTGAAATTCAAGTTTGGGATTGGATTCGAATTTGAGTTTTGAAAACCAAGGTTCCCATGTCGCTGGGATGAATGGGCTCCAAGTCTGCAAGGCAGGGGACGCGTTCCCGTTGAACGCGATGAGCCGATCGCGGAAGTCCACAGTGGCCTGCGTGTGAATTGAACCTTGCTTTAGATCCGCATCGAGCGAGCTGACAGTGAGCAATGGAGGGTGCCAAAGGGCGGCGAAAGAAGCTTTATGGAATTCGAGTTTTGCAAGAGTTGCAGTTTCAATGCTGCCTGATCCTGACCATTCGACGTGTCGGGACCAAGAAGCTTCGGGCCAATGGTCGAGATCTGTGGAAGCGGTATTCGTGGACTTGGCGATAGTTCCGTCGAAAATCAGTCGATTAAGTTTCCCGACCTCTCCATCGGTTTCATTGAGTTCTAAATGCCAATCTCCATGCCAAGGATTGGGGTGATTCCAGAAGTTAAAGAAGTTCGTGGTGGATGATTCCTGATGGAGCAGTGCCCAAGGATGGTGATGGGAAAGGGAGGCACTAAGGTGCGGTTTCTGGCTCTTAAATCCGAGGGAGACGACAGAATCAGATTGAAAGTGAAGATCCGTTTTGAACTCGTCTTGGGCGGTCCTGATTTGGAGGGTTGTCGCGGTGAGATGAGGGTTCTTTAGATGGGTCCATAGAGTGCGAATCTCTTGCGCTTGGAAATCCCAACCCGAATGAAATGCGACCTTGTTGGTCAGAAACGAATAACTTGTTTCTGATTTGATATCCAGTTGATCAATCTCACCCCAACCGGTTCGCAAAGCGTCCAGATGCAGAACCAACTTGAGATCACTTTTGTCTTCGCTTGGTCCAAAAGTTGCCTCGAAAAACCCCGCCTCTGATTTGCCCCATGGACTATTGGCTCTCGGCACCCGAGCTTTGAGGTTGAGGTCGAGCGCACTTAATTTGAGTCCATCGGCGGAAACCTTAACTTGGAGGTGAGGTCTCCCATCGAGTTGGATTTGATTCAGGTGGTCGAGCCATTCCTGAGCCATTGGTTGCCACGCAAGCTGATTTGTCAGTGCTTGCTTCGAACCACTCTCCGATCGGAAGGAGGTCAACGCTGAGGCGTTGGTGAGAGTCGCTGCTAAATCAATATGGGAGCCGAGGAGATCACCGGTGAGACGAGTAAGTTCCCATCGGTCATCCGGGTGAACCTGCAGGTCAACGGCGATGTTTGTAACGATGAGCTCGGAGGAGGAGTTTGTGGCGGATAGATGAACCCGAAGAGTTGAATGATTGAAGCGGAGACTCTCGGGTTGAATCCGCGATTCTAGGAGTGATTGGACATTAAAGTTGAGGTGAAGCAGGGGGACTTCCAGTTCAAAAATTGGTTGGGTTTTGGAATCGCGAAACCTGACCCGTTCGAACAACAGCTCGCTGAACCCTCGCAACCGGATTCGTCCAGCTTCCAGAAACACTTGTTGCTTTTCGAGAGGATCAAGGAGGAGGCGTTGGAGGTGTTTCGGGATCCCAACAAAGTTCAGCCAGAGAAATGCCGCAGCAATCAAGAGAACCACGGTCAAGCACACGATCCGAATGAGACGAAGCCCCCGCCGGAGGATGCTATTTTTTTTTGCGGATGGAGCGCGACGAGACATGGATTAAGCGGTCTCGGGTCTTAGGAATTCAAGGGGTTGGGAAGACTTGACCTAGTTGTGCAATCAAATCTGCGTAAATTCTGCCCGGGAATTCAAAAACAAGGCGTTCGGTTTCGCTCGGCAGAACAACCGTTGCATAGATGTTCTGACTAGGGGACCTAGAACCAAAAGTGATTTGGTTTGTCTGTGTTGAGCCGTTCACCAACACCTCGAAACTGAGACTGAAGGATTGGTTATTGAACCCTAGAGAGCGAAGTCTTGAATCTCCTCGAGCCGTCCACGCGACTGCTTCCAGTTGGCTTGCTCTGAAAATGGATTCCTCCACCGCCGCGTTGACGATCGGATCTTGGGCCCAACCGAATGACGGGCTTCGCACAATCCGAGGGTTGATGCCGTTGAAAGAAGAGGTGATCGCGACGATGTTCGAGCTAGGGAAATTCCAAATTCTCCTGTCGCGAAGTTGAAAAGCGTATTTCGGGAGATCCAACAAATCTCCATACCGAACTAGGTATGCGGGCGTTTCGTCAGGACGTCGGGCGAAGGAGGTATCGATCCGATTCGTCCCAAATTCCATTTGCACCAGTGTGGAATTCGTAACCAATCCTGCAATGTTGGTGATCGTTGTGCGTAGGACGATGGTGCGTGAGGGCGGCAGTAGTCCGAATTCTCGCAACTCGGCATCCGTGGGCACGTCTTTGGCAAAATCCACGATTTCAAGCGACGCAAGGTTGGTGAGGAATGCATTGACCAGACGAAGGTCGGCGGCCGATTCCAATGGTTGGGTTAATCGCCACAACCCGTTGGTTCCTTTTTGCAACGCGAATTCCTCGGAGCCGCGAATCTCGATGCTGTCGATACGGCTTGCCTCTAGATTAGCTAAGCGAGAATCGTGAAACGCTTTGTGCGGAAGGTTGAATGCCTCCAGTAACGCGCGATCGACGCTGACGATGTTGGTTTGTGAAAGTCGCCGGGCATAAACATGCGTGAGATCATTGGTGGGACTTTTCCCAAACTCGAGCCCGATGAGTCGGTTCGTCCCTTGCAGGAATTGGAGTTCCAATTCAGGGGTCTGGAGTCCAAAACGTTCGAGATCCACCGTGGTTGAATCGGATACAAATTGGTCAACGCGGGCGAGTTGGAGTTGTTGCACCAACTGTTCGATTCGCAACGAGTCAGCACGGGCAGGCAAAGGTTTTGTCAACCGCCAGACTCGGTTCGTGCGTTCGATTTCGATTATTCTCGATCCTGAGCGAATGAGGATATGATCATAAGGTACGCCGGTGAGTTGTAGAAGCTGTGGAGATCGCCATTCCACGGTGGATTTCGGCAACGCTCTCCAGAGTGCGGCATCAACCACAAACAGATCAGGTTCACCAAGTTTTTGGACATAAAGCTGATCAGTTAGAGGAGCTTTGGAACCGATTTTTAGGTCTGCCCTTCCGTGTGGATAAAGTAGAGTGACCGTCGCGACGGGTGGTTCGAGCCCGAATGATTTCAATCCTGCCGCTTCGGCGATGACATCTCGGGCAGTGATTCGGCCTAAAACTTTGGCTTTGCCGAGAGTATCGAGGAGGGCCTCGATCGGTGTGCTCTGTGCAGGATAGGCAGGAATGGAGAGGCGCCATCCATCGGCCACCCGTTCCGCCCTTAACGAGTTGTTCGTTGTGGAGTATTCAATGGCAACGATCTGGGTCCTTCGAAACTCCGAAAAAAGATTGGGTGGGCCTGAGTTGAATTCACCCGATGCGCGCTGGCGACGATCGATGAACCAGATCACGACAAAAAGGCTGGTCGCCACTATCAACAACCGAATTGTGGTTTTTGAATTCATCTTGGGCCTATCTCCGGCGACGGATCCACACCATGAGACCTAGGAGCAACACAGAGCTGGGAACGATGCCAATAAACACCCACCTGAGGCGTTGAAGTTGCTGTTCGGTTACATTGACCCGATACCGAGCAATTGCACGCGGTGGAACGTCCCCAAGCAAGAGATCACGGTTGAGCAACCAGTTCACTGCAAGGTGGGCAAAATCTCGATTCCCACTGCTGTCAAACAACACGTTGCTGAGAAAAAGGCTGTTCCCCACAACCACGAGGCGACTAGAACCTAGATCCGCCTTGACGCCTTGGATTCCACCTCTTTCAACCGCAACCGCAAGTGAGATTGTTCCCTTACGTTCAATTTCCCCTCTGCCATTTTCAATGCGGCCGACGACCTCACCCGCTGGACCCGTGAAAACAAGTTCAGTTACTTTGGCCGAATCGGCTGCGCCTTTGCCCTGCAGTCGTTGACCAACCGTGCGCGGGATGACGAAATTAAGGCTCGAACGCTGCAGAGGTCGAGTCACTGGATGATTTGCGAACTGGCTCGCCACTAAGGTCTGCGAGTCCCCTGCCTGGGCTTGAACTGAATCTCGCACTTGATTAAGGCCGACTTCAACATTCCAGTCTGCCAATAGTCGTTCCAGTCCGGTTCGCCGCAAGTCCCAGGGGAACAACGCAAACAATCGTCCGCCGTGCAGAAGGTATTGTTGGATTTTTTCCAATTCGACGGTTGTAAATGCTTTTTCGGCTCCTGCAATGATGAGTAATTGGCAGTCGTTGGGGATGTCGATGCCGTTCAATGGAGGTAGTGGATGGACCTCAATATTGTTCTCGATCAAAAGCTGTGAAAACTTGCTCATTGCTCGATCTCCGGTGTTGACCGGATCGAGTTCCCCGTGGCCTTGGGTAAAATATGCCTTCAGTTGCTTGGGATCCGTGACGCTCACGAGGGCGGAAGTGAACAGTTGTTCACCCTTGAACGCCGTTCGTTTTATTTCGCGTGGGTCGGAGATGTCGAATTCTGAGAGTTCGCTGGCGAGAATTGTTTTGTATCGTCCGTTGCAATCGAAAATCACCCGACTGCTATCGAGACCGGAGACGAGTTTGTATTTTTCGCGGATCATCTCTGCCCTACCTGGCATTCGGTAATCAATAAACTCCACTTTTATTTGAGCTGACCGCGATTCGTATTCCTTAGCCAGCTCCCGGACGGGGCCGAACAAACCTTCACTCCGATCAAAGAAAACAATGATGTTTACTTTGTTAGTCAGAGAGGCGATGACCCGTTGACTCAGGGGTGTGAGGCGGGGATTCTCGGATTCGCCCACGTAAAAACGCCACGAATACTGCATGGCGAGATAGTTGACCATCACGAGGATTGCCACCAACGCAAGGGTGGACACGCCCACGTTGAAGCCGATCGACCAGCGACGCCATTTGGAAAAACTGACTGGAGATTCCTCAGGCATAGGATTATTTCCACCTCCGACTCTCCACGACCTTCAGGGTCAGGAACAGGAAGATGCCTGTCAGGCTCAGGTAGAATACTAGGTTGCTGGTATCAATAATTCCTCGCGAGAAATCTTCCAGATGTTCTGTGAGGGAAATATAGGCGAAAACTTTGGCCTGCCAACCCGCCATGGGGACGGGAACTAACGATCGAAGACTTAATAAGAAAATGGTGAGACCGAGTCCATAGCTCACTGCCGCCGCAATTAATTGGCTGCGTGTTAGTGCCGAGGCGAAACAACCGAGGGCGACATAAACCGAACCCAATAGCCCAATACCCAAATAAGTGCACAGCAAGGTTCGATAATCGAATGCTGTGGTCGTCTGGTTTGTATACTCGTTCAGGACAACCATATAGCCCCCCAATGGCAACCACGTGACCATGAAAAACATGAGTGCCCCGCTAAATTTAGCTAGCACCACCTCGGTGTCGCTCACCGGCGTTGTCATGAGGGTCTCAAATGTGCCTGTGAACTTTTCTTGGGCAAATGTCCGCATCGTCATCACAGGTGTCGTGAGGAGCATCAGCATCCAAAAGTAAACGGTAGCATAAAAAATCCGCGTGATCGGAGTGTCTGTTGCATCGCCGTTAAGTTTGGGCAACATGTCCATGATGCTGAAGCCGAGGAGGAGCAACACGACACAGATGATCACGTAGCCCGTGGGAGAAACAAAATGGCTGGCCAACTCCCGGCGCAGCAGGGTTAGGTAAACTCGCATGATTCCCCTATTCCTCCTTTTCTGTGCGGGTTATTTTCACGAATACATCCTCCAAAGTATGCCGACCGTGCGTCAGTTCGCGAAGAGGCCAGCCTTTCTCACAGGCCCAATAATGGATCAAGGGTCGTAGATCCAACCCATCGCGTCCTGTCAAAGTGATCCGTTTCCAATCCCCGTCAGTGGCCACGATATCCACGGTTTCCACCTCTGGTTGCACGGAAAAAAATTCTTGGAACGCCGTAGTGCTACCGGTCAACTCGGCGATGGCAGGTCCGCTCTGGAAAATATTGCGCTGAAGATTCTCTGTGCGATCCGAAGCAAGAATTCGTCCTTGGTGGAGGATTAGCACATGACTGCAAGTGGCCTCGACTTCAGGAAGAATATGGGTCGAGAGCAAGATAGTATGTTTCCGACCTAGCTCTTTGATCAATTGGCGGACGCTCCGTAACTGATTCGGATCGATACCGATCGTGGGTTCGTCCAAGATAATCAGCTCCGGTTCGTGGACCAATGCATCAGCTAGTCCAACCCTTTGCCGGAATCCCTTAGAAAGTTGACCGATAATGCGGCGATCTACCTCGGTCAAGCTACACATTTCCATCACCGTCGCAACGCGTTCGCGTGATGCGGCCAGACTCAATCCTTTGAGGCGGGCGCGAAATTTTAGATATTCCCGCACACGCATGTCTAGGTGCAGCGGGTTGTTTTCAGGCATGTAACCAATCCGCCGCCTGACCTCATCGGTGTCAGAAAAAACGTCAAAACCACCTACACGCACGGTTCCGGTAGTTGCAGGAAGGAAACAAGAAAGGATCCGTAAAATCGTACTCTTCCCCGCGCCATTCGGGCCTAGGAGTCCCACGATCTGGCCACGCCCAACCGTGAACGACACGTTGGCCACCGCAAGGTGACCCGCATAGCGTTTGGTCAGGTTGACTACTTCGATCATTGGCTCAGTCATAGATCAGACGCTTTGCGTCGGAATAGCATTGAACTTTGGCCGGAAATTAGCGGACGCGCAACTCTACAACCACGCGTCGTAGAGGGCGACCTGCCAGAAGTGAAGCTTTAAACGGAGTGCCTCGTTTCAAACTGTTCAGAAAACGAGCGGTGCTTGTGATGCCGTTAACGCCTTGGTTGTTCATACCGAGAATGATCATTCCTCGACTTAAATTGGCAGTTCCAGCGGGACTATCCTTCTCCACGGCAGTGATGATGACTCCAGCGACTGAATCGAGGCCAGCTCGCATCGCGATTCCGGGCGTGACCTCCTGTACCGTGCATCCGATTTTCCTTCGGATCAGATCTGCGTTGAAGAATGTGGTTTCTGCAACCAGTCGTAGTGAAACCGATTGGCGGGCTTCTCCACGCTGCAGGGAGATGCTCACGTCTTCTTGGTCACCCGACTTGAGCAGTTCTCTGTTGAATGCAAAAACCGTACGTGGAGTCTGGCCGTTCACACGTAAAACAACATCGCCAGATTCTAGCCCGCTTTTCTCAGCGGGACTGCCCGCTTCTACACGGCCGAGAACCAACCCGCGAGTGTTTGCTTGAACACGGGCTCCAAACCAGAGAGCTGCTGCTCCTTCGGGAGTGAAGATTTCGCCAATCGCTTCGTTGACACGTTTGATGGGAATTGCGAAACCGATGCCGGTTCCTTCTTTATAAATTGCGACATTTAACCCGATCAATTCTCCACGGAGATTGATCAACGCGCCCCCGCTGTTCCCGGGGTTGATCGCTGCATCGGTCTGGATCCAATCCTCTCTATCCAGAAGCCCATCTTCAACCTGAGATCTTCGGGTTTTGGCACTCAGAATTCCACGACTTACCGATCCTCCGAGACCAAACGGGTTTCCCAAGGCGATGACGGTTTCCCCCAAGAGTAGGTCGTCGTCTTTAGCGAATTTCAGAGGGGTAAACGTCTCGGTCTTTCCTCCAACGATTTTCAACAATGCAACATCGCTTCGCCTTGTGCCGCTCACCACTCGCGCAGGCAACACTCGGCCATCGTTCAGTTTCACGCTGATTTCTGTTGCACCCTCAATGACATGAATATTGGTAAGTACATATCCTTCCTCGTCGATGATGACCCCCGAACCTGCACTGATTTCAGGGGGCAACTCCTGTGTAAAGGGCGCCCATGCATCGCGCCACCAATCATAGAAATAACCTTGTCGTTTTGCGATGGATTTGGCGTTGATATTTACCACGCTGCCGATGGCAACCTCGATCGCAGCAACGGTTGGGTCGCGGCGGATATCCGTCGATGCTGCAGGTGCCAGTGTTGGTGCGCCTCGGATTTCGAGAATCCCCAAGGCACCCATCATGCTCAAACCCAACCCCCAAATTTTAATCCACGATGTCTTCATTTGTATTTAAACCCAGATCCTCAATTTGGTCGCAAAGCTTGACTTTGCAAGTTGCTCATCGGAAAAGCAATGGATCGTGCAATGCTGGCCGTATAATTATTACGAACAATGGCGTGAAAATAATATCGATTCTGCGTTATTGCACGAGGTGGATCCGGTTCCACCTGAACGTTTGCTTCAGCTTATTTGGCTCCACCAACGACTGAGGCGGGATGGACTGACCACGACCGATGGGCGAGCTATTCGCATTCTACATCCGGGTTTCTGGAATCACGAATCAGGTCCTGATTTCAAGAATGCGATGATCCAATTCGGGAATGAGATGCCTCAGGTGGGTGCAGTGGAGATCGACCTGTCGCAAGCGTTGTGGCGGGCACATGGGCACGAAGGAAACCCAAGTTACAGGCAGGTTGTTCTTCACGTGGTTTGGAGTGGGGCGATTAGCGATCCTCAGAGGCCAACATTAATCCTAAAGCCTCTGCTTGATGCGCCATTGAAGGAGTTGGCGACGTGGTTTGCAGGCGAAGGGCTGCCAAAACCCACCGCAATCGCTGGCCAATGTGCGGCACCTTTGCGGGATCTCGGCGTTGCATCACTCAATGAACTGTTAAAGCAGGCAGGACAAGTGCGGCTCCACCGTAAAGGAACTCAACTTCAAGCCCGCGCTCGGGAAGCAGGTTGGGAGCAGACCCTTTGGGAATTCACATTCGCGGCTCTTGGTTACAAGCATAATAGTTGGCCCATGCGACGTCTTGCCGAACTGACTCCGTGGGCGTTGGCTGGATCGGCACATGCGGTGGTTCTTGAGGCAAGATTGCTGGGGCTCGGGAATTTACTGCTTCGCGAGCCAAAAGCTGAATCAGAATCAGACTATCTTCGCTGCCTTTGGGATGCGTGGTGGCGGGATGCGGATGCGGCGAGTGCATCGATTCTGCCTCGAGAGAGTTGGTGCATGGCAGGGTTGCGTCCTGCTAATCAGCCCGCTCGACGCCTAGCACTTGGTGCCGGCTGGTTATCAGGGGGTAAGCTTATGACGCAGTTGGAGAATTGGTTACTCAGCCCGATTTCTAATAGTGAACTGGTGCCAAGCTTGGAAGACGTCCTCGCGATTCCTTCCCACGAATTCTGGAATTACCATTGGACGTTGAGATCCCAACGATTCGCGGTCGCTCAGCCATTGCTAGGGTCAGCGCGGACCACGGATCTTGCGATGAATATTTTTCTGCCGTGGCTCTGGATCCGTGCGGTTACAGGCCACAACGCGTCGATGCGTCGGGTAGCTGAGGAGCGTTATTTTTCATGGCCGCACGGTCAAGACAACTCCATGCTGAAATTGGCAAGGCAACGGATGACGGGTCAAACCAGCAGTAAGGTTTTCAAGACGGCCGCCGCGCAGCAAGCACTCCTACAGATCACGCGAGATTTTTGTGATCATTCCAATGCGCTCTGCGAGAACTGCCGGTTTCCAGATATGGTCAAGTCGTGGCAGGTTCAGTTTTCTAGGTGAGGCCGTTCTGTTTCAAACTTCCTTCACCACCCCCCAATACACATCAAGCCGTTGTCGGAGATAGAGGCGAATTGCTCGGATCAAAGTAGGAGTTTCAAGTTTCTGACCAGCCGCGATGATCTCTTTCAGTTCCATCCCGGGCCGGATCGCAAAACTGGCTTGAGCAATGATTGGGCCTTCATCCAGATGCATGCTCACAAAATGGGCGGTGACGCCGGCGATCTTAACCCCATGCTCATAAGCTTGGCGGTAGGCTTGTGCTCCGGGGAAGCTGGGAAGCAAGGAAGGATGGATGTTGAGGATCTTATTCTTGTAATGCCACACAAAGTTTGCTGACAGG
>SXGR01325860.1_pt1 | contig 26914 bp, 16 predicted proteins | sample 3174711 | NCBI WGS metagenome assembly SXGR01 (sample SAMN11356860, study PRJNA531348) | freshwater metagenome | isolation source: freshwater sample F1-60 | place: China: Fuxian Lake, Yuxi | collected 2017-12-25
ATGCGCAAGTGTCATCTCAATACGTGCCCGGTGGGGGTTGCCACGCACGATCCTATTTTGCGCAAACGTTGTGTAGGCACACCCGAACATGTGATCAATTTCTTTTTCTTTGTGGCTGAAGAATTGCGCGAGATCATGGCATCGCTTGGATTTCGCACCGTGCTAGAGATGGTAGGGCAGGTCGATTGCATTCGTGTACGTGGCGACATTCAGCATCCGAAAGCATCCCATCTCGATTTCTCGTCGGTCCTGTCATTTCCAAGAAATTGTGAAAATCGCATACGACATCATGCTTTAAAGCAAGATCATGGACTTCATGATGTACTCGATCATGCGATCATGCGACTTGCTCATGACAGCCTCGAAAACGGAAATGCAACGTACATTGATTTGTCTATCGGTAACAAAGATCGTGCGTGTGGCGCCATGCTTTCAGGCGAAGTAGCAAAACGTTACGGCGAAGAAGGACTTCCTGAAGGCACCATCACGGCCCACTTTGTGGGTATTGCGGGACAAAGCTTTGGTGCATTTTTAGCACCTGGGATCACGTTTTATCTCGAAGGCCTCGCAAATGATTACGTGGGTAAAGGATTATCGGGTGGGATCCTTGCGATCAGGCCGCCCAAGTCCGCCAATTATATTGCGGCACGCAATGTGCTGGTGGGCAACACGGTTTTGTATGGTGCAACATCGGGGACTGCATTTTTCTGCGGTCAGGCGGGTGAGCGGTTTGCGGTGCGCAACAGCGGCGCCACGGCGGTTGTTGAGGGCTGTGGCGATCACGGTTGCGAATACATGACCGGAGGCCGCGTTCTTGTGCTTGGTGCTACCGGACGTAATTTTGGTGCAGGGATGAGTGGTGGACTTGCTTATGTGTATGACGAGCGAAGTGATTTTCATCGCCGTTGCAACAACGACATGATTGATCTTGAAGATCTTGATGATGATGACAGCACATGGATCCGAAGCATGCTGGCACAGCATGCACAACGTACCGGAAGCGTGCGGGCGCACCAACTTCTCGAAGAATTTGTCGAGCATCGACGTTTTTTTGTGAAAGTATTTCCGCGCGAATATCGGCGTGTGCTTAATAATGAAGAACTGGAGCTCTCTCATGGCTGATCCGCATGGATTTTTACGCGTGCATCGTGAGCAGCCAAGCGAACGATCCATTGATACCCGTCTTGGTGATTATCACGAATTTGTGGAAGAACCTTCCGATGAATCGGTGCGCAAGCAAGCATCGCGATGCATGGATTGCGGCATACCGTTTTGTCACCAAGGATGCCCTCTGGGGAATCTTATCCCTGAGTGGAATGATCTTGTGTATCGGGGTCGCCTTGATGAAGCGGTCGAACGTTTGCATACCACCAATAATTTCCCCGAGGTCACGGGTCGCATTTGCCCTGCGCCATGCGAAGCCTCATGTGTTCTTAATATCGACAACGCACCCGTAAGCATTAAAACTGTCGAACGCCATCTCGCGTCCTATGCGATGGAACAGGGTTTGCGCCCTGTTATCGCAACGCAACAACGTGGCCAACGTGTTGCGATTGTAGGTTCAGGCCCAGCAGGTCTTGCTGCGGCACAACAACTTTGCCGACAAGGCTATCAGGTGACGGTGTTTGAAAAAGATGACAGGGTTGGTGGTCTTCTTCGCTATGGTATTCCCGATTTTAAATTGGAAAAACATATTGTCGATGCGCGTATCGAACAAATGCGCACTGAAGGTGTTGTTTTTAATACCGGTGTTTTAATAGGTCGCGATATTTCTATCGAAGATTTTCGCCACAACTTTGATGCTGTGATCCTATGTGGAGGCGCACGCAAGCCGCGAGAGCTTGATATACCAGGACGCCAGAGTTCAGGTATTTACCCTGCCATGCTGTATCTCGAACAACAAAATCGGTTCAATGCAGGTGATCGTATTGATGCAGATCAACGTATCGATGCCCATGGAAAAAATGTAATTGTGATAGGGGGTGGTGACACCGGATCCGATTGCGTAGGCACCGCAAATCGCCAAGGTGCAAAACATGTCTTGCAATTGGAGATCATGCCGCGTCCCCCAGATCATCGTAGCGATCAAAATCCATGGCCCGAATGGCCGATGATCCTGCGTACATCGTCCTCCCATCGGGAAGGCTGCGAGCGGCAATGGTCTTTGATGTCCAAACGATTTGAGCACATCGACGGTCAATTAACGGGTCTCAGTGTGGTCGATGTGGCATTTGCAAACGGCGTGTTGATTGAACGGGAGGAGAGCACGCGTATTCTTCCAGCCGATCTTGTATTTCTCGCCATGGGTTTTGTGGGGCCCGATGCCGATGATTTGTTGGGGCAATGGGGTGTGAGTTGTGCGCCGAACGGCAATATCATCACAACACGTGAGGGTTCTACCAATGTGTCCGGTGTGTTTGCTGCAGGCGATATGTCCCGTGGCCAATCGCTTGTGGTGTGGGCCATCGCCGATGGGCGTCGTGTTGCAGCAGGCGTTGATGTTTTTTTACAAAAAACTTCTTTAGCGGAGTGCTCTGTGTAGGGGCGGTTCGAGAACCGCCCGTGTCTTTGTTAAACCAAATCCCACTTCGACGTTTTCCCAACCTCGCGCATCGTTTCAATGAAATCGGTGACGTGTTGTGGAATGGGTTTTCCTTCAAGCATGGTTAATCCATAGGTGACATTCGGAAAATAACGCTTGAGCGAAATCGTATGTAGCTTCGGTTCATCATTCCATCCTGCGGCTGAAATGATGGACAATCCGAGGCCTTCTTCAACATAGTGCCGAACGAGTTCCCAGTCTTCCAGTTCGACGCGAACACCACTTTTTGCGCCATATCTGCTGATGACAACATCAATGCCCACCACGGTATGGCGCTCACAGGTTGGCAAAATCAGTGGATAGCTTGTGATTTCTTCCAGCGACACATTTTTCTTGCCAACAAGCGGATGATCCTTGGGCATGATCAAATTGGTTTCAAATTCATAGATGGGAATGTAACAGAGATCGCCCGGTGTGTTTTTAGGTGATGTGCCAATCATAAAATCAATTTCTTCACGTCGAAGCATCTCGTAAATATCGGGTGTTTCGGCATATTTGAGTTTGACTTTGATATCGGATTGAAAATCGCAGTAGTGTTTCACTAGACGTGGCAACAAATACATGAGCGTGGGTTGATTGGCACCGATGGTGAGGAATTCGGGCTTTTGTCTTTTGACTGCCGCGAAAAATGTATCCCGAAGACGATCGAGGGGTTCTACATGGGGCAATGCGAGCTTGAGCAACAATTGCCCATGCTCTGTGAGTGACATCCGTTGATCACGGCGCTCAAGCAGTTCAACACCGAGATCTTCCTCAAGTGCTTTGATTTGTAATGAGACTGAAGGCTGGCTTAATCCCATGGCCTTGGCTGCTTTTGATATGGAACCCGTTCGGGCCACATGACAAAATCCGCGCAATTGTTGAAGCCTATTGTGCTTGTAGTGGAACCCTTCTTTAGACATTGCGACGTTTTATTATAGCTTTTTGATATAGTAAACTTTGAAAATGCCATGTGTGTGGATTTGTTTATTTTTTATCAAAAGAGATGATCGTAAAGGGTGCTCTTGTGTGAGTTTATGTATTCTTTATGGGTTGACGGATCCCAACACCGCTGAACATGTGCCCCTATGTCTACTGTTGGTCAGATTTTACCCACGTTGGCTATAAGAAACCCCATAGGCGATTCGTTTCAGCCCTTGAATATTGTAGTAAAGCAGCGTTCGGTTCCCACACCCCAGCGTGATTCGGCAATGAAGTCATGCTGTTTATGCCTCGGTGTTTCATCCATGGTAGTGGGAGGCATAGGCTTTATTGGTGGTGTTGTGAGTTTGACGATAGCGCATGTTTCATCGACCATCTATTTTTTAACACTGGGCACCTCAGGGGGTGTTTGCGTTACAGGCGTAGGGGCTGCCGGTTGCAGTTCCCGGCTCGGTCGGCCTCCAAAAAATGTGTTCACAGGAACGATTGTGACGCCGCCTCAAACTTCATGTTGGAGTCGTTGTTGTCCATCGGTGCGTGTTGGATCAGAAAGCATGCCTGAACCCCTGCTTTTTCAATTCCCCCAGGATCAACCTGCTTGTCCTACGTGCATTGATACCCAATCGGTCACAGCAGATTGGGCGGTATTGGCCTGTGGTCATGCTTACCATGGCATATGCATCGATCAGCAAATCCAAACCTTGCCACCCAATACACCACCGAAATGTCCCGAATGTCGAACGCCTTTTTCGGATGCATTGATCTCTGATATTGTATTGAAAAGTCTTCTCACCGATGTGGCGCTTGATTTTTCTTACTTTCTCCATGCGAATGCACAACAACAAATGTGGCCGTTTTATGCGCGTGTTAAAAAAACAGAAAATTGGCAAGTATGTTTAGGATCATGGGACTTGCTGTTGGTTCTTGAAAAAATAAATCATTTAAATCAAAATCCTTTTTCAGAAGAGACTTGGGTAAGCTTGATAGGCAGTGCACGCAGCGTGGTTTCACTCTTGAAGGGCAAGCCACAACTTACTGCTGCTCTTGTTTCTGCATGTGCAGGGAGTGATAATGTGGAACCTGCGCTTCGTGCGATTGAAAAAATCAGTAAGATCAAGCGTTCTGTTGCTCGAAGCTATGATGTCGAAAGTCGTAGGCTTGCTTTCTGGGAGATAGAACCCAAACGAAAGACTATCGGTATAGCATTTCGTACCGAGAATGTTCGATTTAATCATTTGGCTTGGCGGGCTCTTGCACTTCAAACCGGTATTCAGCGTCAAACAGAAATCGTACCTGTCATGGCAGTGGGATCTTCCATACAGGAACAGCCACGAACCATACCGTAGCGCTGATCAATATCACGCCGACGAGATTTAGGATGAATCCTGCGGTGGCAAGTCCGCGCATGGTGACACGCCCTGATGAAAACACAATAGCGTTGGGTGGCGTTGCGATGGGAAGCATGAATGCACACGATGCTGAGAATGTTGCAGGTAGCATAAGTAACCTTGGATCAAGCCCTAAAGCGAGGGAAGAACTTGCCATAACAGGAAGCATCAGTGCCGTACTGGCTGCATTGCTTGTAAACTCCGTGAGAAATGTCATCAGCGTGCAAACCAGAACAACCGCCATCCATGCAGGTACTTGGCGTAGAGTTGGCTCCATGCTCAGTGCAGCCGCTTTGGCCAATCCTGTTGCTTCAAAAACATGGGCAATGCAAACACCACCCCCTATAAGCAGTAAGATATCCCAAGGAATATTTTTTGCAGTGTCCCAGTTCATGAGTGCACGATCTTTTTGATCACCACTTGGGATAATAAAACTTAAAATAGCGCAAAAAACAGCGACGACACCGTCGCCCACATACTCGGCATCAGGAATAGGCAAAAGATGCCACCATCCCGGAAATGTGAATTCACTGCCAAAATCAATATCACGCCGTGTGATCCATAAAAGTGCTGTAAAAGAAAACAACGCAAGCATACGTTTTTCAGAAGAACGTATGGGGCCCAAGTCATACAAACTTTGTTTGATCATCGCATCGCCACTGCGCGTCCCGATCCCTTGTGGGGCAATGATTTTGATCAGAACAAACCATGCAATGACAAGAAAAACCCAAACCATCGGTGTTGCAATCAAACACCAGCTTGAAAAACTAACAGGCGGTGCACCCGCGCGTTCCATGGCAGCGTAGGTGCTCATAAACAATGCATTGGGTGCGGTACCGACGGGTGTGGCTATACCGCCAATGGAGCTTGCATATGCGACACCGACCAACAAAGCGAAGGAAAAGTTTTTTTCATCTTTGCCTTGGATAGCCCCCACGTCACGCAAATTGGATACAAGCGCAAGTGCAATGGGCAAGAGCATGAGTGTCGTTGATGTGTTGTTCATCCACATGGATAAAAAACATGCGGCGCTCATGAATCCTAAAATGAGTCGTGAGGGCTGTGTTCCTGCACGGCGGATCACATGAAGTGCTATCCGTCGATGAAGTCCCCAACGTTCGATCCCTAAGGCAAGTACAAGGCCACCAAAAAACATCCACAAAATAGGATGTGCGTAAGCTGGCGTCGAAATGCTTGTGGGAACAACACCGAAAAGTGGAAATGCGGCGAGGGGTATAAGGGATGTGGCTGCCATGGGAATGGCTTCTGTTAACCAAAGAACTGCGACAAATCCTGTGATGCCTGCGGCCATCTGACCTCGCACTGGATCAATGCCAACGTCAAAGTGCAAGCGACCTGTGAGTGAATACAAACAGGCGCCGACGAGCAATCCAATACTCAACAAAATCAGACGCTGTCTGAATGATTTTTCTTTCTCCATAATGCGCTGGTCTGTATCGATCGATGCTTGTAATGTCTATGTTGTTTTATCTCTCTCCTTGTTGGTGTGCCTCTCTGCCTCGCCATCCGTGTGCAGTGTCCTCCCGCCTTCCACAAAAGCCACGTGACGCGCATGATGTTTTGGATTTGATTGTCGTTTTTGATCGCGTCACAACGCTTTTGTGGGAATGCGGTCCGGTCCGTTTACACGGCATGGCGAGGCCGGGTTCGGTAGAAAATAACAAGGACTCACAGTGCCATATTATGTGATGATTCGCTCCTGTGATGCGTTGGTTCTACGCAACAAAATAGGGCGAGATCATACCACATGACGCTTTTTCATTAGCATCTGCCCACTTATGCAACTAAAAACGTTGGCATCGCCATTGCAGTGTAAACGGACCGGACCGCATTCCCACAAAAGCGTTGTGACGCGATCAACGCATTCAGGCAATATAAACAACCGTGCGCGTCACGTGGCTTTTGTGGAAGGAGGGAGGAACCTGCACACGCAATGGCGAAAGAACGCTAATCGATTCAATTTTCGTGATAAATGTGCAGCATGTCGATGTGTGACCGCGTAAAACGAGAGATGGAGTGCCCTGATCCCAACTTGACCCTACCCCACGCTTGATGGGATGCCTTTGTGCGCGGACCGCAATGGTTTTGCAAACAGGGGGAGAGACGATGCCACGTCATGCTGGGGTATCGGTTGCGCTAGCTTTAAGCGCAGCACTTATAGTGACGGCTTGTGAAGATGGGCCTGCGCAAATTTTTGAACCAAATCACGGAAATATTCCACAACAAAACGGATTTGCGCCCACGGGCTCGTTTACGCAGCCCGGGGATACCGGCTGGAATACGGTAGGTGGCGCAGGAGACAGTGTCGATCGTGCACGTTTCTGCGATCAAACCGAAAATGACGCGATGATCCAGCGCATGGTGCTTGAACCCGCCATTCCTGACGTTTCTGTGGGTGGCATTCCTTTGTGGACAGCGACGGGTTCGCCCACGCCGGTCGATGATCTCATCGGTCGACCCGAGGACGGAAAATTTTGTGATCCCACAGGTGTCTACAGCAATGCACTTACGTGGGGGGCCTACAATGAAATCATTGTATTCTTTAACGCAGACACACGTCTTATCGAAGATATCCAAATCAATGGCCAATATCTTGGAACGATGAGCGGCCTAACGACGGTTGCGGGTGCACAGACACCCGTCCTTTTGCGCATGCGTGATCGCATCAAAATCAATGGCCGTGAACTTATTGATTATGCCAGCAGTGCCGATCAAAATGCCAAAAGTAATTCATGGCTCAATCATAAAAATATCACGCAAATTTACGGTATGATGCGTGAAACGTTTCTGGGTGGCGATCCCGTTGCCGCCGATTATAACTGCGTTGCCGATCAAATATGTGATGTGATCTACAGCAGTGCCGATGAATCAATTCCGCAACAAACGCTTTTGGTGTTCAAAGATCCGGGGGTGACACTTATTATTTCTCCCGAAGGGCATTTGCTCTATCAAATATTGTCGCCTGTACGCCTTGCGCCATTTGAAAAGAAAATGAAATTGGCTTTTGGTGCATCGGGTGGTGGTGTTATTGCGCCCAAATTCACAAGTGATTATCTAGGATCGTGTGAACTCGATTTGAGCCGTACGATGCTCTGGCGCGATTTTGCAAATAGTTGTATTCATGCTGATCCTATTGAAGCACAGCGTTTGCTTGGCCGTTTCGGTTACGAAGTTCAAACTCAAAGAGATGCCGTTGATGTTAATTTTAATGGCATCAGTTTGACGTTTCTCAGGCGGGGCCTTGCGCAGAAAAATGTTTTTCGTGATGGCGAACGCCCAGCGGACGATGATGAGCTCTTGAGTGTCACGCTCACCCGATCGCTTGATGGTCGTATTGCTGAATTTTCGGCACAAAGTCTTGCTGTATTGTACAAGACACGTCTCGAAACGAAATTGCGCAACGCCGTTTCGTCATCCTATACAGCATCCCATCCTATTCGAAATTATCGAGTTGCTATTCCATCGACATTGTCAGCGCAAAGCCAACGCATGGGTGAACTTTGGTTTACCGGTGCAAATGGACAACGTGCGTCATGGATTGCTAAAATTCAAGACGATATTAAAACGATTACATCACGTCTTAGCGTGAATGAACGGTCCGCACTGCTCTCCAATGTAGATGAACCATTGTTTGTTATTGAGCCGTTTGTGGATGTTGTGATGACCGCCATCAGCCACGGTGCCACAGACGATGCGAAATCGGTCAAAGCGTTTAAAACCACTGACAATCGACGATGGTCCATTGGCTATGGTGATTTTTACCAAGGCAATGAGCCTTGGCGTGTGGTGGTACAGTACAGTTTGTATTTTGGTGCAATCACGGCAATCACGGTTTCCCATGGAAAGAGCGATGTGGATGCCATCATCGATCAACAGCGCGATTATCTCTTCTCCGTAGGTATTCCATCGACGATACCATTTTACCGAGCTGAAATGCTTACCGTAAATAGCCAATTGGGTGCTGTGAATGCATTGGGCTTGCTTGGCACAGGGATTGAAGTATTGCGTGCAGATCGTGAACTTACAACGGTCGATGTTCGCATTACCGTTCCTGCGGTCAATGGTGCACAGCGTACAAGCAGCAGTACACTCATGACGGTTCCAGGACGGACGATTGCCGATCGTGGAGGATACAATCGTCAGATCCGTGGTCAACGCTATGAATTTATTCCTGCCGATGAAGTGAGTCTCTTTGGGCAAGAAACGGCCATGACCGTGTATGTTACGCAAGATGGAAGCATCGGTCGTGTCTATCTTTCGCGTTTTAAAGGGCGTGTCGAACTGTGTCCTGGCCTTTCCATTGGCTTTGGTGATGATGTTCGAAATTTGGTGGAAGCATGGTCCACAAGTGTGGATATCGCCGACTTTCAAAGCTGTGACATTGTATTTAACACCACTGAAAACGGTAATGTCTTAAACGATGTGGCTTCATTGAGTCGTCGCATTTCTGTGATTGTCGATGGCAAGCGCGCCTCAGGCGTTGCGGTATGGAAATGAGGGGGGTGAACATGCAATTCCGAACTGGCATATGTGCTGGTATTTTGGCGGTCGTGAGCGTTTCGTGTGTTGACCATCGGCCGATCCGCAATGGTCTTCGAGATGAATCAATTTATTTTGATAAATCGGCGTTAACAAATCCCAATCCAAAATTAACGGGATCTCAAGACGATACGTGGCTTTATAAAGTTGCCATTGTCAAAACGAGCTCACCCAATGCTGTGGGCGACTACGCATTTCCAGGTCTCGAAAGCGATACCAAGCTGGTTCGTTTTCGGTTTTCCGAGAATTCGTTGCAAGTGATGGATGCCCGAACATTGCAATACGATGACCCAAAAAATCCTAACGATAATTTGGGAACAACCACACAACGTGTGGAATTTGAAATTGCGGGAACCCATCTTGATGCCAAACTTCAAGAGAGCCTAGATGGTGAGCGCACCAATCTTCTTGAAGAAAACATGGAACTTCCATGGCAGCAACGTCAACAATTCAAAGTAGATTTTGAATCGGTATCGCAAGATCCTCTGCGTTCGGTAGGCTGGTACTATCCTGATCTCATGAGTGATTGCGTTGAAACAGTCAGCAAGCGTCTTGTCCCTGGAAGTTACGAATGGAACGAAGCAGAACAAGCACTTAACTGGACTGTTGAAGTCAATTACGCGCTTTTGCTTGGGTCATCCTATCCTTGCTATGATCAACTGACCTGGGTCAATGGTGCATCCACTGCATCGGTTCAATATCATTATTCATTTTATCGCCAAGGCCCAACAGGATACACGACAGAGGTGATCCCTGAAAAAAGCGCAGTCAATAAAAAATATGGTTTTTTCCAAATTCTCAATGCCTATCGTGATGGAAATACCGGGATCCTCAGTGCCAAAAGTCTCGTTCAACGATGGAACCCCAATCGTAAAGATCCTGTGATCTTTTACTTTCATCCCGATTTCCCCGCGCCATTTAAACCCATGTTTGTGGGCATTCGTGATGAACTCAACGGCATTCTTGAGCAATCAGGTGCTTCACTCCGATTTGATTTCAAAGATCACAACCATGATGGCAACATCAGAAATTTTGGTGATCTTCGTTACAGCTTTGTTGTATGGCACCAAGACATCGATACCACCAAAGGCTTGCTCGGTTATGGACCTTCATCATCAGATCCACGAACAGGTGAAGTGATCAGCGCCAACTTGAATCTTTACAACGTGGGCATGGATTATTATCGGTTTCTCATTCAAGACTATATCGAACAGCATGGTGGGCAGTTAAAACCAGGTGATATCTCAACACCATGGGAAAGTATTGCATGTACTGCAGGTGAGACGCTTAATCCATCGAAACCCGACGGAACACTTGATACCAGTGCGCGTTTAAACTCATCGCTCTTCAATGAAATGCGCCGGGTGATGGATATTAAAAACCCACGTTTCCACGAAACCGACTTTGTACCGGTCGCACAACGTGAGTCCTTTGGAGACGATTACCATCGTCTTTTAGGTGAATTGCGTTATGTTGAACCCGGTTACAACGCTTATATGTATCACACCTCAGATCTCTCTTCGCCCGAAGGTTATCGTGAAACTTTACGCAGCGAAAATCATTTTAATAAAAAATTAGCGCGGCTGAGTATGAACGAAAACCCATTCCCAGAACTCGCAACTTCGGGTCGCTCTTCCGTAAATGCGCAGCTCAAATTTGCGGCAGAAATGCGACAATGGCGTAAAGATCATGATCGCGTCGAAGCACAAGAAGAACTTCTTTTGGCCAAAAAGAATATTTACACATTCGATGCTTTTGACGCCATTTCGGCAATCACAAAAAGTAGCCGCCAATGTATCAACGGCTTCTGGGAATCCGATACGGCTTACAGTGATCGTATTGTTGAAAGCGTGGTGGCCCATGTCGCCATACACGAACTTGGCCACAACGTGGGTTTGCGTCACAATTTTTATGGGAGTGTTGATGCAAAACACATGGAAGAGGGCGAATTATCGGCATCGGTGATGGATTATGTTGCTGCACAAGATGAGGCAGGAACGCCGGTACGATGGGGCAATTACGATGCAGCCGCGTTGCGATGGTTGTATGGTACACAACCTGTGCGTCAAACCGAAATGGCCAAGAGTTTTCTCTATTGCACCGATGAACATCGTTCGCGTTCACCCTTGTGCACCGCCCATGATCTCGGTGTAACGCCTTCGCAAATCGTGTTGAATGCCATTGAACGTTACGACTGGCTTTACGATATCCGTAACAAGCGTGCGTTCAGAACATTTTGGGATACGTCCGATTATATCGGCCGCGTTTATAACGCACTTCTTCCCTTGCAACGTATGTGGAAGCTTGCGATTTTTGACTGGGGCGGTGGTGGCGTTCAGGATACCTTGAAGCGTCTCGATCAGATCGATCCCGAACGTCCTGTTCTAAGCAACCAAACTTATGATGCCATTGCTGAAGATTTCTACAATGATGCAGAAGCCGCTGTGGGCATGACCATGGCCTTTTACAGCGCGATTGTGAATCAGTCGGCCAGTTTCAGAAATTATCAAACAGAATTTGATCCCTTTTACGGTGATATTTTACGGATGGGGATCATTGTCGACAAATTGTTTGCCACTATGGCTTTTATGGACCTCCAAGATGTTTCGGATTACAGCCCGAATATTCAAACCTATGCAGCCATGTACGACAATCCTTTTACAACGAAAAATACGGCCATCGCGTCCCGTGTTCTCGATGATATGTTGGGTGCCAACTACGATACATTCCCATGGTTCAAGTATTACGCGTTGGGATTGTTCGCGGATGCCACCAATAGCAATATGATCGACAATATTGCCTTGAAAGATCGCATCGCGATCCGTCGGTATACCAGCCGTGAAGAGCTTGAAGAAGATTTTGGACCGGATATTTGGAATACATTGGATACGAGCCACAATGAATCAAAAATATTCATTCATCATGGCGAACAATGGGTTTATACGTTCTTGCCAGATCGCACATGGCACCTTGTTGCCAACGCGTCGCGAAGCCCTGTGAGCTATCAGTTTATTCGTGAATACAACGAATCATTGAATGCTGAAGCAAGCATAAGCCTAGACAACTACGGCCTTAAAACGTTGCTGGCCTACTATGAGTTTTTCAACAACTTTGTAGGATTTTAAATCATGCGCGGTATCTTCGGTTTGGTCTTGGGCATGGGGATGTTGTTGTCGGCATCCCCTGCCTTGGCTGAGACATCAAAAGAGGACGAGAAAAACAAAGTTGGGGCGCAGCAAACTGCGCCCTCCGTGGCGCCGTCTCGTCAAAATGCCGGCCAGTTGGCTTCAGCCGGCCTTTTTGCGGGCTCAAGCAACAAACCTTGGAGTATTGTCACCACGTTACAATTTAGAAACAAAATTGTGACCGACAAAGATCCAGCCAATGATAGATCTCTGCTTTACGGTCTGCAAGGGACGTACAGCTTTTCCAATGGACTGTCGGCCCGTGTGCGCATGGGATTTAATCAGCGTTTTGTTGCTGAGCCCAATGAATCTGGATTTTTGTTTCAAGATCTGCGCGTGGGCGGTATTTACAGTCACGGTTTGCCTTGGGAATTGCCTGCATGGGCGGGGCGTATTCAATTTGTTCATATTTTTGATGTCCTGACGCCCACATCACGTGCGAGTCAGAATCAGAGTTTGTATCTGGCCACGCAGCAAACATCGCTTGTCACGTGGACACCGGGTTGGAATCTTACCTTGGGGCTTAGTGAAACCTGGCAGCAACGTTTTAACCAATACGCCGAGCGTGCAGGTCGTGACGGTGGTATGAATGTTCAGTCCATGATCGTTGGAAGTCTGTTTGTTCAATATTCACCGATAGTGGGACTGCAACTTGGTGCTGATGTTTACAGTACATGGATCCGTCGCTACAGTTCGCGTGAAAGTTTCGTCTCTGCATCAAGTTCGCAAGACTTTTGGGGCCAGCAATTTGGGTGGGATCTTTATGCATTCTATCGTGTGATGCCCATGTTAGAACTTGGCGCTTCGATTGAGCATGCCCAATCGGTACTGGATGGCGGTGTGGTGCGAACACATTTCGTCAATCGTGACGAAACCGAATTCGCATTTTTGATGCGCGGCATCTTCTAATCGCCTGGGAGCACGGGCTCCCAGACCGCATCTATTTCTCTTGCACTCTTCCTCTTCTTCTGCTCTGGGCTCTTACCCATGGACGTCTTAGAAACACGGCTCGATCCACGTGATCAGGATTTTCGTGCAAACGCGGAATATCACGCGTTGCTTGCCCAATCGATGCATGACCGTCTACAAACCGTGATCTCGGGGGGTTCCCAAGACGCTGTGCGTAAATTGCGTGATAGAGGCAAATTGACACCCCGTGAGCGGATTGAAAAAATTCTTGACAGGGAATCACCGTTTCTTGAACTGTCGCCTTTTGCTGCATGGAATATGTACAAGGGCGAAGCGCCAGGTGCTGGCATAGTTACGGGTGTAGGGATTGTCCATCGCCGCTTGTGTATGATTGTGGCCAACGATCCTACCGTCAAAGGCGGCACTTATTTTCCAGAAACCGTGAAGAAACATATCCGCGCCCAACAAATCGCCGAAGACAATTATCTTCCATGTATTTATCTCGTGGATTCCGGGGGTGCATTTTTACCCCGTCAGGCCGATGTCTTTCCCGATAAAGAACACTTTGGGCATATTTTTTACAAGCAGGCCGTGATGTCGGCGGCGGGGATCCCACAAATTGCCGTGGTTCTCGGTATGTGCACTGCGGGTGGTGCGTATGTTCCCGCGGTTTGTGATGAAAATATTATCGTTCGCAACCAAGGTACCATCTATCTTGCAGGGCCTCCCCTGGTCAAAGCGGCCACAGGTGAAGAAGTAAGCGCTGAAGAGCTTGGTGGTGCCGATATGCATACACGTATCTCAGGCGTGGCCGATCATCTTGCTGAGGATGAGTTGCACGGACTTCGTTTGGCACGCGATGCCATCGAAAACTTAGGACCCGACACGGCAGCGGCATGCAATGCCAGTGATGTTGAGCCCCCTAGGTATGATCCTAAAGAATTGTATGGTGTGCTTCCCAAAGACAATCGGCACCCTTATGATGTGCACGAAATTTTGGCCCGTCTTTTGGACGGCAGCAAATTTCATGAATTCAAAGCCAATTATGGCACGACACTTGTGTGTGGTTTTGGACGCTGGCTTGGTTATCAAGTAGGCATTGTCGCCAACAACGGTGTTTTATTCTCAGAGAGTGCCATGAAAGGTGCTCATTTTGTTCAATTATGCAATCAGCGTCGGATCCCAATTATATTTTTGCAAAACATAACCGGCTTTATGGTGGGCAAACGCTATGAAGAAGGCGGCATTGCAAAACATGGTGCAAAAATGGTTCAGGCAGTTGCCACCGCCACGGTACCCAAAATTACTTTAATCATTGGTGCGTCCCACGGCGCTGGAAATTATGCCATGTGTGGACGGGCCTACAATCCTAGGTTTATGTTTGCGTGGCCCAATGCACGTGTTTCAGTGATGGGCGCAGAGCAGGCGGCGCAGGTTTTGGTGCAGGTCAAACGTGATCAAATGGCGGCATCGGGCAAGCCACTGTCTGCGGTCGATGAGGCTGCCATTGCCGATCCTGTGCGTGCGAAATACGAAGAAGAAAGCGATATTTATTATGGCTCGGCGCGTCTTTGGGACGATGGTGTGATTGATCCGCGTACCACCCGTGAAACAATAGGACTTGCACTTGCCGCATGCATGACCCACCCAGGCGAACGCAGTTCGTCGCCTGTTTACAGGATGTAACATGACCGCAATTCACGTCGAAAATAATGACTCTATTCTGCATGTTCGGCTCGCACGACCCGAAGTACGCAATGCCTTTGATGAAACACTTATTCGCGAACTTCGCGAGGTCTTTTCAGAACCTCCCGAAGGCGCTCGCGTGATCGTATTGAGCGGTGAGGGCGCTGTCTTTTCCGCAGGGGCCGATCTCCGCTGGATGGCCAATGTGGGGCAATCCAATGAAAGCGACAACATTCAAGGCGCACTGGAATTGGGTTCACTGTTTGATACGATCGATCAATGCGTGCTGCCGGTGATTTGTGCTGTACATGGTTCTGCCATGGGCGGTGCACTTGGGCTTATGAGTGCATGCGATGTTGTTTTCGCCGACGAAGAATGCAAATTTGGTTTTCGTGAAGTTCGCTTAGGTCTCGTGCCTGCGGTGATTTCGCCGTTGGTCGTCCGTCGCATTGGTCAGTCGGCTGCACGCCGTTATTTTATAACAGGCGAAGTTTTTGGATCCGATGCGGCCAAAGAAATGGGGCTTGTTCATGAAGTCGCCCTTGAAGGCACCGTGATGGAACATGCCACGGCCATGGCATATAATATGAAAAAATGTGGTCCAGGTGCAGTCCGCGAGGTCAAGCTTTTGCTTCGAGGTCTTGCTGATAATTCGTTTCCCGATGTTCGCTTGCATACGGCCCAGTTGATTGCCCGTTTGCGCGCATCTTCTGAGGCCAGCGAAGGCATTGCTGCCTTTTTACAAAAGCGTGATCCATCATGGTGAGCTGCGTTTTGATTGCCAATCGTGGCGAAATTGCATGCCGCATTGTGCGGTCGGTGCGTATGCTCGGGCTCCGTAGTGTTACGGTGTTTACCGAGGTCGATGCGAAAGCACCTCATCGTTTTCTTGCCGATGATGCACGATCACTCGGTGATGATCCCATGGCTTATCTTGATATGCGTGCGATCATCGATGCTGCCCAAAAATCGGGTGCCGATGCCATTCATCCTGGCTATGGATTTTTGTCCCAAAATCCAGATTTTGCCCAAGCATGTCTTGATGCCGATCTCGTATGGATAGGTCCTTCGCCCGATGTGATCCGAGTGCTCGGAGATAAACGTTCTTCTCGCCAAGCGGCTGAACGATCCGGTGTCCCTGTGATCCCAGGTGCTGAAGAGTGCAATACACCTGAGGAAGCCGAAGTGCTGGCACAGCGCATTGGCTTCCCCTTGCTTTTGAAGGCCGCAGGGGGCGGTGGTGGCAAAGGCATGCGGCAGGTCGATGGTCTTGCGGATATTCGTGAAGCCTTTGTTTCAGCTGAACGTGAAGCGCGCAATGCCTTCGGTGATGGTCGTTTGCTTCTCGAAAAATTTATCAGACCTGCGCGTCACATCGAAGTACAAATTTTGGGTGACGCAATTCGGTCTGTGGCAGTAGGCGTTCGCGAGTGCAGCTTACAGCGTCGCTATCAAAAGGTCTTAGAAGAATCGCCTCCACCTTTGCTTGCACACAGTATTTTAAAACGCATTGCAGGGGATGCCGAGCGTCTCATGACCGCCGCTGGCTATAGCAGTGCGGGTACCGTTGAATTTCTGGTAGATGCCGATGGTCATCATTATTTTCTTGAAGTGAATACGCGCATCCAAGTCGAACATCCGGTGACGGAGCTTGTGACGGGTGTTGATATTGTTGCCGAACAAATTCGTATTGCTTGTGGAGGCTCAGTCCACGATGCACCAGAGCCTCGTGGTCATGCCATCGAATTGCGACTCAATGCCGAAGATCCTGCATGCAATTATCTTCCTTGCACGGGTGAAGTACGTATGTTGCGTTGGCCACAGGTGCCAGGTGTTCGGATTGACGCCGGTATTACCGAAGGGTCTTTAATCGGATCTCATTACGATCCGATGATCGCAAAAATTATCGCATGGGGTTCCACGCGCAGTGAGGCCTTGCAGCGTCTTCGTCAGGCGTTGCAAGAATTGGTATTGCTGGGTGTGGGAACCAACCAAGGCATGTTGTTGGATCTTATCGAAGAACCTTGGGTACAGCGCGGCGAGACATTTACCCATACGCTCGAAACATGGTCATGGATCCCGCCAGAAATGCCGGAGATTTATAAAACATTGCATGGCTCTCAAAGCCCATCACATCGCCAAGGCCACAAGACTCACGCTGATCATATTGTAGGGGCGGTTCGTGAACTGCCCTCTAAAACCACTTCTGTTGTAGGGGCGGTTCGTGAACCGCCCTTCAAAATCTCCTCACCCCGAGGCATCTGGGTAAGCGACAGAGGTCGTGTTTATCTACTGCCTTCGGAGGATGATACATCCAGTCGTCAAATTCATCGCAAGCATGGTGTGATTGCGCCCATGACTGGAAAAGTGGTTGCGATTCATGTTCAAGTTGGGGATGTTGTCATTGAGGGCCAAGTGGTGGCCATTCTTGAAGCTATGAAAATGGAATATCGACTTACGGCTCCACATCAGGGCACCGTATCAAAAATTGCGTGCATCGTGGGCACATTGGTCGATCTCGGACAAGCCATACTCATGGTAGATCCATGATCCGTATTGTGGAAGTAGGCCCCCGCGACGGCCTTCAGCACGATCAGCGCATGATCACAACCGAACACAAAATTGCACTTGTCAACGCACTCAGCGTCTCAGGTGTGAGTGAAATAGAAGTGACTGCCTTTGTTTCTGAAAAATGGATCCCACAATTGGCCGATGCCGAGGCTGTTTTTGCGGGGATCACGCGCAACCCAAATATCATTTATTCCGCATTGGTGCCCAACGAGCAGGGGATGGATCGCGCTTTGGCCGCCAACGTTGATAAAATTTCGGTGTTCACTGCGGCGACCAATACTTTTAATCGCAAAAATATCAACACGGATATTGCCGGATCGCTGCTGCGTTTTGCACCTGTCATTAAAACAGCGAAAATTTTTGGAAAGAGCATACGCGGTTATGTGTCCGCCGCATTTTGGTGTCCTTATGAAGGTTACGTAAAGCCTGAGCAAACGGTGTCCGTTGTGGCCGAGCTTCTGGATCTTGGTGTTGATGAAATTTCCATTGGCGATACCATTGGAAAGGCATCACCCGCTGAAGTGAGTGCACTTATTCTTGCATTGAAAGACGTGGTTGCGAGCGATCGTGTGGCGATGCATTTTCACGATACCTACGGTCGTGCTGCGGCCAACGTACGTATATCGCTTGCACTTGGTATTGTTGCATTTGATAGCAGCGTAGGAGGACTGGGCGGTTGTCCTTATGCCCCAGGTGCCCCGGGAAACATTGCAACATCAACGCTTGTCGAAATTATTCGCGATGCTGGTTTTTCATGCGATGTGAAGCTTGACGCATTGGATCAGGCATTAGAAATCATCCGCAATGATTGAACCCGCCTATTGGTTAATGAAGTCGGAACCGGATGTATATTCCATCGATGATTTGTGCCGCGATGGATCCACGCCTTGGGAAGGTGTGCGTAATTATCAAGCTCGAAATTTTATGACATCGCAACGTGTTGGCGATCGCGTCTTGTTTTATCACTCTAATGCCAAGCCACCAGGCATCGTTGGCATTGCCGAGGTAGTGCGTCTTGCGTATCCAGATGCGTCACAATTCTCTCCCGAGTCGCCTTATTTTGATAAAAAAGCGACATCAGATCATCCGCGTTGGTGGCACACGGACATAGGTTACCTTGCACATTTTGATCGCATAATCACACTCGACGAACTGCGTCATACCCCAGAACTCGATGATATGTTGCTTTTTAAGCGCAGTAGGCTCTCAATTCAGCCAATTAATGCTGCTATGTGGCATGTTATCGTTGCACTGCGCAAAAAAATAATGCACAGATGACTTTCAGTGCAATATGACGCATTTTGACTGTGTTGCTTTGCGTCATAAATGCATCTATAGGTGTACCTGTTGGGGTTTTATGGGCTCAACATAACAAACGATTGAACCGGAGTGACACATGCAAAAGAGGGGGAAAGCCGTGAGCCAAGTGGTTGCGTTACAAGAAACGTCACCAACGGCCGTTACCGACAAGGGTGTTATGACGCGATTTTCGGCATTTCAAGATCTTGCAGAACAGCACAGCATTGCCCGATGGGCTTCTCGCTATTTGTCTGAGCAAGTCTACGGTATCCAATCGCCCCATACCCTCGATGCAAAAACACGTGATCTGTCTGGTTTCGTTCAGTGGTTTGTATCGACCAAGGGAAATGGACATATTGAATCGTGGCACGGCGATGATACGCAGGCTTATTTAAAGACTTTGTTGGTTCAGCGACGATCGCCTGCAACCATCAACCGCGTATTCGCTAGTCTTCGCCATTTTGCGCGATGGGTCCATGAACAACCGGGCGCTGTTTTTCGCGAAAGTGGATTGCCAACACGCGGTGTTTTTACGCCAGCGGGCGAAGCCTCGGTACCATCACCGCTTGAAGACAATGAAGTCCAAGTGCTTTTTCATTCGGCCGACAATCTTGTGGCAACCGATAAGCGTCGCAATGCGCGCCCAAGGCGTAATCGTGCACTTCTAGCGATGCTTTTTTACACAGGTCTTCGTGTTTCAGAGATTTTAGCGCTTCGACGCAACCAGTTTGTAGACGATTCGTTGCATGAGGTCGTTCGCAAGGGCAATAAGCGGAAGCATCGCGTGTTGCTTCCACAGATCTGCCGCGATGCGTTGGGCGATTATCTTGCGGTTGAACGCATCAAAGATGATCCAGAGAATCTTGAAGAACCTTTGTTTCTTCCAAGCCGTGGTGCTAAGCCGATGACACGCCAGCAGGTGACCAAAGTTCTTGCGGCCATCGCCCACGATGCAGGGATCACCAATGGCCAGGAGATCGCGATCAATCCATCGCGTTTGCGCCATACGTTGGGTCACACCATTTGGCGCCGAACCGGATCTGCCACCGAGACGGCGTCTGCCTTGGGTTATAGCCGATTACAGTATGCGTTGCGCTATGCAGATCCTCAGGGTCTTGAACATTCCGAAATCTCGGAAAGTGTCGATCTACCCATGCGCAAAGTTTCTTAAATAACACCCACATCTGCACACAACTTTATTCATCCCCCATGCGATAATTCTTACGCCTCGGAGAGGCCCGCCGAGCCGCTGCTGAACAATTTCCTTGGGGGAAGTCGTGACCAAGCAGCTTATTATCCGCGAATATCGAAATGCCATTGCAAGTGCCCTGCGCGAGACACCGGCAGGCCCTGTTGTTTTGGGCGCTAATACCATTAAAAACATCATTGCCTTTGCAAAGAGCAAAGATGCTTTTGATCGTTATGTCTCGTATGGTGTTAAAGACCAAAAGGCATTGTTGCAACCGTTTAGCTCGCTGAGTGTTGGGGTATGGGCTGCACGTCACGATCTAAGCCGCGTGTGCCTGAGTGCAGAAGCGCATGCATTGCTTGTGGCAGAAGCGGCTTCGTGCCGCAAAGAACTTTATGCTTTCCCCGTCTTTGAGGCCCCTGCGCCAGAACCTGTTGTCGATCCACGCGCTGCGATTGATACAGAAGTCAATGCGATTCTTGAAAAAGGAAAAAATCACGGTAGCTACGACAAGTGGCAAGTAAAGACCGACTCCGCCACGATTACCTACCATACGACCGCTTTCGGTGCTCCAGCACCTGCCATGGTTGTGGAAGCCCGCGATTTGATGGTGACGGACAAAACACCTCGCTCGTTGCGCGAAATGGAAGGCACCGAACCCATCAGCATGAAGCGTGGCGATGTCACGGTTGATTTGAAAACCGCATCCAACATCCGCAGTGAAGCCGATTTTCAATTTTTCATTGATGCCGTCAAAGAAAAAAATCTCAAATTTATCGAGTGCATCGATGAAAAATTTGAGAACGAACGCGAGGCGCCTGTACTTCAATGGGTGCGTCGCCAAGAATTGCTACAGAATCTTCGCAGCAAGGCCCAAGAAGTCAAAGTGGCATTTCGAGGTACGCCGAGTGAGCGCAGCAATTTGATCGGTGCCATGGAAACGCTGATCAAGATCACTGAAGGCCTTGGCAATAGCAATCGCAAGATCGCCGTTCGTCATGGTGGCAACGACAATTACTGGCCCTACTGGCGCAATTACGTCAACATTTTGGTTGATCAGCACAAGTCATTGATGGCTCGTGCCGATGCATGCGATGTTCCTGCTGAAAAAGCAGAGTTGCTTGCGAAAGCTGAAAGCTACGCGCAAATGATTATAAGTGTTCGCCGTGAAAAAACGGTGAACAGTTATGACCGTTCTATCAACGAACGCGACTTTGAAGAGTCCACGGGTATGGCGGTGGTGTTCCTTAACACTGCGGATAAAACAGATGTCACCGGTGCGCGTGTTTCGATGGCCAAGACAAGCACAGTTTCTGCGCCTGTTTATGAGCTTCTTTCCATCCTCATTGATGGTAAAAAGGTCAATGTTTATCGTGATGGAGACAAATTATTCTTTGACGCACCGAAGATGGACAATGACGGCAACGAATTGACCGAAGAGCAAGTGAAGCTCGTGACTTCACGCCTTCTTACGTCCTCCGACATTAAATCGTCTATTGGATTGCGTCCTACCGACAAACCCATTGCAAAATTCTCATTCGATTGGGACAGCAACCTTCGCATCAACGTGGCCTTGATTGACATTGGTTGGTGGGGTCACTGCCATAATGAAGCACCGGCCAATGCTTCTGCCATCGATGTTCGTCGCAATGTACATCTGCTCACGTTGGATCCAAGCATTGCCCCAGGGGTTGCACTTGAGACGGCAGGTCGTGAACAGGCATGGAGTGCTGTTGGATCGTTGCTTGAAATCGCAACGGACGGCTTTGTGAATGCAGCAAATCCACGATTTGCTGTGAATGGCATTGAAGAAACTGCTTTTGAAGGTGAGCGTAATAACGGCCGTGGCTTTATGCAGCTTAAGCTTGCCAATGGCCAAACCAAAACATTGTCGGGTGTTGTTTCCTCATTGTATCAGCCCTACAGCACCGACGCAGCAGACGAAGAACCCAAATCCTACGAATCCAATACTGAAAACGAGTGGGGCTCTTCGTATTCCGATCCGTTTAAACAGTTTCAACCTATGCGGCGTGTCAAAAATGCCGATGGGCATTTTGTGCTTGAACCCAATCCGCTTAACACCGGTGCACGTTATCAAGAAAAAGATCTGCAAGGGCTCAAAGTCAACAATACCCATTTCAGTATTGATGTAGAATACGATGGTATGAGCGCAACGGGCGAACCCGAAGCGGTGCGTGATACGCGCACCATCGATCCCAAGGGCAAACTTCCAAGCGCCGAGAATACCGAAGGACTCGATCCACTCGAAGTCAAAGGGTACGTGCTGATCGAGATGGAGGCCGATTTTGATGACAAAACGGCTCTTGAGCATTGGTACAGTGCACGTGATAAAGCCTATGTTTCGCGTGATGTAAAATGGGAAGGTACTGAGCGCAAAATTGTCTCAGAAAGTGCCCCACAGCCTGTTAATGATATTAGTTTGATCCAAGAAACGGGTTACGATTCGGTCATCGAATTGCATAACTTCTTCAAAGATCGTTTGGTGAAGAGCCATACCAACGATATTACAGCGACCAAAGCGGTTTGGAATTACACAAAAACCGGCATTCAAATGGATCTGGTGGATGTTAATCGTGCCACCGACAAAGAAGGAAAGCCTGTCACATACCTGACATACAAAGTTCCTATGTCAACCATGGGTGGCGATATTGAGATGGATTACACCATCATGCTCGACCGCATGGGCAATGAAGTGGCCGAGTATGCTGACAAGGCGATGGTCGACTTTGCGTTTGAATGGGTTCGCAAAGTGTGCGCCATGGCCACCGATATTACCAATGGATTTAGTCGGACCACGGCAGTTTCTAAATATGCACTTGAGAATGGTTCTGCCGTCGATAGCCGAATTTATCGCGAGGGCAGTGGGGCACCTGTCACGAAAGAAGCCGTTGTTACAGCGATGATTGCAGGTCTGACCCGAACGGTGTTCCTTGCAAGTTGCGATGATGCCATCGGCGCGGATACCGGTGATACCTATGCGATCGCACGTCTCAACGGTGAAGTGATCACGGTCACCAAAGCAGAGTTTGATAAACTCGTGAAATTGCATGAGCAAATGTACAATCTTACACATCCAGAAGCTGTTGTGCCTGTTCATCGCGATGTTACGCCCGCGGTTCGCGGACGTGCGGCTGAGCCTGAGACAATGACAGCCTAATTTGTGTTGTGTTGCACAGGGCGGCGGGATGGACACTGACCGCCGCCCTTTTTTTCGCCGAAAGGTTTTCTTATGTCTCTTGCGTACCTTTCACTCATCGAACAACAAGCAAAGCGTTTTATTCGCGAGAAACTTTCTCCGAATGATCCTTCAAAATTTCGAAAACAAGCCGAATATGGTGTTTTAGCCATTCCTACGGCCCAAAAAGCGGTTGAAGAAGGCAATGAATACCAGCGCACCGAAGGTTATCAATTGCTTGGTGACATTTTTCGTTTTCATGCCGTCTCGTTTGATGCACTCAATTGGTTGGTGCAAAAGTACCGCCATCTTGCACATGGCGAAATGACCCAAGAGCGTTTGGCGGCGCTTTATGCACTGGGTTCTTCCGGTTATCCAAATATTCTTATCACCAACGTGCCGCTTTTGATGTCGAATAATGTGCGTGCGGCCGAATCGGCATGTTTCTTGTTTGGTTTTGCGCAATGGACACCCTCACTCGATGCACTGACGGCCGTTGCCGAAATTGCAGCACCTGCTGTTACCATTTCGGCCATTTGGGCCATTGGAAATATTGGTGGTGATGAGGCGGTGGAACACCTTGTGCGTTTGCGTAATAGCGGTAAGTCCCTCGAAGATATCGTTCTTGCATTGGGAAAATGCAATTCAATCAAAGCGATGATCCCGCTTGCTGAAATTTGTTGCGAAGTTGAATCGTCCCATATTCCTGACGTCATGCATGCGATGCTTTGCGTGATTGAATCCACACAAAGCCATGACGTGGATCTAGGTGCCAATCTGCGCGCAAGGGTTGTGGAGGCATGTCGCCCCTTTTCGCAAGATGAGCATGCCGAAACAGCATTTGGTGCGTTGTCATTGCTTGGCTTTTTAGGTGAGCGCATCGATCGATGCGATGTAGAAGCTTCGATGGGTTTTAGACCTAAAAACTTATTTGATGCTTCGTCCAGAAGTAGTCATTCCAATGGCCGTATCCCGACGTTAAGCAACTTGCTTACGCGGAACTGATGCATCGGTAGCCCCACGTACAATTTGCAAATCCACTGGATCTGATTTGCTTTCACTCTCCATGCGTTCCATTACGCCATGACCTGTATTTTCAATCAGATCTTGATGGTATCGCACCCGAGGCAGAGCCATTTCTAACCATTGTTCCAAAAGTTTTCGACGCTCAGGAAATCGTTTGGCCTGTCGCAAAAGAATTTCAGCCGCGGTCGCATCAATCAAAATTTTGGTGAAGTTTTCTGCATGAACAAGTGCCATGCGAAAATCTTGTTTAGGATCCCATTTCTTGAATGTGCTGATAAATTCAGCCACGGAATGTGCATTGGCGCCAGCCCATTTTTCTTTGGCAACACGCATGAGCAATGTTTGTTGCACCGAATATACAGCGGCTTTAAGTTTATACACGCCGCGCTCAAGGCTGTCTGTTGAACGAAGTGCCTTAAAGCGAAGTCCCGCTGCCTTCTGTAAAAATCTTTGTGGATTGGCCACAGCAAATCCCATGGCGTCTTTAAACGCCATTAAACACTGGATCTGGCTTGTTCCTTCATAAACAGGCATCACCAACGCTTCGCGGAGAAGCCGTTCGGGTGCGTAATCTTTCGTATAGCCATTGCCACCGTGGATCTGCATGGCCATGCGGCTCATCCAAACCGCTTGTTCTGATGCAAAGTATTTGATCAGCGGCGTAAGTTTACGTGTACGACGCTTCATTTTTCTTGTTCGCTTTGCTGCATCGGGTGTTTGCGGTGTGCTAAGCGCTTTTGCATTATATTCCGACATGACGTAGCGCTCGTGACAAATGGCTGCTTCCATGCACATGGCGCGCATGGCTTTGATACCTATGTCCATTTCGTGCAAATAACCTGCAATTAAGCCGTGCCGTGCGATAGGCAATCCCATGGTCACACGATCTTCGGCATAATCTTTGGCCACACGATAAGCGTTTTCACAAAGACCAATGCCTTCAAATCCCACGGTGATGCGTGCATGGTTCATGATTTTAAGCATCAGCTTAAATCCATCGCCTTCGTTACCCACCAATTGGGCTTCGCTGTTGTCGTAAACCAACGAGCATGTTGCCGACGCATGGTGTCCAATTTTTTCCTCAACGCGATCGATTGTTATATTGCGAATAATTTTTCCGTCACGCCTTAACTCCTGCGGTACGAAAAACAACGAAATAGCATCCAGATCTTCACGGTCATCTGTTTTCGCGAGAACAAAATGAAAGGGTGCATGCCCCGAGGTGATGAATATTTTGTTTCCGGTGATGCGCCAACTGCCATCCGCTTCTTGCGTCGCACGGGCTTTGATGCGGGTAAGATCGCTCCCAGCGCTCGGTTCGGTCAGATCCATGCTTCCCCAGCCGTTACCCTCTGCACATTGGCGGATCTCTTCTTCCCAACGGGTTTTTGTGACGTTACCGTCTTTGTCAAATGTCACACCATTTTCATTGAGTGCATAGTGCAGCAAGGTGCGTGCGCTCGACGCATAAAACCCAAAATGTGTCATGCTCGATACACATGCGCGGCCGATGATTTCCATCAGCATAAAATAAATAAGATCTGGGCAATTCATGCCGCCAAATTCTCGTGGCGAGCACACCCCAAACACACCCATTTCGCGGAGTTGGTCAAAAATTGCCTTTTGTGTCGGACTTTCCTGTACCACCCCATCTTTAAGATGCGTACCCTCCAGATCCATTTTGGCAGCCTGAGGGGCAATTTGCTCTGAAACGAACTCGCCCATGAGATCAATAATGCTTTTGTAGTTCTCTGCCGTTTCTTTCCAATCGGCTGCTGCATCTGCGGCTTTCCCGTTGCGTTCAAGCAGGGCCACCAGTTCGCGCCAATCGATATAATGCTCAAAATAAAATTTGAGGTCTTCGTTGTCGGCATAGAAATTAGCCATTATGGATGTCCTTTCCAAAGAGAAATCTTAAGCGGCGATTCTATACTGTGTGCGGGTGAAATTTGCGCTTTTGGGCGAAGTATTTTTGATTTAATCAAAGAATAAAAAACAAGTCATATTGTTAATATGGCGCGTTTTTTTGATGCAGAGAAAATCAAAAAGACAAAGTCCAAAAGTGCAAATTTCACCCGCGCACAGTATATTGCCTCTGTAAATTGGGTTGAGCATTGCATGCTTGAAAAATGCCGGTCAAGTTCAAGCAACAATTCTCCGAGAATGGCTTGAACGAAAAAGTAAGTGTTCATGCTGCACTTTTTGATTGACCTTACTGGCGAGTGTCCCTATAAGCGGCATCCACACCGGTCGCGCCTGCGACTGAGTAGGTCCTTGACAACTGAATAACAAGCTAGAAATAAAAATTTCCACATTTTTATTTGACGTGATGTGCGGGTCAGGAAATAAATAAAAACCAAGTTTAATTGGAGAGTTTGATCC
>SXGR01520570.1_pt1 | contig 26901 bp, 20 predicted proteins | sample 3174711 | NCBI WGS metagenome assembly SXGR01 (sample SAMN11356860, study PRJNA531348) | freshwater metagenome | isolation source: freshwater sample F1-60 | place: China: Fuxian Lake, Yuxi | collected 2017-12-25
CTCGTGCATCGAGCCGACCACGCGCAGATCTTCGAGATGGCGATGCGCCACTTCACGCGCCATCAAATCTTGCGGAATGACGCCGATGACCTCGCCACCCGCCGTTCGTGCTGCGTCGGCGAGAGCGCCCATCAGGCCGATCCCGGCACCGCCGTAGACCACCCCGACGCCCGCCCGCGCGAGCGTCGTACCCAACTCGCGCGCAGCCTCGAGGTAACGCGGGCCCGTGCCCGTATTCGCGCCGCAGAAAACGCAGAGCCGCTTCACCAGCCCATATCGTAATAGGTGATGGTTCGACGCACGTTGTCGCGCACGATGCCGCTGAAGCCGCGCAGATGTGCGAAGCGTTCACGCAAGCGCTCCGCAACCACATTGGGAATTTGCACGAGCGGAGTACCTGCATCGAGTTCACGACGGGTTTCGGTCATGAGTGCCCCGAGATATTCGCGTCTCTCGGTCAGGCGCGATTTGGGTGCGAGTGCGATACCGTGACCGCCCACGTATTGCTCGAAGGACCAGCCCTCGAGCTCACGCAGGCTACGCACCCAATTGTGCAGCGAGTAATCGGCGATGAAGGGCAGCGGCATGCCACCTGCAGTGCCGAGATCGACGATGAAGGGTACGTTCACGTGATCCGGCGTCATCACGATCAGACAATCGCCGTGATTGATGCCGAGCCAACGGAGTTCGAGCTTACGCTCACCGAGCCTGAGCACGTACCGGTCACCACCGAAGGTGCGCGTCGGTATCACAATTTCGGGTTCCGGCAAATCCTCGAAATGGGCGAGACAGTTGCGATGACTGACGAAGATTGCACCCTCTGCGGCAAAGATTTTTCCGCCGCGGACGTGGTCCCAGTGCTGATGGCTATAAACGACGTATTTGACCGGCAGCGGCGTCAGCTTGCGGATCTCTTCGCGCAGCACCGCAGCGGCTTCGGGCTCGATCGGATCGGTGACGATGACACCGCTGCGAGTGATCAAAAATACGTTGCGCAGACCCTTGTAGCGAAATGTGTAGTAACCGGGACCGATCTGCGTGACCTCGTGACCCTCTACCGGTGCAGGCAGTGCGGTTCGTGGCGCCTCGCCGGTTGCGAGCGTAGAGATCAAGAGCGCACCGAGTGCACTGAGCACCACCAGCATTCGCATGCGAGATCTTACGTATTCAGTGCGAGCCATCGAGATTCGGCAGCAGCGTGGCGGCCCACTTCGACTCGGCATCGGGCAGCAGCACGTGCTTAGCCTGCGCGAAATCGGCTGCAGCACGCCAGGTGTTGTCGCGCTGCGGATCGAGATCGGAAGCGGCAAACACAATCGGCACGGCAGCGCGACCTAAGGCGGTCGTCAGTCGCTTGCGCAGCGGGTAGTCAAACTGGACGCGTGACAAACGCTGCCAGCCCGGTGAGCGAAACAACTCGAGTACGCGCTGCTGCACCTGTGCCGGATCTACTTGAGGCTCCTGGCGGATCGCGGTGCTGCCCTTGCGTTCATACCACGGGAAAAACAGAGCTTTGTCGCGTACCAGATGCCAGGCCTTGAGCAAATAACCGCCGTACCAATCGGGTTCGATGTCCGGCGCGACGTGTGCGACGAGATCCGCCGCGAGCCCATCGCCGACGTAGGCCACACCGACCATGGCAAGTGCGTGCACGCGTTCGCGGTGACGCAGAGCGAGCTCTAGACCGACTGACGCACCGGCTCCGATACCCACGACATCGACCGTGTCGAGACTCAAAGCTATCAGCGCTTCGTTGACGCAATCCGCGTAGGTCGCGATCGAGGGCTTGCGCCGTGGCAGCGTATCGTCCGACTCGCCGTGGCCTGGCAGATTGAGTGCGATTACCGGCCTGTGACCAATGAAACTACCGGCGATCGTTGCCACGGTTTCGCTCGAGCCTACGGCATCGTGCAGCACGAGAACCGTTCGTCCGCTGACATCGTCGTTGCGACGCAGACGCAGTTGGCCGCCCCCGATGTCGACGTAGTCCTGTCGCATTCGACAGGGCAGATTGGCCGGCGCGGTAGTCTTTGGCCCCTTCGGCGGTTTGTGTCGCTTGATGTAATCGCGACACAGATCGAGCGTCTGCTCGACTGTGCCGCCCGCTTTGACCGTGACGTTTTCGCTGGCGTTGCGGATACGTGGCAGGTGCGCAGCCAGCACGTCAGTGTCGTAAGCGGTGACCAGCGTCGGTGTTCGTATGTTGCGCAGCACCAGATCGGAACGCATCGTGAATGCTGCGCGATAACCCACGCGGTAGTGATCGCCCGAGCGCATGAAATCGAGCAGCCCCGCATGCAGCACTTCGGCAGGCGGCACGTCACCGCGCAGCCGCGCGGCCTGCGATTTCGCGAACCACGGAAAGAAAATCGTCTGATCGCGCATGCGCGACCACAACCAGACGAGATGCGAACCGTCCCAGGTAGGCACGAAAGCCGGAAGATAATGCTGCAGGATATTGGTCTTCTCGCTTTCGGCGAGGATCACGTACCCATTGGCTGCCGCACACACGATGCGCTTCGGATACGCCGCAGCGATCGCCCCGGAAATCATTGCGCCAGTGTGAAAGCCGTAGACCGCAGCGCGCTCAACGCCGATCGCATCCATGAATTCGATCGCGGCTTCCGCAAAATCGCTCATCTCCGCCTGACCCACGCCCATGGCATCGGACAAACCAAAACCCGGCGAGTCGGGCGCGATGCAGGTGAAATGCGTTTTCCAGCGTTCCATCGCTGCCAGCATGTCGCGGGACGATAGCGGCGACTGATGAAACATGATCACCACCGGCCCGGAGCCGACGCGACGGTAGTGGACCTGCCTTGCGCCCCAGCGACCCATGGTGATGGAGGCAAAATGACGGGTGATGCGATTGGTGGACATGCGACACTCCCCTCGACAAACGCCTGACGAACTTACCACCGCCCGATGAGCCAATCGACCGAACCCGACATCGGGTCCACCGACAGGACGTCGGACACCCCCAATTCGGGAGTTCGGGCCGCGCTGGCCCACCGGGATTTTCGGCGTTACACGCTCGGTCGTTTTTTCGCGACGCTCGTCTGGCAGATGCTGGGCGTCGCGGTGGGCTGGCAGGTCTTCTCGATCACCCGCGATCCGCTCGATCTCGGGCTGGTTGGTCTCGCACAGTTTTTGCCGTTTTTTGCACTGGTGCTACCCGCGGGCCAGTTGGCTGATCGTCGTGATCGACGGCTCGTCATCGTCGCCGCCTATCTGATCGAAATCCTGTGCGTGCTGACTTTGATCTGGTTTTCCTGGAGCGGTAGCCAGGACGTTCGTTGGGTGTTTCTGGCAATGGCCCTGTTCGGTGCCGGCCGCGCGATGTGGATGCCGGCGAGTCAGGCCATGGTCGTCAATCTAGTACCGACCCCGGTTTTCCCGGCCGCCGTCGCTTTCAATTCGACCTTGTTCGAAGTGGCCGTGATCGTCGGCCCGGCGGTGGGCGGTATCCTCTATGCATTCGGCGAGTCGCAGCTGCACATGTCCGGTGCGCTACTCGTGTACTGCACCGGTTTCGTTTTGCTCGTGATTGCCATCACGCTGATCGCCGGAATTCGCCCGCGTCATGTCGTGACTCCGACCGATCCCGTTTCGTGGCGGGAGTTCACGCTCGGATTGCGTTTCGTGTTCCAGCGGCGGACCGTGCTCGGTGCTATTTCTTTAGACTTATTTGCCGTGTTGTTTGGCGGTGCAACGGCCTTGTTGCCCATGTTTGCCGCCGATATTCTGCGCGTGGGCCCCGCGAGGGCCTCGGCATCTTGCGTACCGCGCCCGGGGTCGGTGCGGCGCTCGCGGCCCTTTGGCTCGCCCGTCGACCGATCAACCGACACGCCGGCGCCTGGATGTTCGGCGGCGTCGCGGTATTCGGTCTTGCCACTATCGTGTTCGGTTTGTCGACCTCGTTTTGGCTGTCCGTGTTCGCACTGTTTTGTCTCGGCGCCGGCGATATGGTGTCGGTATTCGTCCGTCACCTGCTGGTGCAGCTCGAGACACCGGACGCCATCCGCGGGCGGGTGAGCGCGGTCAGCTCGATGTTCATCGGGGCATCGAACGAGCTCGGAGAATTCGAGTCCGGTCTGACGGCGAGTTGGTGGGGGCCAGTGCGGGCGGTGACCCTCGGTGGCATCGCTTGCCTCGTGGTGGTGGCGGGCTACCTGAAACTGTTTCCGGAATTGCGCCGTCTCGATCGGTTTCCGAGGGGGCCCTGAGACCGGGGCCCGGCGGCGTTCGCTCTCGAGCTGTTTACATCGACAGGACGGTCGGACGCGCCGTCAAGAATCGTAAAGGCCCGCTGCTAGGGAACCCGGGCGCTCGGCAGCGAGTCAATCAACGCGTGGCTGCGTGGCATACTCAATGGACCCTTCGGAGAATCCTGATGCACGCCGGTATCGCTCGTCCTGCTGTGCTCTGCGCCGCCCTCGCATTCGGTCTCGCGGGGTGCATGACCGCGCGTATCGACGAGTCGCGGGAGCTGCCAACGCAGATCGCCGCGGGCGAGGCGGTGGTGATTCTCGCTAAGCCGCAGATCGAGGGCGCGGCGGCCGAGGACGAATTCATGGACTGTGTCGGTCGCGGTCTCGGCAAGGGGTCGAGTCCCATCCGCGTACAAGACAATAACCAGTTCGTCGATTCTCTTTTTCCTTGGTTCGAACCGGCGACCGCACCTCGCCGACCCGAGGCCGTGACCCAACTTTTGGCGCGTCCTGGCGTCAGTGAGCTCGTGGCCGCATCCGGCGTGCGTTATCTTGTGTGGCTAGACGGTGGTACTCGCAAGACCGACGGAGGCGGCAGCATCGCCTGCGGTGCCGCGCCCGGTGCTGCAGGTTGCATCGGCTTCGGCTGGTGGGAGAACGAGTCGAATTACGAAGCGACCGTCTGGGATCTCAAGCAGGCGAAGTCCGCGGGTAGCGTCGGCACCAATGTTTCGGGTACCTCGGCGCTGGTGGGCGCCGTCGTGCCGCTGCCGTTCATCGCCCGTGTGCAGGCTACGGCTTGTCAGCGGCTCGCCGATCAACTGCAGAGTTTCTTCAACGGCGGTAGTCCCGCCCCCTGATCGCTTGCAATCATGATCAAAATAATCGTGCTCAAAGAATTCAGGTGGTGCGCCTTCGCGGTGCTACTCGGCCTTGCGGGCTGCGCCTCCATGCCGCAGACCGGCGGCGGTTCGTCGGGGGGTATGCCGGGCGGCATGCCGAGCGGAATCGTGCTGGGCGGCGAGGGCGGCGGCGGCACCCAGGGTGGTGATACGCGCGACGACAAGGGCAGCAGTGGTTCGGCGACCACCGCCGACGAGCGCCGCGGGGCTGCGGAAAAAACCCTCGACGATTCGTTGGGAGAATTCGACAAGACCCTGGAGGGCGAACAGCGTCGCACCGCGGAAAGTCGCGATGGGCAGGCAGCGAACCGTTCTGCTTCCGCGGGGTCGTCGGCCGATGCCGCGGGCGGCGTTCTCGGTCGCGGCGAAGGCGATCTCAAATCCGAACGTACCGCGCAGGCTGGCAAGGACGGTGGCGATGCCGCGGGCGGCGATCAGCGCGATCGCGGCACGGTGAGCGGTGGTGGCAGCGGCGGACCCGATCGTAGTCGACCCTCGAGCGAAGATGACGATATCGTGGCGCGGCGATTACGGCGCGCCGCCGAGCAGGAAACTGATCCTGAGCTCAAAGAAAAGCTCTGGCAAGAGTACACGGAGTACAAGCGCAATGTTCAGGGCAAGGGCTGATTTCTTTGGCTGTGCAGGCTCGTGGCGTGCGCTGCTGACGGCGGCGCTTGGGCTCTTTGCGCTCGCGGGCTGCGTGGTCAAGGAGACGCGACCGCTACCGAAGCTCGAGGCCGTTCAGGCGCGACAGCAGATTCCCGACGCCGAGTTACTCGACGTCAGCGTACAGGCTTTCGACACCAACATTCCGCCAGCTCTGATCGACAACGAAGAAGCGCTCGACAAGCGGCGTATCTACCCCGAGGTTCGTCGCGCCGAGTCGCGGCTGCTGGCCGCTCGTCTCAAGTCGACGCTCGAAGAGTCGGGGCAGTGGGGTGCGGTGCGGGTCGTGCCCGAGGGCGTGAAGTTCACCGACGTACTGGTGAGCGGCAAGATCATTGAATCGACGGGCGGGCGTCTCGAACTCGAGATCGATGCCGTCGATGTGATGGGTCGCGTCTGGATCAAAGACAAACGCTACTCGGGGGATGCCGATCTCGGCTCCTACAAGACCGATGCGGCCATGCGCACACGTGATCCTTTCCAGAACGTCTACGCGCAGATCGCCAACGACCTGATGGTGGTGCGCAACAAACTCAGTCCGGGCGAGCGCGGCGAAGTGCGCGAGATGGCGCAACTGCGATTTGCACAGGATATCGATCCACGCTCGTTCGGCGGGTATCTGCAAACTGACGCTGCGGGTTTGACCCGAGTGGCACGCTTGCCAGCCAAGGACGATCCGGCACTAACGCGCATCGTTAAGATCCGCGAGCGCGATGCCGCAGTGATCGACACCCTCGATGGCTACAACGAACAGTTCAACGAAGGAATGTTCGACTCCTACGCGGGATATCGCCGCACCATCCGCGAGGAAATGGAAAAAGAAGATAAGGCGCGGGCACAGGCGACGACACGTACCGTGCTCGGTGCTGCTGCGGTGCTGGCTAGCATTCTGGTTTCGAGTCAGTGCAGTTCCACCGACTACAACTGTCAGCGCATCGAAGACGCCGTGCGTTACGGTGGCGGTGCGGGTGGCGTGACGGCCGTGATGTCGGGCATCAAAAAATTCGCCGATGCGAAAACGGCTGCACAATCCGTGAGGGAACTCGCCCGCAGCTTCGAAAGCGAGGCTGGCACCCAGGTAGTCGAGGTCGAGGGCCGTACGCTCAGACTCACTGGCACGGCCGAGGAGCAGTACCGCGAATGGCGTCGGCTGCTCGCCACGATCTATGCCGAAGAGACCGGCGGCGTGACGCGAGCCGTGCCACCGCCTGCCAGCACGCCGACAGCGCCGCGCAGCTGAGATTCCGTGGCGGTATTCGCGAAAGGACAAAAGCTGCTCGATCGCTTCGTCCTGCTTGAGCCTCTGGGGCAGGGCGGACAAGGCGAGGTGTGGCGTGCACTCGACGAGCAACGCTCGGCGCAGATCGCCCTCAAGATCTTGCCCGTGAGCGAGATTCAGGCCTTGCGGGCTCAGTATCTGCTTGCGCAGACCGCCAAGGGTCGCGGCGTACTCGAATACTTTGAGCCAATCGTCGACAACGCATTTGCGGCACTACCCATGGAGTTGGCCGCAGCCGACGCACGGTCGTTGCGGGCCCGTTCCTGGACGCAGTCGCTCGGACTGCTGCGCGAGGTCACCGATGCGCTCGCCGGCTTGCACGCCCGCGGGATCGTGTATCGCGACCTCAAACCCTCGAACGTACTTATCGGCTTCGATGGACGTGCCCGTCTGTCCGATTTCGGCAGCGCGACGCGAGTCGGCGAGTCGGCGAGTAGTCGCGTTCTCTCGCCGTTCAGTGCCAGCCCCCAGCAGCATGCGGGTGCCGCGGCCAGCGTAGCCGACGACCTGTTCGGGCTCGGTGCTCTCGCCTATGAATTGCTCGGTGGTTATCCACCCAATTTTCCGGATACCGCACGTGCGCTTTCGGGTCTGCCGCCACCACGACTGGTCACCGCGGTGGCAACGCCTGCCGCTCTGATCGATCTCGTGATGTTCTTACTGGCCGGCAATCCGGAGGCTCGTCCGCATGACTTGCGCGAGATCGCCAGGGTGCTGCACTCGCTGGAGTCGCAGCGACTCAATCCCGTGATCGCCGCTGAGGTCGTGCCACTCGAGATTGCGACGACGCGCAACGACGGCGCAGCTGCGGTCCGCCCCTCGATCGCCGCGTGGAGCGGCCTCGCCGCGTTGGCGCTGGTGTTGGTCGCGGTATTCGTGGTGTTGCCGCGCTACGTGACCGCACCCGTTGCATCGCCCGTAGCGGGGGTGACGAATGCCGGAGCCAAACCCGCAGCCGCGGCGGCTGTATCGACGGCAGCGAGTAAGGTCGCAGCCGATCGTGAACTGCAAGACCGTTTTGCCGAAGCCAGCGGTCGCTATCGTACTTTGCTCGAGGAGCTCGAAGCGCAGGGTGCCGGCATTTGGGGTGGTGCGACTTTCGCTGCCGCAAAATCTTTGGCGGCACTCGCCGTCGAAGCCGAGGCTGCTCGCGATTATCCACTGGCCCTCGATCGCATCGGCGTTGCCAATCAGCGTCTGGCTCGTATCGTCGAGGAGCGTCCGCAGGCGCTGTCCAATAAATTACGTGATGGCGAGACCGCGCTCGACGGTGGTCGTCTCGAACTCGCCCGTCAGGCCTTCGAGCTTGCACAGTTGATCGAGCCGACCAATGCCGATGCGGGGCGCGGCATCGCGAGAGTCGCGGCGCTCGGGCCCGTGTTGCCCGCGCTGGTCGCTGCAGAGACGGCGTCATTGACCCTTGATCACCTGACCGCACTCACCCGTTACGAAGAGGTACTGCGCGCCGACCCTCTCAACAGAGTAGCTCGCGAGGGCGCCGCGCGAGCGCGTTCGCAGCTCGGATCCAATCGTTACGCGCGCGAGATCGGCGAGGCGCTGGTTGCCTTGCGTGCCGGGCGAACCGCAGATGCGCGCGCGGCGGTGTTGCGGGCGCGAGCGCTGCGTCCTTCGGGGGCGGAACTTGCGCCGTTGCTGGCGCAGGTCGAAGCCACGCGCGAGAAGCGTGATCTCGACGAAATACAGGCGGAGATTCTGCTGTTCGAAAGCGCAGAGAAATGGGGCGAGGCGCTACTGCGCTACGATGCGCAGCTCGCGCGTGACCCAAGTCTCGGTTTTTCACGCAATGGTCGAGCCCGCGTCGTACCGCGTGCCGAGCTCGCGCGACGGCTGGATGCCCTGCTCGTCAATCCAGCGCGGTTGACGGCATCGGAAGTACGAGGCGAGGCGGAGAGTCTGTTGACAGACGCCGGCAACGTGAAAGGTGCTGCGCCCGTGCTGCGTAACCAGGCCGAGCAATTGCGCGCTGCGATCCGCCTCTACGATCAGCCGGTGCTTGCCGTGCTCGAGTCGGATGGCGTAACGGTCGTCAGCGTGCAGCGTGTTGGTAGCTTCGGTGCTCTCACGCGGCGCGAACTGCAACTCAAACCAGGACGCTACGTGGCCGTTGGCAGTCGCACGGGTTTTCGGGACGTACGTCGTGAGTTCACGGTCGCGCCGGGCACGACTGCCGTGGTCGTACAGGTACGGTGTACGGAGGTGATCTCGTGACGTCCGTCGCGACACCGCGACTGACGCTGCGCGAGCCTGCAGGGTCTCGCGAATTGAGTCTGCCCTGCCGGATTGGCGGCGCGGCGGGTGATGAGGTCATCGTTCCGGGAACGACCGGCTCCGAATCTTTGCTGCTGCATATGCTCGATGGCGAGCTTGGCGTCACGGCAGCGCCAGGCACTACGGTCTTGCTCAACGGCGCGCCGCTGTCGTGCGGTGTCTTCACGCCGCTGCAGACTGGCGATGTCATCGCTTTCGGTATCGCGCGTTTGCTGTTGCCGGAGAGGACCGTGCTCGAGGCGCGTCATCTCGTTGGCAACGATACCCTTGTACCGATCACTCTTGAGTCGACGCGCGAGTTCATCGAGTCGGCGGATGATGAGCGTATTTTTTTAGCTGATCTCGGCGCAGACATTGCGGTGGGTACCGAGCGAAGCCCACGCAAATTTTCGCGGTCATTCGGCGCCAATCGTCAGCTGCTGACGGTCGCTGCAGCACTACTCGCAGTGTTCGCAATCTTTGCGCTGCTGCTATCCCGACTCGAAACCGTCAGAGTCACCGTACTGCCTGCGAACGCCGAGGTGACGGGCTCGGGCTTCGGCTGGCGTTCGGCAGACACCCTGCTACTGCTGCCTGGGGAGCGGCGCGTTCGCGCCGAAGCCGATGGTTACCTCCCGGTCGAGCGTGTGATTGAAGTACGGGAAGACTCTCCGCTTTCACTACAGCTGCAGCTCACAGAAAAACCGGGCATCCTCGATATCGATACGGGCGGCATCGCGGCTCGAGTATTCGTCGACGGCGGTGAACTCGGTACCGTACCCGGTGAGGTGAAAGTGGCTGGCGGCGAGCGCACGCTCACGCTGCGCGCCGAACGTCACCTCGATCTCGTGCAAAAAATAACGGTGACGGGTCGCGGTATTCGTCAGCTCTTGATTTTGCGTTTGCAGCCCTCGTGGGGTGCCCTTGAAATCAGCGCGAATACGACGGGGGCGAGCGTCTCTGTTAACGATGCGGCGCCGGTTGGCTTGCCGACACGTGTCGATCTGCCCGCCGGCCTGCATCGACTCAAGATTTCGGCGCGTGGTGCGCGCGATTGGCAGAGCGCCGTGTTACTCAAGGCGGGCGAGACCCAGCGAGTGGGTCCGGTCGAACTCGGTGCTCCCGACGCTCGCTTGCGCGTCGCGTCGCGACCCGCTGGCGCCGATGTCACGGTGGGCGGCGTATTTCGTGGTCGCACGCCGATGATCGTCGGGCTACCGGCAGGATCCGAACACGACATCAGCGTATCGATGCAGGGTTATAGAGCAGTCGAGCGTCGGGTGTTTGCTGCGGCAGACAAAGATATCGCTCTGCAACTCGCATTGCTGCCAGTGTATGTGCGCCTCACGGTGCAGGGGGACCCAGTCGATGCCGAAGTGCTGATCGACGGCGAGGTTCGCGGTAAGACACCACTGACTTTCGAGCTTCCTGCCCGTCGGCACAGCTTCGAGGTACGCAAAGCGGGCATGCAGGTCGAGCGTATCGATGTCGATCTGTCTACTGCTGTGGATCGTACGGTCGACTACAAGCTGGTACCGGTCGGTCGTGCGCGTGACTGGAAGCCGCCGCCGCCGGCGCTACGCGCTAAAACGACCGGTACCATGCTGCGTCTGATCACCGTTGGATCATTCACGATGGGTAGCGAGCGTCGTGAACAGGGTCGGCGCGCCAATGAATTCCCGCGCAAGGTGACGTTGTCGCGTCCGTACTATCTCGGCACGCGCGAGGTCACTAACGGCGAGTTTCGTCGCTACAAGGCCGATCACAATTCCGGCTTCGTCGGCAAGCGTACGCTCGATCTCGATGGCCAACCGGTCAGCAACGTGACCTGGAGCGATGCCGTTCAGTACTGCAACTGGCTGTCCACTCAGGAAGGTCTACCGGTGGCGTACGAACAGAAAAGCGGACGCTGGGCGCTGATCGAACCGGTGACCACGAGCTACCGTCTACCCACCGAGGCCGAGTGGGAATATGTCTCGCGGCATGCCGGATCGGGTGCACGCATGCAGCGTTACGAGTGGGGTGACGCGCTGCCTCCGCCCGCGGGCATCGGCAATCTCGCTGGTAGCGAGGCCGTTGATGAAATGACCCGTGTGCTCGACGGCTGGCAGGACGATTACCCGGCCGTCGCCCCGCCCGGTAAATTTCGTGCGAATGCTTTTGGCATGTTCGACATGACCGGCAATCTGTCCGAGTGGATGCACGACGCGTACGCATCCTTCGATGCCAATGCTGGCGGTACCGATCCGGTGGGGCCCGCCGCAGGCGCCGCCGCTGCGCCGAACTTGCGGCACGTGATCAAAGGCAGCCACTGGCGGACGACGACATTCGCCGATCTGCGCGCCGCCTGGCGCGATGGCTTCGACGGCGCATCGCAAGAAGTCGGTTTCCGAGTTGCACGCTATGCAGAGTGAGTCCATTCGAGGTAAGCCTATGCAGAGCAATCAAAAAACTTGGCGAATGATCGTGTTCACCGCCGCGGGGGCGCTCGTTTGCTGGGGCGCTTCGCTCGCGATGATACGCGCCATTGCGCAAGACGCTATGCCACCGGCTGCCGAATCCAACGAGGCCGAAGAAATCCAGCGCCGCAAGGCGCCACCCAAGACCTCCGACGAGGAATCGCCTGAATATCGCGATTCTGCCGACAACAACATCAGCCTGCCCATCGATATCTGAACATGAATAAAAAAGCCCCCAACGAATTTCTCTTCACCATCGTCGCACTATTAGTGTCCATCGTGATCGTCCACACGATTTACGTGCTGCACGTGCGCCCGGTCGCCGAAGCTACGCTGCAGACTGATCGCGAGCGTATGATGGTCGACCCCAATTACGTTGCCCAGCGTTCGCTCGAGGTAGTACTCAAAGATTACGAGCAAGAGGCCGAGATCATTCTCATGCTCTGGGCGCTCGCCATCATGGGCTACAAGGCGCATGCACAGCGGCGCGAGCAGCAGGCGCTCGATGCCGACCTGCTGCGTCTTCCGGAAGGTATGAAAATTCTGCCCGAAGATACTCGCGAATACGCGCGTCAGATCGAGAATCTGCTGCCCGAGAGCCGAGAGCTGCTGGTGCCGCGCACCTTGCTTGGCGCGCTGGCGCGCTTCGGGGCCACGCGTAGCGTACAGGACGCTTCGACCGTGGCGCACGGTTTGTGTCAGTCCGAGGCGGATCGACTCGATTCCGATCTCGCACTGCTGCGCTATATCGCCTGGGCCATCCCCGCAATCGGCTTCATTGGTACGGTGCGCGGCATTGGCGATGCCTTGTCGCAGGCGCACAAGGCAGTCACGGGTGACATTTCGGGTGTGACCGAGGGTCTGGGCGTGGCCTTCAACTCGACACTGATCGCCTTGCTGCTGTCGATTTTATTGATGTTCCTGATGCAGCAGCTGCAGCGCGTGCAGGAACGCCGCGTCCTCGACACCGAAACCTGGCTCGATCAAAAAGTCATCCGCAATCTTCAAGCACGCTCATGAGTGCAGTGGGGCTGCACCTGCTCGACGCAGCGCTCGCTATGGCGAGTGACGGTAGCCTTTTATCCTCGGCGCCTTCGGTGGTGCACGCAGACCCTGCGCGGGCGACCATCATGGGGCATCTGGCCGTCGACATTGCCCGTCTGGCACCTCGACAGGTGAGCAGCGAGCACTGGGCGACCATCGCCCGCGAGACCGACCGCACGCAGCCAACTGGGCTTGCCTTGGTACGCGCAGTTGCCGTGGCACGGGCCGAATTACGGGCGCGCATCGATGACACACTGCGCGCGACGCCGGTGCAGTGTGCGGTGTCGGCAGCGTTTTCGTCTCAATCGCTGGGCGTGATCCTCGCATTGGCGAGACACGAGGGAATCCGTATCGGCGGCTTTCACGATGCTGCAGCGCTTGCGGTGGCGAGCGTCGGTTTGACGGGCGCAACGCTGGTACTCGAACTCGGATTGGCGCACGTCGTGGCGACGCGGGTCGAGCAAGTCGATGGTCAACTGCGGCGTCGCGCGGCGGTGGTGCGACGCGGCGCCGGCTTGCTCGCGCTGCGTCAATCGTGGCTGCGCATGGTTGGCGAAGCGATGGTGCTGCGTACACGCTTCGACCCTTTGCACGAAGCCGCGAGCGAACAGCGGCTCCATGATCTACTCGACGATGCCGCAGCACGTGCGGCGATGTCGGGATCGACCGATCTCGAGCTTCCCACGAGCCGTGATCCGGTGCGCGTGAGTCTCAGCCGCGATCAGTTCGCTGAAGCCGCGGATGACATCTACCGCGAAGTTCTCGCGGCGCTACACGAACTGCGACCGGCAGGATCGCGCGTAAACATTTTGATCGACGAAACGGCGACACGCTTGCCGGGTCTTCTCGGCCGCCTCGCCGCGTTGCGAGGCTGTCGGTTCTATTTTTGCAGTTCGAGTTTGATTGCCAGAGCCGCGTCGCTCGCTGCTGCAACCGTCGCCGACGATGGTACCGTCACGTTGCAGCGTGGCTACCAGGCAGGTACGGCGCTCGAGGCGGCGAGCGAACTCGACTTGTCGACTCTGACGAACTTCATCGATACCGCACCCACGCATGCGTTGTGGGAGGGGCGAGCCTTCGTGTTACCGCAGCGTAGCACCCTCGAAATCGGTCGCGACCCGGTATCCGGGGGTATCCGCCTGGGTCAGGGTTTCGCGGGCGTGTCGCGCCTGCACTGCTCGCTGCGAGCCGAGGACGGTACGGTGACGCTGATTCCGCATAGCGAGCAGGACACCTGGCTCAACGACGAACGCGTTCGTGGGCGAGTCCGCGTGCAGTCCGGTGACCGCCTGCGTCTCGGCGCACCCGGTGTATCGATCGAACTGATCGCGGTCGGCGGAGTAGGACATGGCACGCCGCAACGTTGAGGTTTTCAGCCTTTCGTTTCTCGACGTCATTTGCTGCGGCTTCGGCGCGGTCATTCTTTTTTACACCATCATCAGCGCACAGAGCGGTATCGAGCGTACTCGCAAAGCTGAAGATCTTAGCGCTACGGTCTCGAAGCTCGAAGAAGAAGTCATCACGGGCGCGAGAAATCTCGTGGTGCTACGCAATACGCTGCAAACGACTGAGAGCAAGACGGTTTCCGCTTCGTCGCGAGCCACTCAGCTCATCGAAGAATTGCAGCGTAAGCGTGAAGAGAGCTTCATCTACGATGCCGAGACGCTCGCCAAGCGGGAACGGATCGAAAAACTGAAGGCCGACGTCAAGGCACTTGATGAAAGTAGCCGCAGGCTGGAAGCGAGCGCCAAGGCCGCGACGCCGCGCGGCGAACTTACCGGCGCAAGTAAATCGCGCGCGAGTCGACGCTACATCACTGGCCTCACTCTGAAGGGTCGACGTATCCTGGTGCTGTTCGATCGCTCGGCGAGTATGCTTGATGAAGACTTGGTCAACATCATCCGCCTGCGTAATTCGCCCTTCGCAGCGCAGCAGGGCGCCGAAAAGTGGCGACGTGCGACGGACATCGCCAGCTGGATCGTCAATGAAATCCCAGACGCTGCGCAATATCAGGTCTATGGATTCAACACTACCGCCACCGCCTTGCTCGAAGGCTCGGCGGGCGAGTGGATCCGCGGCGACGATCAGGGTCGACGCGAAAAGTTGCTGGACTCGATGGGTCAGCTGGCGGCGGCCGGGGGTACTAGTCTCGTCAATGCCTTTGCGGTGATCCGTGACATGAAAATTCCGCCTGATCAGATCATCCTGATCACCGACGGCTTGCCGACTCAGGGAGCGACGGCACCCGCGCTACGCCGCCTCGTCGATGCCGCCGACCGCGCCAAGCTTTTCGACGAAGCGATTCGCAGTCTCAACAAAAACGTTCCCGTCGATGTCATTCTGCTGCCCATGAAGGGTGACGTGCCCGCACCGCACCGCTTCTGGGGTCTCGCACGACTCACCAAGGGTACCTTCGTCATGCCGTCACTGGACTGGCCATGAAGCTGAAGCGTCGCGATACCGAAGTATTCAGCCTGTCATTTCTCGACGTTATTTGCTGTGGTTTCGGTGCCATCATCCTGCTGCTCGTGCTGTCCGAGTTCGGACAGCCGATCGTGATCGAACGCTCTCGGCAAGATCTCGAATCGCAGATCAAGAAATTGCAGGAGGAGGTGCTCGTCATCCGGGGCGAGAGCGAGCGTCTGGAGCGCGAGCGCAAGGGGCGCGTGGACGTTTTGGTACGCGAGCGGCAGAACCTCGCCAAGGTCGCCGGAGATTTCTCCAGTATCCGTGGTCAGTTCGATGCATCTCGGCAGGATGCGGCAGTGAGTAACATTCTCGAAAACGAATTGCTCTCGGCTTATCAAGAACTCGAAGTCGAGAACAAAAAGCTGATGCAAGCTTCGCGAACTCGTAAGCGCATCACCACGCAGGCGGTCGGCGGAATCCCCGTTGACAGCGATTACGTGATCTTCCTCATCGATACCTCGGGCAGCATGCAGGGGGGGCATTGGGAGACCGCCATCGAGGTGATGCGCGAAATCCTCGACATCTATCCGCGCCTCAAGGGGGCACAGATCGTCGACGATAATGGCCGTGAACTGTTCGGTGGCACACGCGGTCGGTGGCTGACCGACTCGCCGGCCCTGCGCACCGACATCGTGCAGCGGATGCGAAATTGGCGATCGTTCAGCGACTCGAGTCCTGCCGACGGCATCGAGCTCGTAATCAAAAACTATTGGTCAGCGGACAAAAGAATCAGCATTTACGTTCTCGGCGACGAGTTCACCGGCGAGTCGATCCAGGGGGCGCTCGATGCCGTCGATCGTATCAATCGTCCCGATTCGAGTGGCCGCCGGCGGGTCCGTATCCACGCGGTAGGTTTTCCTGAGGCGCCCGGCATGACCCCGTTTACAAACATCCGTTTTTCGGCCTTAATGAGGGCGATGTGCGAGCGCAATGACGGCACGTTCGTCGGACTGACTAACACCAAAAGCTGCGCTCTCAGCATGAACGTTGGAGGTATCACGACATGCGTCGGTGGCAACTAGTAAGCATCGTGCTCGGATCAACAGCGCTCGCGGGTTGCGGCGGCGTGCAGATTGCCCCCGATCCCGATCTACCCAAGGCTCTCGTCGAGTCGGTGCCAGCCAAGATCGGCTTGGTCATGACCGCCGAGCAGCGCAACTACACCCACTCCGAAACCCGTAGCGGAGTGTCGTGGGTCGTGGAGCTCGGCGCCGCGCAGCAGAAACTCTCTCGTACCGTACTCGGCGCCACGTTTCGCGACGTCAACGAATTCACCGATCTCGATGCAGCGCGTGCTGCGCCGGGCTTTCAGGCCTTGTTCGAGCCGAGAATCGAGCAGTACTCGTTCGCAACCGCCCAGGAGACGGGCGGCACTTACGTCGCGGTCACGATCCGCTATCGCATCAACGTATTTTCGCCGAACGGCGAGCGCTACGATTCTTTGACACTGACGGGATACGGCACTGCCTTGGCCGATGGCTTGAGCACCAGCGCACCCATGGGCGAAGCCACCAAGGCGGCCATGCGCGATGCGGCATCGCGGTTTCTGGTGCAGTTTCCCGCCACCGAAACCGCCAAAGTATTAGCCGGCGGCAAACCACTCGAGGTTAGTGCTGCTGATGCCATGCGCGCACTCGCAGCGAGCGGGTTGCGCATCGAGGCGCTGCCGATCAGGGTGTCGCGGCGGGTGGATCCGAACTGGAAGCCTGCGACGAGCGCTGGATTCTGATCATCAGCTGCTCGCGCAGCATGACGCCTTCGGTCTCGGCGGCTTCACCGTCGACGATGCGCGGTGCGAAGCGGGTCTTGCGTGCCGCGAGTACGGCTGCCTTAGTGCTGTTCTCGGGTGCAGCAGTGTTTGCCACGATCACATCCAGCACTTTTCCGTCCTTGCCGACCTTCAGCCGCATCTCGACATCTTTGACAGCGTAATCGTCGGGACTTTGTGCCCGCATGCGTGACACCGAGCTCGAAGGGGCGCGGTAGACGAGTACACGGGGCGACTCGAGCAAGGCGCGTAGTTGCGGTGTACCGCTTGCAACCGCTACGCTCGACAGCGCCTTCCAGCTGTCACCATATGAGGCGTAGGCCCGACCGAGATTACCGTTCACCAGATACCAGTCGCCGATCTGCGCATGCAACTCGCCGAGCTGATGCAGATCGAGCGGCTTGCTGCGGTTGACCACGTCGATCGCAAAGTTGAGCGCACGCAACCCTTCCGAGTTGAGTCGAGTCTGGTTGGCATTGTTGACGAATGGATCGCCACTGTCGTTGAACTCGAAGGCGGGTTGGGCTTCGACCTCTGGACCATAGATGGCCTCGAGCAACCAGGTGCGTGCGAGACCTCGCAGTGCCGGTACTCCGATCAGCGGTTTATCTGCCGAAAGCTCTTCGGCGAGCTGCAGCGCGCGCGCATGCAGACCACGCGCCGTGGCATAGCGACCCACCGACTCGAAGAAACGCGCGTAGCGATCGAGGGGTTCGACGAGTCGTAGATCGCGTTTGCCGAAGCTCGTTTCGGTGATACGGAATGTGTACTGATGTTCACGCTCGGCATCGGCTTTGGCGCCCATCTTTTCGTAGGCCTCGATCAGCGCATCGACCGTATCGAGTTGGTCGGCGTTGTATAGCCCATCGAGATTTCGCGACAGATCGACGGCGCGCTTCAGCACCGTAGCCGCCTCTGCCGCGCGGTTGGTGGCGAGCCAAGTTTCCCCGAGACCCTGCAACGGCCGGATCAGCAGCCGATCGGCACCTGCGACCTGTCCTTCGATGAGTGCGACGGCCCGTTGATAGCTGGCTTCGGCTGCGACGAACTGGCCGCGGCGGAACTGCACGGTGCCGAAGTTGGTGAGGGGGTTCACGAGTTCGCGTGAATCTTTGCCATATTGCGCTTCGGTGAGGGCGACGAGTTCCTCGGCCCGCTGCCCGGCCGCCGTCAGATCGTTAGCCTCCAGCGCCGATTTAAACCGTGCAAAGATTTGCAACGGTTCACCAGGCGTGACGTTGGCAGCCAGCAAGGCGCTCGGGCAAGCGCCGAGTGCAACGAGTGTCAGCGCCGCTCGAAGAGGTAGTGAGATACCAGCCATTCGCGTCCGCCTCGATAGCCAAAGAGTTCCGCACACGACATGAAGAAAATTCGCCAGTAGACCCACCACTTGAGTGCCTGATCGTCGCCATAACCGTGACCCAGCACAGGCATGAGTTCCTCGCGGCGCGCATCCATCTTTTGCAGCCACGCTTCGGAGGTGAGTTGGTAATGCCTTCCGTCAACCTGCCAGTGATCTGCCAAACGCAGATGGCGCTGAAAGTAATGCAGTAAATCGTCGCTCGGCATGATGCCGCCAGTGAAGAAGTATTTGGCCATCCAGTCGGTGTCGTCCCGCACCTCGAAGGTGTATGCGAACTTATGGTGGGCGAAGAGGTGTACGAACAGCGTAGCTTCCAGCGTCATCCAGCCTGCGATCCGGGCCAGCAGCGACTCGTAGTTGCGCATGTGTTCGAACATTTCGACCGACACGACTCGATCGAATCGGATCTCGGGACCAAAATGCAACTGATTGACATCGCAGGTGATGATCTCGAGATTTTTGAGGCCTCGTTCCTTGGCCCGGGCATCGATGAACAGCTTTTGCGTCCGTGAGTTGGAAATGGCGGTGATACGCGATTCGGGATAATACTCGGCCATCCACAAAGACAGTGACCCCCAGCCGCAGCCGAGCTCGAGGATACGCTCGCCGTTGTGCAGTCGCGCACGCTCGCAGGTCAGTGTGAGCATGCGAGCTTCGGCAGCGTCGAGATTGGCTGCGGCGTGCTCGATGTTGAAGTCGTCGTAGTAGCAGCTGCTGTATTTCAGATGCTTGCCGAGCGTCTGCAAATAAAAAGCGGTCGGCACTTCGTAGTGCTGCTGATTGGCTTCGGCCGCATGAATGGCGATGGGACTTTCGCGCAGACGCCGCACCATCTCCATGAGATGGGCTTGCTGGGATTCCGGGTCGCCTTTGTCCTCCTCGCGCAGACGCTGTGCGAGCAGCGTGCGTATGCGGCGGCGTATCAGCCAGTCCGGAATGCGATCTTTTTCGAGCAGATGCATTTCGAGAGGCAACAAAGCGGTGTCGGTCATGGTGGTGGTAGTTTCAAGTCGATAGCGCAGTTTTGAGGCGCTGCAGCGCGCGTTCGAGAATAGGAATCAGCAGTCGATAGAGTACATAAATTGTAGCCGGACCGATAAGCATCCAGCCGATCGATGCGTGGACGATGGCGTCCCAGAGCGTGACGATGGCTTGAAGTACCCCCTGCGCAATGATTTGCATGCCAGCCTCGATGGTCAGCGGCTGAGCCTCGGCGCCGACCAGCCACTCGCCAAGTCGCATGAAGGGAATGATCATGGCCAGTTGCAGTGGTCCGATCAGCCAACTGACGAGCTGTATGGCCGCCAAATTGAGTCGCAACCAGAGCGCGAGCAGCGTCAGCATGGGCGTCGACACGCCGAGCACCGGGAACATGCCGATCCCCGCACCGAGCGCGAGACACAGGGCGAGTTGGCGCGGAGCGAGCCCCTGTTGCAGAAGGGTGAGTATCGGATCGACGACATGACGCTGGACGACTGCGAACATGGCGATGACGGATCAGGCGGGGCGACGCAGCAGGATCGTCGCAACGGGTTCGTTGCGACGCAGTCGCGACAGCTGGATCAATACATAGGCCGCCATAGCCATATTGCCGAGTAGCATGATCGCCACGAACCAGCCGATACGAGACACGCTACTGATTTCTTTGTAGAACACCCAGACGTAGAACGTCAGAAAACCGTAATAGGCATCGATCAGGGTGGCGATGGTCCACCAGTTGTCGGGTTGACGAATCAGGCCCTGCCAATCGAGCACTGATTGCTGGAGGCTGGCGAAGGTGGTGTAGCAAAACAGCGAAACCAGAATGAAACCGAACAGGATCTGTAGAACGGCCTTGTTCATGGAACTCTCCGACGGTTCAGGTGCGCAGGTCGAGGCGCGCCGTGCCTTGGGCCAGCGCAGCGCCGATCAGCAGGGCTGCGATGTCCGTAGTGTCGGGCTGACGCCCCGGAACCCATTCTTACAGGAACTCGGTCACCATGGCGACCAGCAGCGCAAGAGGCAAGGGTGGAACGCGGCGAGTGCCGCCGTGCAAGGCGAGCCACGCCAGCCCGATGCCGAAGAAAAGGCGCTCGAGAAGATAGTGCTCCTCGATCGACGGCGCCCCCGGCGAGCTCGGCAAAGGGCAGCCAAACAAAAGTCGATGCAGCGCTCGGGTCAGAGATGCGCGGGTCGGTCACGTCCGGGTCAGGCCATGAGCCACTCGCCAGCAAGGCGATGCAGACCAGCAGGAACACCGTTGACTCTCAGCGTCGCGGGTCGAAGCGGCGAAGCACGGCGATCACGGGTAGCGTAAAAGCCATGCCCAGTGCCTCGTCCGGGGTCAGGTGTTGGCCCACGAACAGTACCCGCGCCGCAGCCGCGGTACGAAGGGTGCGGGGTGTGCGACCAGCTCAACGCCACGAGCAGCGCTGGCGCGGGTCCTATCGCCAGACGCTGCAAACGACGCGAGAGTGGACGAGCCGGTAGCGCTGAGTAGAGCGCGGCGATCAGGGTGCCGACGGCTGCGCTGATGATGTTCAGCAGCCAATCGGCGAGACTGGGATCGCGGGCGGGCAGAGCGTGCTGGATGATCTCGATCGCCAGTGAAAGCAAACCGGCGCCGATCACGGGCCAAAGAATACGCTGCCAAAATCCGCCGGCCTTTTCGAGTGCCATCGATCCGAGCAGGCCGAACGGCACGTAGAGCAGCAGATTCACCATGGCGTCGCGTTTCGAAGGCTCGCGCTACTCGTACAACTTCGACAAACCGGCCATGACCGCATCGAACAAGCGACGCGGGTCACCCTCGAAGGGATAAGGTGATGAGCGCGCGATCAAGGCTGCCCAAGCGCCGAGCAGCCACTAAAGACATCCGGCGCACCGCCAGATCCTGCGGCCCGAGACGCAACGAGGTTTGGCCTGGCAGCGTCACTTCCTGCCGAAAATACGTTCGAGTTCTACGCGTGCGGCATCGATCGCTACACTATCAGCGGATTTCCACGCACCAGCACGCGGCTTGAAGTGATCGCAGAAATTGGTGTGCTCCTTGTCGCGCACCTCTTCGGCCGTGGGCTCGCGACAATGTTTCGCGACCCTCGGCTCATAGTCGACGCAGAGTTTGCAGACATGCAGTTCGGCGCGACATTGCGGACACTCATCGAGACGACGTAGCGGTAAAGACAGAGCCTCCAGCGAAGCACCGCACTTCCAGCAACTGAGATCGTGAGCCATGCGCGTGAGGCTAGCGGGTCGCAGGTCGATCCGCCAGAAACTCGCGCAGCGCCTTCCCCGTATGCGATCGCCCGGGGCGCCGAGCGAGGCTCTGCGGCGGCCCTTCGGCCACCAACTTACCGCCGCCGCCTCCAGCCTCCGGTCCGAGATCGAGCACCCAGTCGGCTTCAGCAATGACATCCAGATGCTGGTCGACCAGTACCGCCGTGTTGCCTGCATCCACCAGCCGATGCAACACGTGTATGAGTTTTTCGACGTCGGCCATGTGCAGTCCAACAGTGGGTTCGTCGAGCACATACAAAGTGTGTTTCGGGCGAGTGCGCAGCGGTACGCGTAGGTCGACGCAGACCTTGGCGAGTTCGGTGACGAGTTTGATACGCTGCGCCTCGCCGCCCGAGAGCGTCGGGCTGGGCTGCCCGAGGGTCAGATAGCCAAGACCGACATCACAAAGTAGCGTCAACACATGATGCAGCGTCGCATGCGGTTCAAAGAATTTTGCGGCATCTTCGATGTTCATAGCCAGCACGTCACCGATGCTGACGTCGCGCCAGGTCACGGCGAGCGTTTCGGCGTTGAAGCGCCTGCCGCGGCAGGCATCGCAGGTTACCTTCACGTCAGGCAGAAAACTCATCTCCACCGTCTGCACACCCTGGCCTTCGCAGGATTCGCATCGACCGCCCGAAGTGTTGAAGGAAAATCGGCCTGGCCCATAACCGCGCAAGCGTGACTCGCTGGTTCCTGCAAAGATTTTGCGGATTTCGTCCCAGATGCCGACGTAGGTCGCAGGGCAGGATCGAGGCGTCTTACCGATCGGCGTCTGGTCGACTTCGAGTACGCGGTCCACGGCATCGATACCGCGGATACCCCGGCAGCCGACTGCCGGACCATGTTCGCCAACGAGCGCGTGGGCGCTGGTGTGCAGCACGTCGCGCGCCAAAGTCGATTTTCCGGAGCCCGAAACACCGGTGACGACGACGAGTCGACCCAGCGGAACGCGCGCATCGATCGCCGCGAGGTTGTGCAGATTCGCCTGCTCGATCACCAGCGCTGGGGTCTTGGCATTCACGGAGCGGCGCGGCTCGCGCGGGTGTTGCAGCGGATCGCGCAAATAGCGACCGGTGACCGACTCCGAGTTGGCGAGCAAATCGGCAACGCGACCACGACCGACGACTTGACCGCCGCGCACACCGGCACCGGGGCCGAGGTCGATGACGTAGTCCGCTCGACGAATGGTGTCCTCGTCATGCTCGACGACCACCAACGTATTATGGTTCGCCGCAAGATCACCCAAGGCATCGAGCAGGATGCGATTGTCGCGCGGATGCAGACCGATGGTCGGTTCGTCGAGCACGTAGCAGACTCCGCGCAGATTGGAGCCGAGCTGCGCTGCAAGCCGAATGCGTTGTGCCTCACCGCCGGAGAGCGTCGGTGCCGCACGATCGAGGCCTAGATAACCGAGCCCCACACGTTCCAGAAAACTGAGTCGGGTGCGTATTTCATTGAGCAGGTCGCGCGCGATCAGACGTTCGCGCTTGTCGAGCTTTAGTCCCTCGAGTGCAGTGCGGGCCTCGGCAACGGGTACGCAGGTGAACTCGCCAATCGAGCGGCCTCTGAAGCGTACGTTGCGCGCCACTGGATTGAGACGCTCGCCGTTGCATTGGCTGCAACGACTGGCCTCACCGTCACGCCACTCGTTCCAGGTGGCCTCCTCGCCGGTCTGCTCGTCGTCGAATCCCGACAGCTCGAGGCCGGTGCCATAACAGCCGGCGCACCAACCTTGCTTGCTATTGAACGAAAACAGTCGCGGATCGAGCTCTGCGAAACTCGTGCCGCAGGTGGGACAGCCACGCTTGGTGGAGAATACGACCGACTTCTTGGTGCCGACCGGCAGCACTTGCACGAGACCCTTGCCGTATCGCAGCGCCTCGGCCAGTTTCGCGCGCAAGTCGGCTTCGCCTCGAGCCGAGATTCCGAGCCGTGCAACCGGCAGCTCGATGTCATGCTCCTTGAACCGATCGAGGCGTGGCCACGGCTTGACCGGCAAGCGCTCGCCATCGACGCGCAAATCCCGATACCCTTTCGCTGCTGCCCATTTGGCGAGGTCGGTATAAAGCCCCTTGCGCGCGACCACGAGCGGCGCCAGCAGATCGATGGTCTTGCCTTTGCATTCGCGAATGATGCGCGCCGCAATGGCGTCGGCGGACTGCGGCTCGATCGCCACCGCGCACTGTGGACAGTGCTGCGTGCCGAGCTTCACGTAGAGCAGCCGCAAAAAGTGGTAAATCTCGGTCAGCGTGGCGACCGTGCTCTTGCGACCACCGCGGCTCGTACGCTGCTCGATGGCCACGGTCGGCGGAATCCCTGTTATCGAGTCGACTTCCGGGCGCGCTGCCGGTTGCACGAATTGGCGTGCATAGGCGTTCAGAGACTCGAGATAACGTCTTTGCCCTTCGTTGAAAATGATGTCGAACGCCAGCGTCGACTTGCCGGATCCCGAAACTCCGGTCACCACGGTGAAGGCGTTACGGGGAATGTCGACGTCGATGTTGCGCAGGTTGTGTTCGCGGGCGTTGCGCACCACGATGTTACGGCTGGCGCGGACTGCCGGTTCGCGCACGGCCTTAGTGACCGCTACACTGGCCTCGGTCGTCAGCGTCGTTGCCGCGCGCAGCACCGCACCGGTATGCGAGCGCAGTTCACGGGCAATCTGCGCAGGCGTACCGCTGGCGATGATCGAGCCGCCGCGATCGCCACCCTCGGGTCCGAGATCGACGATCCACTCGGCAGAGCGGATCACGTCAAGATTATGCTCGATCACGATCAAAGAATGACCCGCATCGAGCAGCTTGCGAAATGCGGCGAGCAGCTTCGCGATGTCCTCGAAGTGCAGACCCGTAGTTGGCTCATCGAACAGAAACAACCTGCCGGTACTGCCCGACTCGGCGGAGTCCCCGAGGTGACCTGCGAGCTTGAGGCGTTGCGCCTCGCCGCCCGAGAGTGTAGGGACCGGTTGGCCGAGACGCAGATAGTCAAGGCCAACATCAGCAAGGGGCGCGAGACATGCGGCGAGCTTGGGCACGTCGACAAAGAAAATGAGCGCCTCTGTGACCGTCATCTCGAGCACGTCAGCAATGCTTGCCGTTCGGCCGTCGGGTCCAGGGTGTTTCACCTCTAAAGTTTCACTGCGATAGCGCGATCCGTTGCAGTCGCCGCAGCGCAGATAGACATCGGAGAGGAACTGCATCTCGACGTGTTCGAAGCCACTGCCGGTGCATGACGGACAGCGCCCGGTCCCCGAGTTGAAGCTGAAAGTGCCTGCGGTGTAGCCGCGTTCGCGCGACTCGGCGAGTTTGGCGAAGCGCTCGCGAACGACATTGAAGGCGCCGACGTAGCTGGCCGGGTTGGAGCGAGCGGTGCGTCCGATCGGCGTCTGGTCGACAAATACGACATCCCTGATTCGCTCGGCGCCGCGGATGCCCGCGTGGGCTCCCGCAGCTTCCGTCGGCCGCCCAAGATGTTTGAGTAGGGCCGGGTGCAGTACATCCTGTATCAGCGTCGACTTGCCCGAACCCGACACGCCGGTCACGCACACCAGACGTTGCAAGGGGAAGCGTACGTCGACGTTCTTGAGGTTGTGTTGCGTGGCGCCCAGCAGCTCCAGAAAACCGGCCGACGATTCCTGATCGGCGTTCTTCTTGTTGATCGCGAGCCGTGCCGGTGGTAGTTCTACACGCCGTCGCCCGTTGAGATAGGCGCCCGTCAAAGATTCAGTCGCAGCGCATACTACACCCGGTGCACCCCAGGCGACGACGTGCCCGCCGTGCTCGCCTGCACCCGGGCCCATGTCGAGCAGCCGATCGGCCTGCAGCATGATCTGCGGGTCGTGTTCGACGACGAGTAGCGAGTTGCCGGCATCGCGCAATCGATGCATCACGCCGATCACCCGCTGCATATCGCGCGGATGCAGACCGATCGACGGCTCATCGAGCACGAACAAGGTATTCACTAACGACGTACCGAGTGCGGTGGTCAGGTTGATGCGCTGCACTTCGCCGCCAGAGAGGGTACGCGACTGTCTGTCCAGCGTGAGATAGCCGAGCCCCACCTCACAAAGATATCGATAGCGCCCGCGAATTTCCGCCAGCAATAGCTTCGTGGCTTCGTCGAGTGCGCCCGACAGGCGCAGCGAATCGAAGAATTCGCGACCGCGCTCGATGGGTAGCAACATCAGATCGTGCACGCAAAGCCCGGGGAGTTCGTTCAGCGTCTGTCGAGTCCACTCGACGCCGCGCGGCGAGAATCGCTCGCGATCGCCGAGTGCCGAGCAGGCAAGCTCGTAGTCACCCAGTCGCCATAGCAGCGAGTCGGGTGCGAGCCGCGCGCCATCGCACGTCGTGCAGGGTGTGTAGGCGCGATACTTCGAAAGCAGCACGCGAATGTGCATCTTGTAGGCCTTGGTCTCGAGCCAGGTGAAGAATCGCTTCACGCCGTACCAGACATTCTTTGCCCACTTGCCTTCGCCCTCGATCACCCATTCGCGCTGCGCATCGGTCAGTACTCGCCACGGTACGTTCAGGGGAATGCCGCGCTTGCGCGCTAGGCGCTCGAGATCGTCCTGACACTCGCTGTAGGCCTCGGTTTGCCATGGGCGGATCGCCCCGTCTTCGAGTGTTTTGGAGTGATCCGGGATGACGAGACCGTAGTCCACGCCGATGATGCGGCCGAAGCCGCGACAGGTCTCGCAGGCGCCGACCGGCGAATTGAAAGAGAAGCTGCTCGGCGTGGCTTCGCGGTAGCCGATGTCGCAGCGCGCGCAGTGCAGTTCACCGGAATAGCGCCAGGTGTCTAGCGGCTCATCTTCGGTCGGGCTGCCGAGGGCATGCACCTGCAGGTGACCGCGACCGACTCGCAGCGCCGCTTCTAGCGACTCTGCGATGCGCGCCGGATCGACAGTTCCGAGGCGTAGACGATCCTGTACGACCTCGATCGCCTGCTTGCTGCGTGTCCGAACACGCGTGTAGCCCTGCTTCTCGAGCAGACTCAAAATTTCCGAATCCTTGAAGTTCTTCGGGACCTTGACCTCGAAACAGATCAGTACTCGCGGGTCACCGGCGGCGGCAGCGCGACGCAGCAGATCGCTGCGAATGCTCTCGGGTGAGTCGCGGCGCACGAGATCTCCGCAGCGCCGACAGTGCAGGTGTGCGCCCCGTGCGAACGGCCGCTTCCGATGATCGTTGAGCGCGGTCCTCGTGCCGACAG
>SXGR01091286.1_pt1 | contig 26884 bp, 22 predicted proteins | sample 3174711 | NCBI WGS metagenome assembly SXGR01 (sample SAMN11356860, study PRJNA531348) | freshwater metagenome | isolation source: freshwater sample F1-60 | place: China: Fuxian Lake, Yuxi | collected 2017-12-25
ACCTCGAGCCCGGCTCGGTGCAGGGTCTGCACCATCACCTTGAACTCCTGGACCTGGGCGCCCCGGTCGCCACCGACGCTGTAGACGTTGTGCGGGGCGAAGAAACCGATCGAGTCGTAGCCCCAGTAGTTGCGCAGCCCCAGTTCGACCAGCCGGCGGTTGGACACGAACTGGTGGACGGGCATGAGCTCGACGGCGGTCACGCCCAGGTGCTGGAGGTGCTCGACGACGGGAGGGGAACACAACCCCAGGTAGGTGCCCCGCAGCTCCGGCGGGACGTCGGGGTGACGGGCCGTCATCCCGCGCACGTGAGTCTCGTAGAGGACCGTGTCGTGCCAGGGGGTGCCGGGACGGCGGTCGGACTTCCAGTCGAACCAGGGGTTGACGACCACCGAGCGCGGGACGTCCGGGGCGGAGTCGACGTCGGCGCCCGGCCGGAGGGCGTCGGACCATCGGACGGAGCCGGACACGGCCCTGGCGTAGGGGTCGAGCAGCAGCCGGCTCCGCTGCTGGAGGTCACCGGGGCCGCGACGGGCAGCGTCCACGCGGAACCCGTAGCGGGTTCCCGGCCCGACGTCGGGCAGGTAGCCGTGCCACACGGGACCGACGCGCTCCGGGAGACGGACGGGGATCTCGCCGCCGTCCTCGTCGAAGAGGCACAACCACACCTGACCGTTCGGGTCGGCCGCGGCCGCCTCGGAGAACACCGCCACGTTGGTGCCGGCGCCGTCCCAGGTCGCACCGAGCGGAGCGGGCCGTCCACGCCAGACGCGCACCGGCGCGCCGGCGACGATCACGATGCGACCAGCTCGGCGAGGCGACGCCGGGACGAGCGGATCTCGTCGGCGAGCAGCCGATCGAGCAGCGGAACCCAGAGGGAACCGCCGTAGTGGAGGTGCACCTCGAGGCGACTGCCGCCGTCCTCGCCGTCGGCGACCGTCGCGTGGAGCACCCAGTCGCTGTGGTCCCTACCGTCCACGTCACGGCGCTCGAAGCGCACGCTGCGGGGCGCCTCGCACTCCGTGCGGACCATCCGCAGCCGCTTGGACCGCCGCAGGGGCCCCAGCTGACCCTGCAGGTCGACCAGCCAGGCCGGACCGACGTCCCCGTCGGCCGACGGCGTCGACTCGGCGCGCCCCACGATGTCCAACCAGTCGGGGTAGGTGCCCAGGTCGGCGACCACCTCGAAGAGCGCCGCCGGGCTCGCAGCGGTGATCAGCTCGGCTCGGACGTCCACGGGCCCAGTCTGCCCCGCGGGAGCGCCCGGTCGGATGCCGTGCGGTCGCCGGCCGAGTCCACGGCCAGCAGCACCACGCCACAGACGGCCACCAGCACGCAGCTGAGCGCCATGGCCTGGCCCACGGCGGCGGGGCCGGGCCGGGAGGCGAGCTGCTCGATGACCACCGGGACCGTCGCCCGGTCGGATCGCGCCAGGAACACCGTGGCACCGAACTCGCCCAGACAGGCCACGAATGCGAGCGCCGCTCCGGCGCCCAGCGCGCCGCGGACGGCGGGGAGCTCGACCCGACGGCGCCGGGCGCCGCGATCGAGTCCCAGCACGGCGGCGGCGTCCAACGAGGACCGTGGCACCGAGCGGAGCGCCGGTGCGACGACCCGGACCACCAGCGGCAGTGCGACCAGGGCCTGCGCGACGGGGACGAGCCACCACGAACCCCGGAGGTCCACGGGCGGCCGACCGACGACGAGCAGCAGGCCCAACCCGAGCGTCGTCGCTGAGATCGCCAGCGGCAGGGTCAGCACCCGTTCGGCGGCCCCCCCGGGACGCCGCGCCGCCAGCGCCGCCGCCGGCACGGCCACGAGCACGGCGATCAGCGCTGCGATCCCGGCGCTGAGGAGCGACCGCCGGAGCGCATCGAGCGGTGAGACCGCCAGACCGGTGCCCTCCAGCACCGAGCCGAGCTCCGTCCAGTTGCTCCAGGTCCGACGGTCCCCCACCCGGGTCGACCGCTCGACGAGCGCCGCCAGCGGCACCCCGGACATCAGGAGCACCGCCCCCACGGCGAGGGCGACCGCACCGCGCTCCGTGAGGGTCCGCGGCCGGCGTCGACGGGTGCGTACGCTCCCGGCGCCCGCTCGCCGTGATGCCGACCCGACCAGGCCGAGGGCCACGACGACCGTCAGGACCTGCAGCGCGGCGAGGACCGCCGCGCCCGACAGGTCGAACTGCCGGGTGGCGCGTATCCAGATCTCGACCTCGAGGGTCGTCACCGCACCACCGCCCAGGATCACCACGACCCCGAAGCTGGTGAGGCAGAACAGGAACACCACCGCCGCCGCCGACACGACTGCGGGACGGACGGCCGGCACCACGACGCGGCGGAACGAGGCCAACGGGGCAGCACCCAGCGTGCGGGCGGCCCCGTCGAGCGATGGCGGGAGCCGGCCCACCGCGTCCGAGACCACCAGCACCACGACCGCGAGGTTGAAGCAGAGGTGGGCGATGAGGACGGCCCACCAGGTGCCCCGGAGGTCGACCGGCCCGGTCGGGCCGACGACCGAGGCCACCGCCGTGGCGAGCACCACCGACGGGAGCACGAACGGGACCAGGACCACGAGCCGGATCAGCCGGCGGCCCGGGAACCGGAAGGTGCCCAGCACCCAGGCCACCGGCAGCCCGACGGCGAGCGTGAGCGCGGTCGACCCCACCGCCTGCGCCACGGTGAGCGTCACGAGCCGCCAGGTCCGGGGCGAGCCGAGGATCCTGGCGGGGGCGGACAGGCCCCAGTCCCCGCCGTCCCGGAGTGAGCGCACCACGACGGCGGTCACCGGAACCACGATCGCGACGCCGACCAGCACGACGGCGAGGGTGCCGACCCCGCGTGGGGTGTCGGCCCGGCGGGCGGCCGAGCGGCCGGGAGGTGGCAGCGCCGTCACTCCAGGATCGTCCGCCACCGCTCGATCCATGCGTCCCGCTCGGCGGCCACCCGGTCCGCCGGGACCTCGAGCGGATCGGCGGGGCGCACGGCGAACCGCTCGAAGACGGGTGGCAGCGGCGTCCCCTCCACCACGGGGAACACGAAGTTGGTCAGCGGCAGCTCGGCCTGCCACTCGGGCGAGATCATGAACTCCACCAGCTGCCGGGCCAGCTCCGGGTTCGCCGCACCACGCAGCACCCCGGCGTACTCGACCTGCCGGACACAGGTGTCCTCGATCACGACCGACGCCGGCGTCTCGCTCGCCCCCTCGCTGAAGACCACCTCGGCCGGCGGCGAGGATGCGTACGACACCACCAGTGGCCGGTCGCCGCCCGAGACCGTGTAGTCGGTGTTGTACGAGTCGTCCCAGCTGGGCCGGACCCGGACCCCGTTGTCGCGGAGCTGCTCCCAGTACCCGGGCCACTCCTCTCCGGACCGGGCGACGCTCCCCACCAGGAACGCCAGGCCCGGCGAGGAGGTCACCGGGCTCTGCACGACGAGCAGGTCCCGGTAGGCGGGATCGATCAGCGAGCCGAGGTCGGTCGGGAGGGGGATCGAACGGGCGGCGAACCACTCCGAGTCGGCGATCACGCAGACCTCACCGGTATCGACCGGGGTGAGCAGCTCGCCGAGCTCTCCGGGCAGGCGGACCGCAGCCGGCACCTGATCCAGGTCGGTCGGGGTGAACGGCTCGAGCAGATCCTCGGCGAGCACCCGGCCCGCGAGCGAGGAGTCGACGCCGAAGAGCACGTCGCCCTCCGGCGCGCCGGCGCTGAGCAGGGCCTTGGTCAGCACGGCACCGGCGTCACCGGAGGCCACGACCCGGATCGTCGCTCCGGTCCGAGCGGTGAACGCCTGGGCCGCCGCCTCCGGCAGCGCGAAGGAGTCGTAGGTGACCAGGACGACCTCGGCGGCGGATCCCTCCGAGGTGGCCGGGGCGTCGCCGGTCGCAGCCGGGTCGCCACCGTCGCCCGCGCAGGCTGTGGCGACGGCGACCACGACGACCAGCACCGGGAGCAGCGGGAACAGAACGGCACGGACTCGATTCACTCGTTGACCTCCCGGTCGGTGGACTGCGGTGTGGACGAGCCGGTGACCGGTTCGTACGGGACCATGACGGCGAGCACGCCCGCGGCGAGCTCCAGCGATGCCGGAACGTGCTCCACGACGTTGGACACACCTAGTCCGGCGAGCGCCGGGAGCTCCCGGTCGACGAGTGGCCAGCGCAGACCGGTCGTGCGGGCGACACGTGCCGGCCCGCCGAGCGCGACCAGGGACACCGTGGCGCCCTGACCGGCCGGCACCTCCCGTCGGCCGCGGCGGCAGATGTGGACCGCGTCGTCGTCGAGCACGGCGTCGACGGCGACGTCCGCCAGTTGCTCCGATCCGAGTGCTCCGAGCAGCGCGAGCAGGTGGTCCACCCGGCCGGAGGACGATCCGAGAACGAGGATCCGGGTGGCGCTCCCCGGGGCGTCTCCCTCGGCGGCGAGCTCCAGGGCCAGCTCCAGGTCGGTGGCGTCCTTGTCCCGTGGGTGCTGGTGCACCCGAACCCCGGCCCGCTCCGCCCGCTCCAGGGCGTCCGGACCGATCGAGTCCAGATCTCCGACCAGATCGTCCACCCAGAGGCCCAGTTGCTCGGCGCGCTCGTAACCCGAATCGGCGGCGACCACTCGGTGCGGTCCACCGGCCCGGACCACTCGATCCAGCGCCGCCCGGACGGCTGAGGTCGGCTCGGGGCGCAGGGGTCCACCGCTCAGGACGACCGTGGTCATCGACATGCTCCCTCCGCCGGCATTACCCGGTTCAGGTTCGTGCGGGTCGGCGGCCGTCCAGCCGCCCTCTCAGCCCGGTCGTCCGAGCTCCCCGGTGTGTCTCCTGCGCACCCTATCCCAGCGGACGCGCCGCCGGCCGGTCAGCGTCGGGGTCAGACGACGCCGTGGATGCGGGCGAGTGACCGCAGCATGACCTCGTCGGCCCCGCCACCGATCGACCACAGCCGGGTGTCCCGGAAGAACCGGGCCGGCCAGAGCTCCTCCACGTACCCCATGCCACCGTGGAACTGCACGGCGGCGTCGGCCATGCGCCGGGCCAGTCGGGCCGACCGCAGCTTGGACACGGTCGCCTGCCGGGTGATGTCCTCACCCGCCCGGACCTGAGCCACGGTGACCCAGTGGTGGTGGCGCAACATGTCGAGCTCGGCCGAGATGTCGGCGAGCTCGTACTGGATGACCTGGTTGTCGGCGAGCACGCCGCCGAAGGCCTGGCGCTCACGCACGTAGGCGATCGTCCGCTCGAGCGCCGTCTCGACCGCCCCGACCAGCTGGTAGGCGGCGATCATGCGCTCGTTCTGGAACTGGGCCATCTGCTGCTGGAACCCCTGGCCGATCTCGCCGATCGTGTTGGCCACCGGCACCCGGACGTCGGTGAAGGTCAGCTCCGCCGTGTCGGACGCCCGCATCCCCAGCTTGTCGAGCCGGCGACTCACCTCGAACCCCTCGACGTCGGTCGGCACCACGATCTGGGACATCCCCCGGTAGCCGCCCTCGTCCGACGTCCGGGCGAGGAGACACAGCCAGTCGGCCTGGGTGCCGTTCGTGATCCACATCTTGGAACCGTTGATGACCCACTCGTCGCCGTCCCTGACCGCCCGGGTCCGCAGGCCGGCCACGTCCGAGCCGGCGTCCGGTTCGGACACGGCGATCGAGGTGACCATCTCACCGGTGATGGCGGGACGGAGGTACTGCTCGCGCAGTTCCGGCGACCCGTAGCGTGCGAGCGACGGTGTCGCCATGTCCGTCTGCACCGCCAGTGCCATGGCGACGCCCAGGGAGGCGCAGCGTCCGACCTCCTCGCCCAGGATCATCGTGAACACGTGGTCGGCGCCACCGCCGCCGTCGATCGGGTCGTACTCCAGTCCGAGCAGCCCCAGGTCGCCGAAGCGTCGGAACAGGTCGTGCGCCGGGAACGCCCCGGCGGCCTCCCAGGCATCGGCGTGGGGGTCGATCTCCTGCGCCACCAGGTCGCGGACGGTCTGGCGGAACAGGTCGTGTTCCTCGGTGAACTGCAACACGGCTGGCTCCCGGCGTTCGTGGACGGCCGGAAGCTACACCCCTCCCCCCGCCGCCAGCACCGTGGCGAGCGGCTGGGTGACCTCGCCGTCGACGGAGGCGGCCGACGGTGCTGACAGTCGGGAGCGCACGATCGCCACACCACCGACCCGGTCGAGCTCGTCGGCGTCGAAGCTCCGGAGCGGCTCCTGCGCCACCAGCCGCTGACCGAGTGTGGCGGCCGTGGCCGCGATCCCCGCGAGCTCGGCCCGCCGGGTCGGGTCGTCGGCCAGACCGTGCACGACCCGCTCGTCGACCCAGACGGACTCGAACGGGTACCGAGCCAGCAGGCGGAGCGAACCGTGGGAGGCGCCGAACCCGGTCAGACCGAGCGAGAAGCCGGCGTCGATCAGCTCCCCGACGCCGGGGACCTCGGGGTGCTGGACGAGCCAGTCCTCGTCGACGAGCAGCACGATCCGCTCGCGCCGCTCGGGCCGGATGCCCTCGAGGACCCGGAGGGGGGCGTGGGCGAGCACCGGACCGGGCACGTCGAGGTAGACCCGGCGAGGTGCGGCGAGGGCCCGGGTCGGGTCGAGCGACCGGCCGACCTGCGAGGTGACCCAGCGGACCAGATCCGCAGCGCGCCCGACCTGACACGAGACTTCGGCGGGCGACGCCGGTCGTCCGGCGGCGACGGGGGCCACACAGCCGTGACCGCTGGTCGGGAGGCACAGGTCGACCTCGCTCGACCAGGCCGGGACGCAGTGGTGACCCAGGACGGTGGCCGATGACCGGTCCACCACCGGACGGGCCACGACGCGCAGTCCACCGTGGTCGAGCGCACCGCTGAGCGCCGACGCGGCCCGTTGGAGCTGCTCGATCGATCGCTCCAGGTCGTCGTCGTAGCGGGCGACCCGTCCACGACCCCGCTGCTTGGCCAGGTAGAGGGCCCGGTCCGCTCGGGCCACCAGGTCGCCGGCGGACTCTCCGGGGAGTGAGGCGGCGAGCCCCATGCTGATCCCGACCGACAGGTGGCGGCCACCGACGGGGATCCCCGAGCCGAACGCCCTCAGGATCCGCCTCGAGACCTCCTCCGCCACCTGTTCCACCCGGGGACCGTCGAGGACGATCACGAACTCGTCACCGCCGACCCGCACGACCAGATCCGACGACCGGACGGATCGGCGGAGCCGGTCGGCCGCCTCGACCAGCACCTCGTCACCGACCGAGTGCCCGTAGGTGTCGTTGACCAGCTTGAACCGGTCCAGGTCGGCGTACATCACGACGACGGCACCGGGACGGTCGGCCGTCGCCAGGCGCAGCGGCAGGTCGACCCCCAGACCGGATCGGTTCACCAGTCCGGTGAGCGCGTCGACCGATGCGTGGGGTGCGTTCGGCGAGCGACTCCTGCGTCGGGCCGACGCCGCCAGGACCGCCCGCTCGAGCGACCGGCCGGACAGCTCGGGAAACGGCACGATCTCGCTCGCCCCGGCCGCCAGGAGACCGGTGTGGAGGGAGTCGTCGTCCTCGGCGACCACCACCAGCGGTACCTCGCCGAGCAGCTCGACGATCCGCGCCGTGGCCGCAACGGTCCCGCGATGGGCCTGCACCATGAGCAGCACCGCAGTGACGTCGTCGATCCGGAGGCCCGGCCACGGGACGACCCGGTCGCTCAGGTCGGCCGGGCTGACCGCCACGGCGTCCACGACCGCAGATCCTGCGAGTTGCTCCACGAGTCGCCGCCCGTCGCCGACACCCCGGTCGAGCACGACGACCCGCCGTGGCGCCCGCACGTCGGGCGCCGGTGAGCGGCGATGTCCCTGACCCCCGTGGACCACCACGCGCTCAGTCTGGACCACGGAGCGTGGCGTGTCGCGGCAATCCGGCGGGCGACGCGAGGCTTCGACGGCATCCGGGACGGGGAATCGTCCCGCCGTGGCCGGGGTTGGGTCAGACTGTCGGCGTTCGCGTTCCCCTCGGCGGGGACGACCGCCGTCGAGGCGCCCGCCGAGGAGTGCGGGCCACGACCGGAACGAGCAGCGATGACCACCACGATCCTCATCTGCGTCGCAGCGCTGATGGCGGGCGCCTGGGCCTTCGGGCGGGTGCGCTCGCTGCCGGCGGTTCCGACGACCGCCCCCGCAACCGGCGTCACCATCGTGATCCCCGCCCGCAACGAGGAACTGAGTCTGGGCAACCTCCTCGCCGACCTCGAGCGGGCCCGCCCCGCCCGGTGTCGGGTCGTCGTCGTGGACGACCACTCGACGGACCGGACCGCCGAGCTCGCAGCATCGTTCGACTTCGTGGAGGTGGTCCCGGCCCCTCCGCTGCCCGACGGCTGGACCGGCAAGAGCTGGGCCTGCCACACCGGAGCGGGCCAGGCCACCGGCGACGCGATCGTCTTCCTCGACGCCGATGTCCGGCTCGCCCCCGGGGCGATCGATCGACTCCTCGCCGAGCTGGCCGTGGAAGGGGGACTCGTCTCGGTCCAACCCTGGCACCGGACGGCCCGGCCCTACGAGCAGCTCTCGGCCCTGTTCAACACGATCGCCGTCATGGGGGCCGCCGCCGGCTCCCGTCGCCGACACGGCGGAGCCTTCGGACCGGTGCTGGCGACGAGCATCGAGGACTACCGGACGATCGGAGGGCACGAATCGGTTCGGACCGAGGTGGTCGAGGACCTGGCGCTCGCTCGCCGCTACCACGAGCACGGCCTCGGCGTGCACGTGGCCCTGGGTCGGGACGACGTCCGGTTCCGCATGTACCCCGGAGGGCTCCGCCAGCTGGCCGAGGGGTGGACGAAGAACTTCGCGTCGGGAGCATCCTCGACCGGGGCGTTCCGGCTCCTGGCGATCATCGTCTGGGTGACCGGCCTGGGGACTGCGGCGATCGAGTTGGTGGACGGCCTGCGCGGCGCGGCGCCGCTCGCCCTGTCGGTGGGGCTCTACGCGGCGTTCGTCACCCAGCTCTCGGTGTTGTTCCGTCGGGTGGGGAGCTTCGGACCCCTGACCGCCCTGTGCTACCCGGTGCTCCTCGTGTTCTTCTGCGGGATCTTCGTCCGCTCGCTCTGGCGAACCCACGTGCGGCGGTCCGTGCAGTGGCGCGATCGACAGATCCCACTGCACTCCGCGGGAGCCTGACATGACAGGCTGGCGCCCGTGCTGATCGATCTGGGCTTCGAGGCGTCGCTGGTGGCCTCGATCGTGGCCTGGGTGGTCATCGGCTTCACGACCGGGTTCGGGGTCCATCGCATCCCGCTCCGGCGCCTCGAGCACGACAACTGGCTCACCCGGCCGCGGCGGTTCGAGGACGGCGGACGGTTCTACGAACGACGACTGCGGATCCGGGCCTGGAAGGACAAGCTCCCCGAGAAGGGCGACATCTTCCCCGGCGGCTTCTCCAAGCGAGCCATCACCGACCGCTCCGACGCCTTCCTCGAGCGCTTCGCCGCCGAGACCCGACGCGCCGAGACGGTGCACTGGATGAACGCCGTGTCCGGCCCGCTGTTCCTCGTCTGGTGCTCGTGGCCGCTCGGCGTGGTGATGATCTGCTTCGGATGGGCCGGGCACCTCCCGTTCGTCTGCATCCAGCGCTACAACCGGTCCCGGATCGAACGAACCCTCGACCGACGCCGGACCGCAGGCCGACGACGCTCCACCGCGGTGGATCCCTCAGCCTCGTAACGTGCTGGCGTGACGGACGACGAGCATCAGGACGATCCGTCCAGCACGCGTCCGGCCCACCAACGACCCGATCAGGATCACAACCTCCTGCCCATCTGGTCGACCGTCGCCCTCTTCATCGCCATCCAGTTGATCGACCAGTTCCTGTCCCGTCGGGTGTCCCTGCTGGTCCTGGCCAACGAGAACATCCGACGTGACGCCATCCAGTTGGTGGAAGCGGTGACGGGCGGACTGTTCATCGCCACGACCGTCGTCGTGGTCGTGGCCGCGATGGCGAGAGCCCGCCCGTCCTGGATGAACCGCATCCTCATCGCCTACCTGGCACTGGCAACGCTCAACCTGGTGCTCAACGTGGCGACTCTGGTCGCGACCGCCCAGTTCCGACCCGTTCAGGAACTCCGGTTGCTCGCCGATCTGGCACTCGTCTACGCCAACACGGTGCTCGTGTTCGCGGTCTGGTACCGCCTGCTCGACGCCGAACTCGACGGCGGCGCGTTCGAGTTCCCCGAGGACCCGAAGCGGCCCGGCCGGTCCCAGGACTGGGTCGACTACCTGTTCCTCTCCTTCAACACGAACGCCACCTTCGGCCCCACTGCCGAGGTCGTCCACGCCCGGGCCGCCAAGGTGCTGATGATGGGGCAGACGTCGCTGTCGCTGCTGGTGCTGGTCGTGCTCGTCGCCCGGATCGTCGGCCTGTCGAACTGACGGACCCTGCTGTTGCCCGACCAGCGATCACCACGAGCGGCCCGGCTCATGACTCGTGCTCAGCGACGCGGTATCCTTCTCTCCGGAAGCGCGGGATGTGACTGGGGGGTCAGCCGAATGAAAGTGACGTTCGTCGCTCTGGGGCAGGAGCAGCTCGCAATCTCCCTGCTCTCCTCGGTCCTGAAGCGGGAGGGTCACACCACCTCGCTGGTGTTCGATCCCGCCCTCTTCGATGATCGGACCTACCTCGATGTGCCGACACTGGCACGCATCTTCGATCGAACGGCCCGAGTGGTCGACGAGGTGGTCGCCGAGCAACCCGATCTGGTTGCCTTCAGCGTGCTCACACCCATGTACCAGTGGGCCCTGACGGTGGCCAGTGCGGTGAAGGAACGCCTCGACGTGCCCGTGATCTTCGGAGGCGTCCATCCCTCCGCCGTCCCCGAGGTCTGCCTCGAGAACGATTGCGTCGACTACGTCTGTCGAGGCGAGGGCGAGATCCCCCTGCTCCGGTTGTGCGAGGTTCTCCCGCCCGCCGGCGAACGCCCTGCGGAGCCGATCCCGAACATGTGGTGGGTCGACCGGGGCCGACTGGTCAGCGGACCGAACGCATCGTTCATCCAGGACCTCGACGAGCTCCCGTTCTGGGACAAGGCGCTCTGGGAAGGTCACATCCGCATCCGCGACAACTACATGACGATGGCCTCGCGGGGCTGCCCGTACCGGTGCACGTTCTGCTTCAACAACTTCTACGCCAAGCTCCCGGGCAAGGGTGGGGGCAAGTACCTGCGACGCCGTTCGGTCGACAACGTCATGGAGGAACTGGTCCTGGCGAAGGGCCGGTGGGACATGAAGCGGATCGACTTCCAGGACGACATCTTCACCACCAGCAAGGAGTGGCTGAAGGCATTCCTGGGCGAGTACCGGCGGGAGATCGACCGGCCCTTCCATTGCCTCGTCCACCCGCGCTACGTCGACGACGACATGGCCCGCTGGCTCAAGGATGCTGGCTGCGAGTGGGTCCAGATGGGCGTCCAGTCGGCCGATGAGGAGTACAAGCGCTACGAGCTGCTCAGGATGGAGAAGGACACCCACATGCGGGCCTCGCTCCAGTCTCTGGAGTCGGCGAGGCTCGACGTGAAGGTGGACCACATCCTCGGCCTTCCTGGTGAACCGCTCTCCGCCCAGGAGGAAGCACGGCAGCTGTACGTGGCACACACTCCGAAGCGGATCCAGGTCTTCTGGTTGAAGTACCTCCCCGGAGTCGAACTCACCAGGGCAGCGGTCGAGCGGGGAGAACTGAGCCAGGAGGACCTCGATCTCATCAATCGCGGCCAGAGCGGCCACTTCCATGCGCCCAGCACCGAGGACACCGAGGAGGCAGCGCTCTACCGGAAGTACGAGTTCATGTTCCGGACCCTGCCACTCGTTCCGGCGAAGCTTCGGTCGAGGGTGCGCGTGGAACGGCTGCCCAAGATGTCCGTCCGGACGACGAGCACCCTGACCATGCTCGGCGAGGGCGTCAAGGTGCTCGTCGACCGGGACATCCAGGCCTTCGACTACGGGCGCCACTACTTGCACCACTTCCGTCGACGCCTACCCGAGGTGGTTGCGGATCTGGTTCGAGGACGGGGTCGGCTGCGACGGTTGGCCCCTCCCCCACGGCCGGCAGCGCCCCCGTTCGAGGTCGATCCGCCCCCCGAGCCGACCACGGATGTCGGAGAGGTGTCGGCCCAGCCGGTCACGCTCGGGTTCGGTCGCGGCTCCTCCTGATCTGGCCGCACTGGATCCTGGACGCGCTGATCGACTCCCGCGACGCTGCGGGTACCGCCAAGCCGAGCGGTCTCCCACCGGCAACTGATCGGATCGGCCGCACGCCAACGAGCCCGCTGGGTGGTTCCACCCATGCAATCGGCCCGCCCGTGTGCCGAGGACTCACTCGAGACGAACCGTTCGTCGAGGAGTCCGACATGGTGAAGTTCTGCATCGGAGCCACGATCGCCACCGGGGTGTTCATCGCCACGTTCGCCGTCATCACGGCGCTCGTGAGCACCTACTCGATGGCCTCCGCCGGCTACTGACACCCGGGGTCGAGTGCACGACGGCAGCGCGCGCCGAGCCAGTCCTCCACCGAGGCGAACATCCGGGACGGAACACCTGTCGCCAGGGCTGTCGCCACGTCGTCCAACTGCCTCGTGAGCTCCAGGTGGTCGATCGACGGGGCGACCACCACCGACTCGCCGAGCCCGAAGGACCGTCCGAGTCCCGACGACTTGAGCCGGTAGTACTCCGAACCCGCCACCAGCACCGTCGGAGTGCCCGAGGCGAGCCCCCAGAGGGCGACGTGGAACGAGTGCGCGATCACCGCCTCGGCCCGGGCGGCGAGCGATGCGGTGAGCGCGACATCGTCGAGGGTGTCGAGCAGCGTCCACTCGGCGGTCAGGTCCCGACCCGCCAGAGCAGCACCGACGGTGGCGCACTCTCCCGGACCGTTGTCGTTCACGGCGAGAGCGAGCACCGGGATCCCACGTCCGGCTGCGAGCCGGTCGACGGCATCGACGATCGTCGTCCCGTCCCCCGTCCCGTCCTCGTTCCCGTCGGTCACGTAGGGGGCGTCGCGCAGGTGCACCACCACGAACCGTGACCCGGGCGCCAGTCCCGCCCGTCCGAGCGCCTCGTCGACCGCGGCCGGATCGGCGCCACCCGGTCGGACGGCGTCATCGCCGACGACCTCGGCGATCGGCTGTCCGTCGGTCGTTCCGAGCAGCTCGGCCGAACCCTCGTCGCGGACCGACACCGCCGAGGCGTCCGACAGCACCCGTCGGACCAGCTCGAGTCGGTCGGCGGAGAGTGGGCCGATCCCCTGGCCGCTCCAGACGACCGGCACCCCGAGCGCACCCGCCACCGCCGCGACGGCGAGCCGGGGAACGGCGACGTCCTCGGCGAAGTCGTCCGCCAGATTGCCCCCACCCGCCATGACGACCAGGTCGAATCCGGACAGGTCGACGATGGATGTCCGCACCGGATCGGCCCCGAACGCTCCGACCGGCACACCGATCCGGTCGGCAGCGCCCTCCAGCAACCCGGGGTCGAGCCCCCGGCGGAGCTCGAGCACCGTCCCGTCCCAGCGGACGGGGACCACCGGTCGACGCGGCCGTTGCGGCGGTGGGTCACGATCGGTCACCAGGTGGACCCGGGCGTCGGGGAGGGCCCGACCGATCCGCTCCAGGACCGACCAGGTGATGGCGTCGTCGCCCAGGTTCGCGACGCCGCCGGGGGCCACGAGCAGGATGCGGGGCCCGGCCGGGACATCGGTCCCGGCGTCCCCACCTCCGAATTCCAGCGGTGGCGACGACGGCCACCAGCCGAGCCGCTCCCGGGCCCCCGCCCACGCCCACAGGACGCCCATCGCCGGGTGGATCGCCGCCACCGGGAACCGCTCGAACGGCGGATCGTCGTAGAGGAACATGCGCTCCACGTGCTGGGCGGCGCGCTGGTGGTCGGCGGCGAGCGCGCTGTGTCGGAACGGCGCCAAGCGGTACCGCCCCAGCACGACGGGAACGAAGACCACCAGACGGTCGTGTCGCAACGATCGGAGGAGGAGTTCGTAGTCGTCGACGACGCCCCCCAGCTTCGGGTCGGTCGAGTAGCCGCCCAGGCCCTCGAGCGCCTCCACGTCGACCACGCACATCGAGTCGAAGCACAGCCCGTAGCGCAGCGTCTCGTGGGCGGGTGCGTAGGCGAAGGCGTCCCAGGTCGTCCCGGCGTCGTCGCTGGCCACGACCTGACCCCAGGCCAGGACCGGTCGGTGGGTCCGGGCGACCCGGTGGGCGGCCACCACGCCGTCGGGACACAACCGATTGTCGGCGTCGAGCACCACTGCATGGGTCGTGGGACAGGCTGCGAGCAGGACGTTGCGCGCCCGCGCCAGGTTGAGGTTGGCGGGCGAGCGGACGACCACCACCCGGGGGTCGGCAGCGATCCCGTCCAGGACCTCGGCCGTCTCGTCGGTCGAGGCGTCGTCGAGGATCAGGTGCACCCCGGCGTCGTCGCCGAGCGCATCGAGCGTGGCCGACGCCGAGGCGACCGCCTCGGGGAGCCAGCCCGCATGGTTCCACGTGATCGTGAGGACGCTGAGCCCGCTCCGACGCTCGCCGTCGTGGCGATGCTGCGCTGTGAGCGCCGCCGCGACCTCGTCACGCTCCGGGGCGAGCGATGCCTCCAGCGCAACGCGCTGATCGTGCGCAACGTGGCGGAGCCGCTCGTCCGTCGCTGCGACCCGCTGATCGATCGACGTCGTCCAACGGGCCACGTCCTCGTGACGACCCCGGGCCTCGGCCAGGGCGATCGCCGCGGCGGTGTCCAGACGTTGGGCGTCGTCCCGGCGGTTCCGTTCCATGCGCTCGAGTGCGTCGAGCGTGTCGAGCCCGTCCAGCCGGCCGTCGAGCTCGGCGACCGCTCGGTCCAGGTGGACGGCGATGCGGTCGATCCGTTCGGCACGGGCGGGCACGCCCCGCCACTGGGCGACCCACGAGCGCAGACGTCCCAGCGCGCTCACCAGCCCACCTCCCAGGCCGACTCGCTGGATGGGGCCAGCACGGCATCGCGCCGCGCGGAGCCGGCCGCCACGAGGGTCACCGCGGCGTCCCACCCGGCATCGAGATGCTCCTCGTCGGGCCAGCCGAGAGCGAGCTCATCCGGATCGGCGACCAGGACGTGGGCCCACTCGGGCAGTCCCCGGCGGACGTCGGCCACACGCGTCGACACCTGGATCGGGACGCAGCCGAACTGGAGCGATTCGATCAACGGCACCGCCTCGAGGTGTGCGGCCGCCGACGACCAGACGCGGATCGTCGCCTGCTCCAGCATCCTGCGGACCGCATCGACGGTCACCGTCGGACTGTTGACCTCGACGAGCGCCACCAGACCACCGGGGCGGAGGTCTGCCAGCGTCCCGGCCACCCGGGCCGACTCCGGCGAGAGCCGATCGACCTGGCACCACGGCACGGGCCGGCCAGCACCACGGGCTCGCTCCATCAGGCGGTCCCGTTCGGCCACATCCAGGTGCAGCGGCGTCGCTCCCTCACCCCAGCCCAACGGCCCCGACAGCCGGACCGAGGGTCCATCGGGGGACGGACCGCTCGATCGGAGCCGCGTCGCCGGATCGAAGCCGGCCAGTCCGGCCCGGGCACCCGACGTGGATCGGGCTGAACGTTCCGACCAGGCCTCGTCCAGTTCGATCAGCACCGGGTCGCCGCCGGTTCCGGCCACCCGTGCCAGTCGGTCCAGTACCTCCGCCAGCGCTCCGGGCCTCGTCGGGTCCGGCGTGGGCAGCCGGCGCACCACCTCGGACCGCAGCGGCGTGTCGAACCACTCGTCCACCACCTCTGAGCGGCCGAGCACCGCCAGCGCTGTCGCCGTTCCGCAGCACTTCTCGCAACGCCCGCAGTTGCCCACCCGGTCCGACTCCCAGCAGACCTGAACGGCTCCGGCGAGCTCCGGCACCCGGAGCACCTGAGCCACCTTGTCGACCCGGTCCCGCATCGGGTCGCCGGGCGACACCCGGGTGCCCGAGGTCGACCAGGCACCGATCAGGCCGCGGTGGACGCCGTAGGGCCGGTCACGACGTCGTTCGGTGGCGGCGGCGACCGCCTGGGAGAGGACGAACTCGCCGAGCCGACCTCCCAGGAGCAGTCCGGCCCCGGCGAACACCGCCCCGTGGGAGCGGTCCCAGTCCAGGTGGCCGTCCGCGACATCGCGGAGGTTCGTGGTCACGACGATGCACGGCAGACCGAGCGCTTCGGCCGCGGCGCAGGTCCGACGGGTCCGAGCGGCGGACACCGCCGGCGACTGGAGCGCATCGACGCCGGCCACGGTCACCACGAGGTCGAAGGCAGCGGACTCGCCGAGCACCGAGGACGCCAGCTCGGCCGAGGAGTCCACTCCCCGACTGAAGAGCAGTGCCCGATCGGCGCCGCCCGGCCCGACCGGCTCGGTTCCGAGCGACCGGACGGCCGGGGGACGAAATCCCCACCAGCCCGAGTAGCGCTCCGATGCCCGGTCCAGCCCCTCCCGTTGGAGCGGGTCGACCGGCCCGTCGATCGAGAGGTCCTCTCCCCGGACGGCGGCGACGAGTGCCGCCAGCGGCAGGAACGCTGCGTTCCCCCGGTCGAGCTGGCCCGACCAGCGACGTTCGACCTCGAACCACCAGACCTCGGAGCGCCCGTCGACCTCGACGGTGACCGAGGACCTGATCCGCGATCCGATCCGGCGCTGCTCCGGCCGCCCGAGGTGCATCAGGGCCTCGAGGTCGTTCGCCCGGCCATCCCCGGACGCTACAGGACCGGTCCTCGGGGAGACCCACCGGTGGACATGCGGCGGGGCGGGCCCGACCCCGGTCGATCAGTTGCCCCCGGACCCGTCGGTGTCGTCGGTGGAGGAGCCGCCGCCCTCCCCCGCCGGCGTGACGTTCTCACCGGTGACGGTGACGGTCTCGGTCCGGGTCGCACCGCCGTTCCCGTAGGCCGTGAGCAGGTACGTGTGCGGGCCGGGGCACGGGAAGAGGATGGTGGTCTCGCCGCTGGGTCCGTACTCCGCGTACACCCCGGGCCCGTCGACCGAGATCGTGACCCGATCGGCGTCGCGGGTGGACCATGTGAGCGACACCTGCGGGTCACCCCCGGAGCAGTCCACGGTCGCCGGAACGCCGAACTCCTCGATCGCCGGGGTGGCGGATGCGCCGCCACCGGATCCGGACGAGCCGCCGCTCGGCGAACCACCTGCGGACGAACCCTCGGCGGAGGCACCGCCGCTCGACGGGTCACCACCGCCGGTGGACGCCGCTCCAGCCGTGGTGGTGGACCGATCGGCGAACGGCGAGGTCGTCGACGACTCCGGAGCCACCGACTGCTCGTCGTCCGAGCCGCAGGCCGCGAGCAGCAGCGACACGGCCAGGCCGGCGACGGCGACGAGTCTGATGCATACCCGGGTGATGCGCATGGACGCGCTCCTCGCTCGTGGTGTCTGCGACGCCGAGCCTAGGTCGACGCGTCGCTCCCGGGCGGCGACGGTGGAGTTGTGTCCGACGGACCTGGTCGTCGCTGCGACGGTGCACGTGCTCGCAACCCTCGACGAAGCGTCACGCGGGCAGGTCGCCACCGCACGACCCGCCCTGGTGTTCCCCTCGGTCACCCGCAACGCAGAAACCCCTGCCGCAGCAGGGGTTTCGGGGTGGGCGTACACAGACTCGAACTGTGGACCTCTGCCGTGTGAAGGCAGCGCTCTAGCCGACTGAGCTATACGCCCGGATGCGTTCACCATAGCCGTGGCCTTCCCTGCACCGGAAAGCCGGCGGCCGGGCCTGTCGCCCGGGACGGCGATTCGCCACGCGGCGGCCGGAACGGGCACCGGACGGGCATCGTGCGTACGCTCGCCCGGTGCGCTCCCACTCCCGCGATCGGCTCTCGGTCGCCCGGATCCCGTGGACCACCGACGACAACCCGTACCAGCGGGCGGTCTACGGGTCGCTGACATCACACGGTGTCGACCTGATCGGCACCGCCGACCTGTCCGATGCGTGGCTGGCCGAGCCCAGCCGACGCCCCGACGTGCTGCACATCCACTGGAGCCTGCACCGACTGGCCGATGACGCCCCGCAAGGGCTCGACACCGCAACGTGGGTGTGTGACCGGCTGGACCGGGTGCAACGGACCGGCACGACCCTGGCGTGGACGGTGCACGAACCCGGCGCCCTGCTCGATCCTGCCGATCCCTTCCGGTCCACGGTCGAACGCCACCTGCTGGCTCATGTCGACCTCGCCATCGTCCACGACGAGCCGACCGCTCGATTCGTCGGCAACCTGGCAGGCCCGATGCGGGACCGCCCGCTCCCGATCGCCACGGCACCGTTGGGTGACTACCGGCCGTTCGTCGTACCGGCCACGTCCGAGCCCCGGGACCTGGACGAGTCCCGGGCCCGTCTGAGCATTCGCCCGGATGTTCGGGTCGTCCTGGCCCAGGGAGCGTTGCGGGCCGACAAGGATCTCCCGCTGCTCGTCACCGCGTTCGATCTGCTGGATCGGCCCGAGGTCGTGCTGGCGATCGCCGGACGCGAGATCGACCAACCGACGAGTCGGTTCCTCCGCTCACTCGACCGGCCCGACATCCGGGTGCTCCCCGGTCGCCTCGCTCCGGAGACGGTCTCGACCCACCACCGGATCGCCGACCTGGCGGTGCTCGCCCGACGGGTCGACTGGACGCCGTCCTCCATGCTGTTCGCGGTCGCCCACGACACGCCCGTCGTCGCCGCCGACCTGCCGACCAGTCGTGCCGCACTCGGAGACCGGGGCGCGACCTGGGCGACACCGGGCGACCCGGAGGCGCTGGCCGATGCCCTGCGTCGAGCGCTCGACGACCCAATGGAGGCAGCGGCGACCCTGCATGCCGCCCGGGTCCACATCGCCAGCCGCTCCTGGGATCGGTCCGCCGGCATCACCGCCCGGGCGTTCCGGTCCGCCGTCGCCGCCCGCCGGGCTGCCCACCGGGCCGTCAACCGGGAACCGGAACCGGTCACGGCGACCTCCTGACGCCCGTGGACGTCCTCCTCGTCGACACGCTGTCCGTCGCGGGCGGAGCGGAGCGGTCACTCGCCCACCTGGCCGGGTCCCTGCCCGACTGTGGCGTGCGGCCCCGGGCGCTGGTCGGGGAGCCGGGCCCGCTCGTCGACTGGTTCCGGCAGGTCGGCTGTCCCGTCGACGTCGCCCACGACCTCCCCACGGCCATCGGCCGATCCCTCCGCCACCATTCGACCGACGCCGTGCTGTCGGTCGGGGCCCGGGGCCACCTGGCGTCAGCGGACGCCGCCGCGGTCGCCGAGGTGCCGGCGGCGTGGTGGATGGAGCTGATGCCGAACGGCCGGCCCGCCGAGGTCGAGGTGCTCGACCTGCCCACCGCCGCGATCCTGGCCCCGTCCCCGGCAGTCGCCGAGGCGCAGCGTTCGCTCGTCCCCGGGACCGCCGCCGACTGCCCGGTGCACCTGGTCCCGCCCGGGATCCCGACCGCCCCGCTCGCCGCCCGGGTCGGCGAACGGGCGGCGGCCCGAACGGCCCTCGGTTGGGACGACCGGATCGTCGTGGGGCTCGTCGCCCGCATCGACCGCAACAAGGGGCAGACCGCCTTCATCGATGCCGCCTCCCGACTCTGCGACCAGGACGACCGCCTGCGTTTCCTCATCGCCGGCGGTGCCGTCCTGGGTCGAGAGGGTCGACTCGTGGAGCACCTGACGGACCTCGTGGAGCGACGCGACCTGGGCGACCGGCTCCGACTGCTCGGTCACGCCGACGACCCCGTCCCGCTCCAGGTCGCGCTCGACGTGGCGGTCAATGCGTCGGTGCACGAGTCGTTCGGCCTGTCGGTGCTCGAGTCGATGACGCTCGGAACCCCGGTCGTCGCGACGCAGACGGCGGGTTCGACGTTCCTCCTCGACAACGGGGCGGCGGGGTGGCTCTGCGAGCCGCTCGACACCGGTGCGCTCGTGGCCGCGATCTCGGAGGCGGTCGCTGCGCTCGACGCTGTCGGTGAGCCGGACGAACTGGACCGCGTCCGGGCGGCCCGGCACCGGGCGGCGAGCTTCGACGCCACCCGGACCGCCGAACTGGCAGCTGCGGTGCTGCGCGGGCTAGGTGGCACTCCCTGAGCCGGACCGACCTGGGCCCGTTCGGCGGCCGGGCCCCGGGCGGACCGCTGATCGCTACCATCCGACGGTGCCGACCGTGGAACTGCTCGACGCATCCGAGGCGGCCCGCCTGCTCGCCGAGCATCCCGAGTGGGTCCGTTCGGTCTTCACGACGCCGGCCTGGTGGACGACTGCGGTCGACATCCTCGGAGCCGGGCGTGACGTCCGGATCGCGGCGCTGCGCGACGGCCAGCGGCTGACCGGCATCGTCGGTGTCGTCGTCGACCCGGAGCGACATCTCGCGCGGCTCGTCGGCGACCCGATCAGCGACCGGACCGGTCCGCTGCACGCCGATGCCGACACCCCGCTCGTGGCGGATCGGCTCGCCGACACGCTCGACCACCTGGTGCCCGACCATGCACCGTTCCGCACCGACGGGCTCGACCCGGCGTTCCGTCACGCCGACCCGTCGGGAGCCGTGCTCGATGTCCCGTGCCCGACCATCCGACTCGACCGAGGCTGGGAGGACTACCTGTCCGGTCCGGCCGCACGCCGTCGCCGTCGCATCGCCGGCGCGGCGGCGAACCTGCTCGACCGGCCCGACGTCGAGGTGACCGAGCACACGACGCCGCTGGAGGTGGACGCCGCGTTCGACCAGCTCGCCCGACTGCACGAGCTGCGATTCGGTCCGGATCACGGACTGTTCCGCGACCGGCTCGGCACCTTCCTGCGCCGCGCCCTGGGTGCGCTGGCCACCACGGCCGGAGCGACCATCCGGACGCTCCACGTCCACGGCGATCCGGCCGCAGCGATCCTGCTGCTGCGCCACGGGACCACGGTCAGCTACTACCAGGCCGGTTGGGACCCGGCGTTCGGCGAACTCTCCGTCGGACGGGCACTGCTGGCGGACACGATCCGGACGGAGTTCGCCCGGTCGACCCGCCCCGGTGGCCCGAGCACCTTCGAGCTGCTGCGCGGCGACGAGGGTTACAAGCACTACTGGGCCGATGGCCACGACGTCGTCCTGGAGCTGTCCCGGCCGGCGCGTGACGGCCGCGGCTGGCCCGACGGGTTCACGTCGTGATCGTCGACCGGATCAGCGTCACCGAGACCGACGACGGCTGGTTGCGCACCGCACGCGTGTCGGGACGCTCCGGGGAGCTGATGCTCGAGTTCCTCGTCCCCCAGATCGACGGTGCGACGCTGCACACCGGTGACGCCGCTGCGTTCCTGGCGGCGACCCTCTTGCCCGCCATGCTCGGCGGGGAGGACCTGCACGTCGACGCGCCGGCGTCGGCGGCGACCCTGGCCGGGTGCCGCGAGGTCGTCACCGCCTTCGCCCGCTGGGACCACCGGCTCCGACCTCCCGTCGTGACGACCACCGGTCCCGCCGACGACCGGCCACCGGGTGAGGGCACGGGGTGCTGCTTCTCCCGCGGTGCCGACTCCATGGTGAGCGCCGTGGTCGAGCGACCACCGGGCACCGCCCTCACCCATCTGGTGCACGTGGTCGGCCTGGAGCCGGTCCACTCGCCGGCCACCCTGGCCGAGGAGGTCCGACTCGCCCGGCACGTCGGGGAGCTGGTCGGCCTCCCCGTGGTCGTCCCACGCACCAACGTGCGACTGCTCACCGATGGCCGCTGCGACTGGGCCGATGCCCACGGTGCCGCACTGGCCGCGCTGGCGCTCGCCACCGATGGGCTGTTCGGCCGAGTCGTGATCCCGTCCACCCAGGCGGTCGACGAGATCGTTCCGTTCGGCTCCAGCCCGGTGCTGGAGCCCCACCTCTCGAGCGGGTCCGTGACGATCTCGCACGACAGCGTGTCGCTGGACCGTGTCGGCAAGGTCTGGATGCTCGCCCGTGACCGACCCGACCTGCTCCCCCACCTCAAGGTCTGTTGGGCCGAGGATCGACCCGACAACTGCGGCCGGTGCGGCAAGTGCCTGCTGACCATGTGCGCCCTGCAGGCGGCCGATGCCCTGCACCTGGCCACCGGCTTCCCGGACCGGATCCCGCTCGAGGAGATCAGGAGGCTCCGACCCGCACCGGTGCAGTCACGTCAGCACTGGGTGGCGGCCGCACGGGCGCTCGGCAGCGACGGCGAACGGGGTTCGACACGGCTCGCGATCCTGGAAGCGCTCCACCGGGCGGCGCGACCCGGCCCGCGTGAGCGGGCGCTCCAGTGGTGGGAGTTCCTGCGGGGCCGGCGGACCGACCCCGCACCCAGCTGGAAGGACCCGGAGCGTGGCTTCGAATGGCGACACCACACCGAGATGCTGTCGCTCCTGCAACGGGGACGGCCCGACCGGCCGATCTCACCGGACGCCGAGGAACCCCTCGTCCTGGCCCGGGCCCGACCGAGGGCCGACTGATCCCCCGACTGCACCGCTCGACGCTCAGGACCCGCCGTCCGGCACCCAACCGTCGAGCGTTCGGAGGCACACACCCTCGTTCGTGTTCAGGCGTGCGAACTCCTCGCCCTCCTTGCAGGCGACCGGCGAGCTGACTCCAGCCAGCTGGATCACCGCCTGGTGCGGCTCGATGCAGTCCACCGTCCGCAGGCTCCCGTCGGACTGTCGGGTCACGCACTCGGAGTCAGGCGCCAGAGGCGGGGGCCGGTCCTCGGCGGCGTCGGAGCGCGTCGCCCCCCGCCCCCCGGCCAGTGCGGTCCCGACGAAGAGAATCGCAGCCACGACGAGTGCCGCCACGATCGGTCCGCGGCGGAGCAGCCAGAAGGAGGCCGCCCCCATGGGGACCTCGTCGGGGTCGACCTCCCCCGCCCGACGCCGGGCCCAGTACTCGTCCGGATCGTCGATCTCCGGACCCGACTGCGGTGCACCCCGACCCGCACCCGATTGCCCGGCGCCCGGACCCGGCGCCGACGGGGGTCGGAGCGTCCGGTCGTAGTCCCGGCGACGGCCCGGGTCCGACAGCACCGTCCACGCTGCGTTCACCTCTCGCATCCGACGCTCGGCGAGCTGGCGCTCCGCCGAGGACGCCGTCCCCTGGCGGTCGGGATGGAGCAACTGGGCGAGCTGGCGGTGCGCAGCGCGGATCCGCTCCGGCGATGCGCTCGGCGGCACACCCAGAACCTCGTAGTGCGTCCGTCCGGCCACATCGGCAGCCTACGGTCGCCCGTCCGGCGAGGCGGACGCAGGTGTGACGTCTGTCGGGACCCCCGGGGACGACGGGTGTCGACCGCTCCATCGCGCTACCTTTCCCACGTGGCATTCCTTCGTACTTCGAACCATTCGACACCCGAAGCGGTGTCGGGTTCGGGCGTCGATCCCGGAACGCCGGTCGAGACTCGGGGAACCGTCACGGCCGCCCTCCGTCACCAACCCTTCCGACGGGTCTGGATCGGCCAGCTGGCCTCCAACGTCGGCACCTGGATGCAGAACATCGTCCTCGGGATCCTGGCCTACGAGCTGACCGGGGCCGCCTGGTTCATCGGCCTGGTCGCCTTCGCCCAGCTCGGTCCCATGCTCCTCTTCTCCCCCGTCGGCGGAGCGATCGCCGATCGGTTCGACCGCCGGGTGGTGCTGGTCTCCATCGCCCTCTCCCAGCTGGTGCTCAGCCTCGCCCTGGCCGTCGTGGCGCTCGACGAGAGCCCCAACAAGTTCCTCATCGTCGTGCTCGTCGCCGCCATCGGGACCGGCGCCGCGATCTATGCGCCGTCGATCAGCGCCATGCTGCCGTCCCTCGTCGGCCGGCGGGACCTGCAGGGGGCCGTGGCGCTCAACTCCGCCGCCATGAACGGGAGCCGGGTGGCCGGGCCGCTGCTCGGCGGGGCGTTCGCGGCGCTCGGTGGACCGTCGCTCGTGTTCGCCATCAACGCCGCGACCTACCTGGTCGCCGTCTGGGCGGTTGCGACCGTACGGGCCGACTTCTCACCCAAGGGAATCCGCGGGGACTCACCGCTGCAGCAACTGCGGGACGGGTTCCACACGGCGGCGAAGGACCCGGTCCTGACCCGGGTGCTCGTCACCATCTCGGTGTACTCGTTCTGCTCGCTGGTCTTCATCTACCAGATGCCGCTCGTCGCCGAGCAGCGACTCCGCATCGACGAGATCGGCTACACCGCACTGTTCGCGACCTTCGCCGTGGGCGCCGCCCTCGGCGCCCTGGCGACCGGATCACTGCTCGTGGACATCAGCCGGTGGACGCTCACGCGCGCCGCACTGGGCAGTTTCGCCGTGGCGCTCGCCGCCTTCGCCACGACCACCTCGCCGCCGGTGGCCTTCGTGGCGGTGTTCGTCACCGGTGCGTCGTACTTCATCGTGGTCACGGCGCTGTCGACCATCCTGCAGCTCCGGGTCGACGACCGGGTGCGGGGGCGGGTGATGGGGCTCTGGATGATGGGCTGGGCCGGGCTGGTGCCGCTCGGGGGACTGCTCGCCGGTCCGACGATCGATGCCGTCGGCATCGTGTGGGTGCTGCTGTTCGGCGCCCTCGTCGCCGGCGTGCTGGCCCTCACCGTCCGAGCACCCGGGCCCGACGCAGCCGACGGCGACGCGATCGCCCCCGCCTGAACGTCACGACCGGATCTCAGCGCTCGAGCAGCGCGGCGGCGACCTGTTCCAGCCCGGCGCTCCGGCTCGCCTTCACGAGCACGGCGTCGTCGTCGCCGACCGTCCCGAGCACGTCGAGCACCTCGTCGGTCGACGCCACGGGGTCCACGCCGTAGAGGTCGGTCCGGACCGCCACCAGTTCGATGCCCAGCTCGGCGGCGACCACGGCCACGCGCCGGTGCTCGGCCACCTCGTCGGCGCCCAGTTCGGCCATGTGGCCGAGCACGGCGAAGCGACGGCGGGCGTCCAGGGCCGCCAGCGCCCGGAGTGCCGCCACCATGGACGTCGGGTTGGCGTTGTAGGCGTCGTTGAGGACCAGGGCGCCGGCGGGGCTGCGGTCGAGCTCCATGCGCCACGGCGACAGCTCCGGGCCGGCCAGTCCCGCTGCCACTTCGTCCGGGCTCACCCCCAGTGCGAACGCCGCCGTCGCCGCGGCGAGCGCGTTGGCGACGTTGTGCTCGCCACGGACGCCGAGGCGGACCGGGGTGCGCTCGTCGCCCCGGCAGAGGACGAACGAGGCGCACAGGTCCGGGCCCACGGTGACCTCCTCGGCCCGGACGTCGGCGCCGGGACGGCCGGACGCCGAGAACGTCAGGACCCGGGCACCCGTGGACGCGGCCATGGCCGCCACCCGTTCGTCGTCGGCGTTCAGGACCGCCACCCCATCGGCGGGCAGCGCCTCGACGAGCTCCCGCTTGGCCACGGCGATCCGGTCCACACCGCCCATGAACTCGGAGTGGACGGCGGCCACGAGCGTCACCACCGCCACGGTCGGGCGGGCCAGGTCGCAGAGCAGCCGGATGTGGCCGTGCCCCCGGGCCCCCATCTCCACGACCACGGCCTGCGTCCCGTCCGGAGCGTTGGCGAGCGTCAGCGGCACCCCCAGCTCGTTGTTGAACGAGCGCTCGGAGGCCGCCGTGGGGAACCGCTGGGCCAGGACCGACGCCAGCAGGTCCTTGGTCGTCGTCTTGCCGACCGAACCCGTCACACCGACCACTCGACCTCCGGCCGTCGGGTCCAGCCGATCCCGGGCGAGGCGAGCCAGGTCCGCCAACGCGTCGGCCACCGACGGGACCACCAGAGCCGGGGTCCCACCCAGCGCGTCGGGGTCCGCCCGTTCGACCAGACAGGCGCCCGCACCGGCGGCGACGGCGGCCGCCACGAAGTCGTGGCCGTCCCGCTCGCCGGACACCGCCGCGAACATCTGACCCGGACGCAGCGTCCGCGAGTCGATCGACAGCCCATCGACGGCCGGGTCCGAACCGGATCCCGCCGCCCCGGGGACGAGTTCCGCCGACAGTCCGGTGGCCAGTTCACGCAGTGGGATCCGCACGGTCGGAGTCTCACACGCCGGCGGCCGTGCGTGGGAGACTCCGAGCCATGGGCTACGACTCCTTCCTCTACAACGTCTTCCTGTTCCTGCACGTCCTGGCCGTCATCATCGGATTCGGCGGCGTCCTGCTCAACGGGCTCTACGCCAGCCGGGCCCGCCGCTACACGCCGGACCAGACCCTGGCCGTCATGGAGGTGAACGGCTTCGTGTCCATGAAGGTGGCCGAGATCTTCATCTACCTGGCCGCCGTCTTCGGTTTCGGCCTCGTCGGACTGAGCGAGAAGTACTACACGTTCGGGCAGCTCTGGATCTGGCTGTCCATCGTCATCTACGTCGTGTCGCTCGGCGTCTCCCACGGCGTGCTCATGCCCCGGGTCCGGGCCATGACGGACCTGCAGCGTGAGATCGCCGCCGGCACGGCGGGTGCCGACACCCCGGGCCGCATGGAGGCGCTCGGCAAGCAGATCGGCGCCTCGTCGGGCGTGCTGCACCTGGCCTTCGTCGCCATCCTCGTCCTCATGATCTGGAAGCCGGGCGCCGGTCTGTGACCTCCCCGCCCCAGCCACCCGACCCGGTGCGCGTGCCGGCCCCCGCGGCGAGCGACCTGCCGCCACGGGTCCGGCTCGTGGTGCTCTTCGGCGGCCGCTCGGCCGAGCACGACATCAGCTGCATCTCCGCGGCGAACGTGGTGCGGGCGCTGGACCCCGACCGCTACCGGATCGAGCTCGTCGGCATCGACCGTGACGGAGGCTGGCACCGGGCGGACGCCGCCGCTGCTGCGCTCGCCGGCGGGGCCGCCCTGTCGGCGCTCGACGTCACCGGCCCGCCGACGGACCACGCCGCCGCGCTGCTCCCGTCCGGGGACGACGACGCCCCGACCGTCGTGCTCCCGGTGCTCCACGGACCCAACGGCGAGGACGGCACCATCCAGGGAC
>SXGR01079188.1_pt1 | contig 26881 bp, 24 predicted proteins | sample 3174711 | NCBI WGS metagenome assembly SXGR01 (sample SAMN11356860, study PRJNA531348) | freshwater metagenome | isolation source: freshwater sample F1-60 | place: China: Fuxian Lake, Yuxi | collected 2017-12-25
ATCTGTCCGTCGTCACCACGAATGACCTAAAGTTCTCCGGCGCCACCGCCACCGGATTGAAGCCGCTGATGGCGATCGTACTGTTCACCAGTTGCAGCGCCCCTGGTCGCCCCTCCATCGTGATGTTCACCCGCGGGTGATACGATTGCAGAATCCTGAGCAACACGCTGCGCCGGACGCGGCATGTCCCCTCGCTCATCACCAGCGCCTCCACGCCACACGTTGTTTCATTCCCTTCCACGAAGACTCTGCTGCCACTGGCCGTGAGACGCATCCACGAATCAGACTGCTTCCGGTGCGCGGGCTTGATGGCCAGCAGCCCGATCATGTTTACCAAAGACTGGCGCTCAACGGTGAATTTCATGGCAGGGATTTATACCACTGAGGATCAACGCGGTCTTTTTGCCCAGAAAAAAATCAACTTCACTCCCCGAATCGACCAGCACCATCGGAAAAGTCTCCTTTTGGGAAATAAAAAAAATCGAAAAGTCAGGTTTGGGGCTTTTGGAGCCAAAAATTCCGTCGATCATACCCATCTCGTAATTCGACCGGACCACGCGGTCGAGCCCCCCCCGCCCCCCTTCTTTCCTGACACATTTCAGACACACAATCCTTTCACTTCTCTCCTGACACACTTCCGACACAACTGTTTTAGGCACGACACAAAAGGACACACGTTTTACTGTGCTTCACTGCCGCTAGATGCAGCATTGACCTTGCAAATACGATCGAATAGTGCATTCTGGTGTTGCAATGACTGACACAGAACATGCAACAAGCGGCAACGAACCAACCGCCGAAAAGACCTCTAATTTAGGTTCGAATCCATGTCGGACAGCCAAAACTCCCCTCAGTAGTTCACAGAATTCCACCTCCTGCCAACGTTCAAACCCGGGAAATCGTCGGACGTAACTTCAGGTGTTCACCAATCGATTTCAAATAGCGCGGTCGTGCTACAAAGATGGACCGAGTTGACCTGGATCAAGGTCGTATCGAGCTTGTTCATGTCCAATGAATCAAGTGGCTTCATGGAGGACGCTGCTTGATGTTGGTTGCTTATGAAACTCGAAAGATGGTGCGCTGTCTCTGGCCAGAGTCATGGCTTGGAATCGCCCGAGGCTGAGGCCGTCCGGTTGGTCGGTTTCGTTGAAGGGCACCCTCGATATGCAGACGGCAGGGAGGTGACAACTTCCACCGTGGTGAGGCCGTCAGACAAGGGAGTGATCACGGTCTCTGGAAGCGAGTATGAGCTAGGATCGTCGAGTCCTGTTTGCGAATCCCTCTACCCGGGGGCTCGCGAACGGTTGCTGGCGAGTCTGGAGCAGCGTGGACGAACTTCAATCTGGGCGAGGTGCGGAGAAATCTGAGTTTGACGAGGTGCCGCCGAGTTGCACGCGACCGTCGTGCAGTGGTTTGACGTGGTCAAGCTGGGTGCCTACTTTCGAGCTCGGGTATCAATCACAGTGGTGGGACTGAGATTGCCGCAGCGATCCATGGCGCTTAGTGCGATGAGATCAGTCTTGCGCGCTTCAAGCCGGCCCAGATCATGACTCTTATCCCGCCCGGAGAGTATCTCGGTGGTCCACAGTCCATCCCTTCGTGTTTGGAGAACCCAAAGCCACGGTACCTCAGTATCACCGGGCTCAAAAATGACTCTCAGTTTTCCCATGGCGTGAGCATTGGCGTTGGCCTTTGGTTTCACTGGCGCCTGACCATCCAGCCACGGAGTGGGCGGGACAAGGGCCGGCTGTTGATAGACCCGTTCAACGAGGGACTTCGCGAGCTTCGGGTTTTTGAGGCTGGTCATGTTGAAGAAAATGTTGCCAGAAGCTCCTGGCTGGAGGCGTGTCAGCCGAACCTGATTGACGATCTCTTCCGCAGGCCAGCTTTCGGGCACCTTGCCGGAATAATTTCCCACCCAGAGATGCCGCTTCCTCTCGTTCTGCGAGGCCCACCAATTGAGGAGCACAGGATAGCTTTGCGCGGGCGGCTGAATCTGCCAGTAAAGTTGCGGCGCGATGTAATCGAGCCAGCCATTCTGGAGCCAGAGCCTGGCGTCAGCGTAGAGTTGCTCGTAAGCATCCAGGCCGGTGATCTGTTTTGGATTTCCGGGGCGCCAGATGCCAAAGGGACTGATCCCGAACTTCACCGCCGGCTTCTCCGCTTTGATGCGTGTGTGGAGCGTTTGGACAAACTGGTTCACATGCTGCCGACGCCAGTCGCTCCGACTGAGCTTGCCTCCTCCAGCCTGGTAGCGACGCCAGTTTGGTTCGTCAGGGAATTCCATCAAGTTGCCCGCCGCATCCTTTTCCTTGTACGGATAAAAGTAATCGTCGATGTGAATTCCATCGACGTCGTATCGGCGCAGCACATCGAGGATCACGGCGAGTGAGTGCTGCTGTGCGGCCGGCTCGCTTGGATCCAGCCAGCGTTGTTGACCATAACTCCGGACCCATTCGGAGCGGGCGCGGCTGACGTGGTTCGATGCTGGAGTGGATTTTCCACCCGGCATGCGGACGCGAAACGGATTGAACCAGGCGTGCAATTCGATTCCCCTCCTGTGCGCCTCATCGATCGCCAGCGCCAGCGGGTCATAGAATGGTTCAGGCGCCTGCCCCATCTGGCCTGACAGATACTCCGACCACGGCTCAAGCCTTGAAAGATAGAAGGCGTCGCAGGATGGGCGAACTTGAAAGATCACCGCATTCAATCGCAGCCGCGAAGCGCGGTCAAAAATATCGAGCAGCTCGGCCTTCTGCTGCGCGACGGACAGGCCGGGCTTCGAGGGCCAATCCTTGTTCGAAACCGTGGCGACCCACACGCCTCGAAATTCGCGCGCGGGTTTCGGCGGGACCACAGTCAGATCGGGTTTGGACTGCGGTTGGGCTTGAAGCGGAAACCAGGCGTTGCATATCGCAAGGACGATGAGAAGCAGCAGGCCGAGACAGCGATGCTTTACTCCGCATGAACCTGACCTGGGAGCGCAGGCGTCTCGCCGGCGAGTTGCTGTGGCGCAATTAGGAACACACCGGCAAGACGCCGGCGCTCCCAGATTCTTGGTCCCGATGCGCGTGCGAATGCACGTGGCGGCTCCCCATGAATCCTCCTCAAAGATGGAAAGTTGTTTTTGCACGAGCAGTCAGATTAAGAACTCCGCGCGGCAGGAACAGTTTGAAATGAATCGATTTTGAAAAATTCCTGTTCGCATCTTCCATGCAACGGCATGCTTGGAAGAAATCCAATCAAAGGAATCCCATGCTGGTGGTGCTTGTTCATGTCCATGTGAAAGCCGAGTGCGTTGAAGCGTTTCGCGCGGCAACGATTGAAAACGCGCGATGCAGCCTCCAGGAGCCGGGTGTGGGGCGTTTTGATGTCCTTCAGCAGGAAGACGACTCCACGCGATTCGTCCTGGTGGAGGGCTACCGTACTTCGGAAGCGCCGGCTGCTCACAAGGGGACAGCCCACTACATCGCGTGGCGTGATGCCGTGGCTCCGATGATGGCCGAGCCCCGGACAAGCGGGAGATTCAAGGATGTCTCGGCGTAAACCCGGAGTCAGGGCACGGACAGCCACGTTCGCGAGTCCCACTGTTCCAACCGGCACAATTCGCTCCGAGTCAGGCTCGTTCCCGGAGTGCATTGAGGCCTGGAATCGTCGAAGCAAATCCAATCCCAGCCTTGGAAATCAAAGTGCCCCGTCCCTTATGTGGGTGACGGTGGTGGAGACCTCCATCGGCGTGGTGCCGTTCCCGACCACAGCGAGCGCATCATTCTCCGGCTGCATGAAGGCAGATTGGCTCAACCCTGTTCTCGGCAGTTTTCCCTTTCCACTATTGAAGGTTGGCTCTTACTTTTTGCGCCATGCGGCGTGAGTTGTTGAACAATGTCAGTCGAATCGTTGTGAAGCTGGGCACAGGCGTGCTCACGGATGTTCGCAAGCAGCCTGACCTGGAGCAGATGGGGCAATTGGTGGCGCAAATCGCCCAACAGCACAGGGCCGGGAAACAGGTGGTTGTCATCACTTCCGGAGCCGTCGGAGCGGGAATGGGCGTGCTGGGCTATGAGAAACGTCCAACCGGGTTGTCTGAATTGCAGGCGTGTGCAGCGGTCGGTCAGTCGCGATTGATGGCAACCTACGAACGACTCTTCAGCGAGCACGATATTCGTGTTGCCCAGGTTCTTCTGACACATGACGACCTCGAACATCATGAGCGCCACCTGAACGCCCGCAACACCCTGGTCACGCTTTTGGAGAGGCGCGTGGTCCCGATCATCAACGAAAACGACGCCATCTCTTTCACCGAGCTGAAGTTTGGCGACAATGACAAGCTGTCCGCGCTTGTCTCCTGCCTTTTGCCGTCCGACCTGCTCGTGATCCTGACGACGGTTGATGGAGTGATCGAGAATTTCGGAAAGCGAAACGCGCGTGTCCTGTCAACGATCGAGCAGATTGACGCCACAGTGCAGGGCATGGCTGGCGGGACCACCAGCGCCACCGCGGTTGGAGGAATGAGTTCCAAGATCGAAGCCGCGAAAATTGTGGTTCGCTCCGGCATCCCGCTTGTCATCGCCTCCGGTCAGAAACGCGGTGTGCTGGAGCGCATTGTAAAGGGCGAAGCGGAAGGAACTGTCTTCATTCCCAAGCCAAACAAGTTGAAAGGGCGCAAGCGCTGGATCGCTTTCTTTCACCAGCCCAAGGGCACGCTGGTCGTGGACGAGGGGGCGAAGAAAGCCCTGCGTGAATCGGGAAGGAGCCTGCTGCCACCAGGCCTCGCACGCTGCGAAGGAGTCTTCCCGAAGGGCGACATCGTTCGCATTTGTGACCTGAACGGCACCGAGTTTGCCCGGGGAATTTCGCGTTTCTCCTCCGCTGAGATTGCGGAGCATCAACCCGCCCGCGTCGAGATAGTGCATCGCGATGACCTGGTGATTTTGTAACTCCGATAAGTGCGCTGTGTCGCAGCGCGATCCATCCAATCGAAAACATTTCAATGCCAAAAACTCGAACTGCAACTCAACGGAAGCCCACCGGTCTTGAGCAACTGCTCTCCGTCATGGCGAAGCTGCGCTCGCCTGAAGGATGCCCCTGGGACCGCGAGCAGGATCATCGCAGTCTGAGGTTTCACGCAGTAGAGGAAGTTTACGAGTTGATCGACGCCATAGAGTCGGGCGACGACCAGGAAATGCTCGAAGAACTTGGAGACCTGCTGTTGCAGGTTGTTTTTCACTGCCAGCTCGCCAGCGAACGCGGCGCGTTTCAGTTCGACCGGGTCTGCCAGGTGCTTGTGGACAAACTCATCCGGCGTCACCCGCATGTCTTCGGTGACGTAGAGGTCAAGGATGTGGATCAGGTCTGGGCGAACTGGGAGAAGATCAAGAAGGCTGAGAAGGCCGGGACAAAGCACGAACGGCCGTCTGCCTTCGATGGGATTCCGAAACACCTGCCGGCATTATTGCGCGCGGAGAAGCTCCTGAAGAAGGCACGCAAAGCCGGGCTGGATTCGAAGACACTTTCCGCCGACGAACGCAAACTCACCAAACGCACAGCCGCCGCCGAACTTCTCCGCATTGCATCCATCGCGCAAAAGCGCGGCTGGTCCGCCGAGGATTTGTTGCGTGGAGAGATCAGGAAAGCGGAGCTTGAATTCCGTCGTCGTGAGCGGCGCGCAACAGCGGTTTAGCGCAAGCCTCACAAAAATCTGATTTTTAGCAGCACGCCGGACGCAGGTACGTTTGAATTGCAGGGAGAAGTGAGGAGGGGGATTTTCGACCCCGAGGTGAGGTTTGCATGGTGATCGCGAAATGAGGCCATGGAACGAGCGCATTGGACGGACCACTCCGCGCAGCCGGTGAGCATTTGAGGAGGAGTGCTCGATACTTCGCACGATTCTTCAACCCTCCGCCTCGACCACTGCCTCTGTTCCACTGTATCGAAGGATCTTCACGCTGGCTCCCTTGGTAATCATTTCGCCCTGGGAGACGACATCAATCACCTCATCGCCGAACCGTGCCTTGCCTCCGGGACGGAGGGGGCAAATGGTCTCACCAACATCGCCAATTCTCCGGGAATGTTCGCGATCCTTCACCGACACGGACAATTCACCACTGGCCGATTGCGACACCATCCTCCCGTAAATCGAAGTCTTCGGCAGCACGCGACTGAGGGCCCAAACCGCCGCAAGCCCCCCAAGCATGGCAATGGACAACGTTGACACGATCTCCTGAACGGGAACCCGGAAGCGCATCGAAGACGTCGGCAGCTCAGGCACACTGGGCACACCTGGCACACTGGGGTAAATGTCCACCATCGCCATGACGATCGCCACAAACATCAACAAACCACCCATCAAGCCCAACGCCAGCGTGCCGGGAAAAACAAAAAATTCCAGTGCCAGCAGAATTGCGCCGAGGATAAACAGTGCCACCCATTCAACTCCGGAAAGCCCGGCGACGTAACCGCCAAGAAAGTAGATCACGAACGCGACGATGCCGACAATTCCGGGAAGGCCGAAGCCCGGCGTCTTGAACTCAATGTAAAGCCCAATGCCGCCGATGATCAGCAATATCGGACTGATGGCATTGATCCATGCTCCGATTTTCTCAACTCCTGTCGGTTGGATGTCCACGCGTTGTGCGGCGCTGAAGCCAAGCACGCCGAGCAGCGCGTCGAGGTCATTCACGGTCCCGGCCGACAGCAACGGTTTCGGAGGTGTGCCGTAATTCTTCTCCGCCTGAACGTTGGTCAGTGTGAGAATCTGCCCTTTCTCGTTCAGCACTTCACCGTCGATTTCCAGCTCCCTGGACTTGTCAATCATCGCCTCGATCACGGCCACGTTGTAACCATTCTTCTCGGCGTTGGCGCGGACCAGCGCCCGTATTCCCGACGTCATCTTGGCTTCCACCGTTTGCGGCATTTCAGATGGACCACCTCCAGGAACCATCATCATGGGTGCAGCGGCTCCAATGACGCTCTGCGGTGACATGAAGATCTGCTGGGTCGCCACAGCGATGAACGCGCCTGCCGAGAATGCCTTCTTGTTCACGAATGTCACCGTCCGTCCGTTGAACTGGTTCAAAATCTGGATGATTTCCTCGGTGACATCGACACGTCCGCCGTTTGTCTCCATGTCCAGGACCAGCACCTCCGCCCGCGCCTGCATCGCCTCCTTCACTCCCCGCCGCACCAGATAAACCAGCGGCGGCGAGATGTCATCGCGTATGGGCAGGATATAGACTTTCGCCGGTTCAGGCGTTGTTGCCGATTGCAGAGTGCCCGGGAAGGCGAGCAACGTTGCAACTGTCAGAAGAACTGCGATCCCATAATTCATGAAATGAACGTATCTCTTAAGAGATGCTGCCGCAAGGTCGTGTGGGCTGTGTTTTTCAAATCGGAATCGAGATGTTCAGCACAATGGCCTGACACTTTCGCAACGCGTCTCCTCTCACGCAACTTGTCAGCCAGGACTTTTCACAGGCATTTTCAGCGGGATGGACAGGGGCAGGGGGCTGTCTTTCCGCCTGTCCACCGAAGTGGCAAGAACGCGTCTTCTGCCGCCTTGCGACGCAGGAAGGACCAGTCTAGGTTTTCAACCATGAGCGCCATCGAACAAATCGAGCGGCTGATCGAGCAACTCCCTTCCGAAGATTTCACGAGGCTGACGGCATGGATCGATCAGCGACGCCAGCTCTACAAATCTCAAGGGTCTGGTCAGAAGAACGGAACGAACTCCAACGAGGCCAGCTCGCCTAAATATACAGACACCGGCGCGCCTCTGGTTCTCCGCGACCACGGTGCATTTCTAAACAGCTACGCTCCGGAGGAGGAGGGACTTTACGACGATGCCCCTTCCCGGTGAAATCTGGCTGGCGAACATTCCGTTTACGAACGGCGCAGCATCCAAACTGCGTCCCGTGTTGACTCCCGAACCCGCAGGCCGTCACGGCCGAGGTGCCTGCTTCCCGCCCCGCAGGCTGGCTCGCACTTTTTCCATGACAGAATTTTGATCTGGATTTTTACGGACGAACTCGTCGAGAAGCTGCCGGGCTTCATCAGCGCGGCCAGAGCGATTCAGGAACCCGGCGAAGGCCTCGATCGGTTCGGGATTGGCAGGCGAAAGCTGGCTGGAGAGCCGGTAAGCCTGTTCTGCCTCGACTGCGTAATTATGCGCCGCAAGGAGGTTTGCCTGGGAGGTGGCGTTATGCGAATACGCCTTCAAAATCGCCGCCGAGCTGGATGCGTCAGGATCTCCCAGGAGCCTCTCGGCAGTCGCACGCCAGTAATCCACGGATTGAGCCGCTGTGGCAGCAGTAAAGTTATCGGTCCCGTCTTGCGGCCGTATTTCCATGATTGGACCGACCGGCACTGTTCCAGCATACAGGCCCGGCATGGATGATGATTCCTCGATGGCGAAGGCTGCATCCGGATTCTTCCGCATCAAAGTTTGCAGAAGCTGCTCGTTGATTCCCATGACAGCGACCTGGCCGGTGACACTGACCCGTCCGTCAATAACCTGGATGTCCTCGCCGGGACGGATTTGTCGCGGTTCGTTTGGGAACTGTTGATCGTGCTGCAGCCGTTTCTGTGCGTCCGCGATGTAGTCCTTGAATGCATTCTGCGAATCATCACTGGTGAGTGCGGTCAGCCGGTCGCCGTAGAGGAAGCCCGCGTAGTTCACATAAGTTTGGTCCGCCAGGGAATTCTGAGTGAGAACCACGTGCTGAGCGCCTTGATCTGTCTCGGAAAGCAGCGCGGGAATGAAGTGGCCTGCATCCGTGCCGCCAACGTACACGGTGCCAGGTTGCAACGAGCCCAAAATCGACTGACCGTAATCGAGGAGTTTCTGCGACGGCCATTCGTGTGCCAGCTCCGCCGCACCATAAGCGTCCTGGATGGCGGGCCACAAAGCCTCCACGGCTTTGCCATCGGGTTGTGTCCGGCTCGTACGAAGTGATCTGATGAGCGCCTCAGTTTCCTCCCACCGGCCTGAAGCAGCGGCGTCGAAGAATTTTTCTACTTCCGCCGGCACCTCGGTCTTGAAGTGCCGGGCCATGGCTCGTGCCACTTCCCGGCGGCGCTCGGCAAACAATCCAAGCTTGGCTGCAACCACCTCGGGCGCGTTGGCCACCGGTTTGGGGAGAAGCGTTCCCGTCCGCGAGGACACTTGCATTCGACCGGCGCCTGCCGAAATGCGCGCTTTGCTGGAATCGGAATCCTCGACCGACTCGTTGCCAGTCTCCGGTTCGCCAGCCCGGCGCGGATACAACAAGGCAAGGAGCAGCAGGATCAAACCACCGCAGAGCGCCAGCCACAGCCACCGCGATCGGCGGTTTGAATTATCGGACCTTGATTCTTTTCCAGGAGTGATTCCACGCATGGTCTTCACAGCTCCAAAATATCCACCACTGATGGCAGCGCAGGTTTCCCGGTTTGTATATGGAAAACTTGAAGTGTGTTGGACTATCGCGACAACGATTCACGCATGTTGCCTTGCCGAGGTGGCCCTGCCTGACGATGCTGTTTCGTATGATGAATTCCTCATTCCGCCACCACCGGTGTTTTTGTGCCTCTCTCGTTCTGATGAGCCTGTGTTCGTTCTTGTCGCTGATGACAGCATCCGCAAGCGAAGCTCCACCGCAGCGCAAGCCCGTGCTGCTCTACACCCGTTACTTCAATGCCGCCGGCGAACAGCGTTATCTGCCCGATGGAACTTTCTCGGATGTTCTCCAGCGCTTGCGAGGCGAGTTTGAAATGCGCGTGAATTCAGAACCGCTCACCGCTCGGTCTTTGCGTGGTGTGAGCCTGGTGCTCGTGGCGAATCCGAGCGACAAGGCGGTAGGCACCAACCCTCCGCCGCATCACTTCAGCAAAGGCGACATCCAACTCCTCGACCGGTTCGTCCGGGGTGGCGGTGGGTTGATCGTCATGGGCAACCAGGAGAATCACAACCTGGAGATCGAAGACACGAACAAGCTGCTGGCGCGATTTGGTATTCAGTTCACCAACCTCTATACCGACGCGAAGAAGCTGACGCTGCCCGGGACCGTTCCAGTCATTGGTGGGTTGCGCTGGGCCTACTACACCGGAAATCTGCTGGTGCTGGATCCTCGGCATCGCGCCAAGCCGCGGGGAGTGGTGGTCAATGATTTGAAACAGCCTCCGGTCAAGGGAACGCGCGATCAAGCGGGAGTTCTGCTCGCGACGGCTGAGAGCGGCAAAGGACGCGTGATGGTGGCGACGGACTCAGGCTGGGTCGCGAATGACGCGCTCAGCGAGAAGGGTGTCGGAGATGTCGCGATTCACGGCCAGGACAACTGGGAAATCTTCCGCCGGCTGGCTCTGTGGTCGGCACATGCGGAGGAGCGGTGAAAGTTCAGGAATGCTCGAAGAGGATGGTGATTCGCTATGCTCTGGAAATCATGCGAAATCAGGGAAAGTTCACCACGCGATTGAACCGTTCCCCGGCCTTGCCGACCGACTCGGTGAATGAAGCGGTGTCCGCGTTCGTGGCAACCGCCGACTCGATGTTCAGCCGGAGGAGCGCTGGAAGCGGATTTGGGAGCGGATTTTCGAGCCGTTTCGCGAAACTGCGGCGGCATTGTTCGCGCCGAGCGGGTGCAAAGCATGGAAGCGGGGAAATTCGAGATCAGTAGGGTGCCAGTTCCGGAATTCTCGGTCGCAGGGCGAGGCGGAGCGTCACTTCTCAATCGCCGGATTTAAGCTGAAAGCCAGGATGCCGCTAAAACTGGCTGGCATCCATTTTGGATTTCAAAGTTGCGAGTGCGATGCGCCGCGTTTCGCTCTGGGTCGCGGATCGCGACTGCAAGCCCTACAGGATCTCCAGATAGAGCCGCCGAAAATCCTCGGCAGTGACGGGCACGGCATTCGTCTTGTGGCAGGGATCATCGACTGCCTGCGCCACGAGCGCCTCCAATTGCTCGCGCTTGACTCCGTGGTCTTGCAGCCTGGTGTTCAACCCCAAATCCGCAAGGAAAGCTCCGATGAATAAGACCGTCCGTTCATCCGCTTCCGCGTTGGTGCATTTCAGCACATCCAGGCCGCAAGCGGTTCCCACGCGCCGGTAAAGCCCCGGCTTCCGTGCCGCGCAGAATTTCATCCCGGCCACGAGGCCGAGCGCGTTCGCGAGGCCATGATGCATTCCACAGATCGTCGAGAGCGGATGCGCCATCGAATGGACGACGCCCAGATCTTTTTGGAATGCCACGGCTCCCATAGCCGCCGCAACAAGCATCCTGCCCCGTGCGTCAATGTCGTTGCCATTGCGGTACGCACGCGGCAGCGCATCCACGATCAAGCGGACCCCTTCAAGCGCGATTCCGTCGCACATCGGGTGGAACTGCGAACACGTGAAACTCTCGATGCAATGTGTGAGCGCATCCACGCCGGTGGCGGCGGTGAGTTTGGGAGGAAGTCCGACGGTGAGTTCGGGATCGAGAATGACGAGTTTGGCGAGCAGCTCGGGGTGGAACAACACCGCTTTGCGCTTTGTGGCGTCGAGCGTGATCACGGAACTTCGCCCCACTTCACTGCCGGTTCCAGCCGTCGTTGGAATCGCGACGAAGGGGGCAAGCCCGGTCCAGTCGGCCGGCTGCGTGTAGAAGTTGGTTAATGGAAAACCCGGATGTTTGGCCAGCAACCGGGCGGCCTTGCCGGCGTCCAGGGCGCTGCCGCCACCAATGGCGACCACGCCATCGCAACCTTTCTCGCGCATCAGTGCCGCCGGCTGATGCACGTCAGCTTCGATCGGATTCGGATGCACACCGGAGAACAGGAACCACGATTTGTCCTGTTCGGAGGCGCCCAATTCCTCAACGAGCGCTCGAAATGCGCCCGTGTTCACGAGCCCACCATCGGTCACCACAATCGGACGGCGCACACCCAGTCGGTCCAGACGCTCTTTCAAAACGGCGATGGTGCCGGGGCCAAAGACGGTTGTGGTGGGAAACGAAAATGTGGAGATGATTTGTGCGGCCATGCAGTGATTGCGCGAATTGTTGGTTGTGAAGAGTTGAAGTCGATATTTGAGGGCGCCGGTTCCGGTCAGCTTCGGCTCCGGCTACGGATCAGTTCAAGAAATTCGGCGCGTGTGCGAATATCCTCACGAAATCTGCCGAGCATCGCGGAAGTCACGGCCAAAGAATTCTGTTTCTCCACGCCTCGCATCATCATGCAGAGGTGCTGCGCCTCGACGACGACCGCGACGCCCTGGGCATCGACGGCATCCTGAACAGCGGTGGCGATCTCATGCGTGAGGCGTTCCTGGATTTGCAGGCGCCGGGCAAAGACATCGACGATCCGAGGCAGTTTCGACAGCCCGATGACTTTTCTGTTCGGAATGTAGGCGACGTGGCACTTGCCGAAGAAGGGCAGGACATGGTGCTCGCAAAGGCTGTAAAAATCGATGTCCCTGACGATCACCATCTCGTCCGACTTGGCCTCGAACAAAGCGCCGTTCAGGATTTGTGTGGGATTTTTTCCGTAGCCGGAAGTGAGGAACTTGTAGGCTTGAGCCACCCGGAGTGGCGTTCGCTTCAAGCCTTCTCGCGAGGGGTCTTCGCCGATGAGTTCCAGTTGCCGTCCGACCAGCCTGGTAAGTTCCTTCGTCGCCTTTTCGCGCATATTATCAAATCAGATTTGTGCCCTGCCGCCAAAGAAGCTTTCCAGATTTCGCCGCGAGGCACAACTGTCTGACCGTGGCAACCGTCCGGCAGAATTGAGCGTGCTGCTCAGGCCTTCATTTCAATCAGGAGCCGGTCGAGAAGGCGTTTGGTGGCGCGTATGCCATCCGGCTCCGAGAGTTTCTCTCCCTCATATTCGATGCCGAGATAACCGTGGTAGCCCGCGTCCAGCACGATCTTCAGCATTCGCCTGTAATCCGTCTCAACGCAGTTGCCCTGCGCGTCGAAATCATTCGACTTGGCGCTGACAGCCTTGGCGTAAGGCATCATTTCGCGGACACCCTGGTATCTGTCATACCATTTGCCCGGTGAGATTTGAAAATTTCCGAAATCCGGAAGCGTGCCGCAATTGGGAAGATTCACAATTCGCATGACTCCGGCGAGCCATGCGCCGTTCGAGGAGAGGTGGCCGTGATTTTCCACAATGCAATTGAGCCCGAGCTTCGCGCAATACTCCGAGAGGGTCCGCAGCCCGTCCGCGGCTCGCTTCTGCTGTTCTTCGTAGCTCCCAGCCTCACCCGTCGCGGCGTTGACACGGATCGAGTGGCATCCGAAGAACTTCGCCGCATCTGCCCACTTGTGGTGGTTCTCGACCGCGCGCCGGCGCTTGGTCGGATCCGGATCCCCGAGCGAACCTTCGTCATCGCACATGATGAGCAGGATCTTCACGCCTTCGCCATCAGCGCGGTTCTTGAACTCGCGCAGGTAAGCCTGGTCCTGCGCCTTCTTCATCATGAACTGATTGACAAGTTCAATGGCATGGATGCCGTAATCACGCCGCGCGACGATCGGAAATTCCATGTGATCCATGTTCGTGCCAACCCGCCCGAAGAGAGCCTTGTTGAGCGACCATTCGGCCAGCGAGATCTTGAAGATCGGCCCGGAGCTTGCGCTCTCCATCGAGGCGCAGCCTGCGAGGGTCATGCCGGCTCCTGACACGAAGGATTTCTGGATGAATTGGCGGCGATTCATGACAATACGTCCTTCAAATTCAGTGTGCCGGCGCGCCGCCCCCTCCAGGGGACCGCGGCTGGCCTGACTTGGGTGGATGGAAGAAAAGCGCGAGAGCGATGGCGGCGATGCTGGCCGTCGCCAGCGGCACAAGGAACAGTCCTTTGAAATCGGTGACGGCGTTTTGGGTGTAAACCGCCTGAATCAGCCAGGGGCACAGTGAATTGGCGACGAGAGCGCCGATGCCGAGGATCTGCAAGTTGAACAAACCCTGGGCGCTGGAACGAATGTCCTTCGGGAAATGCGCATCGACAAAGATATAGACCGTCGCGAAATAGAAGGCGTAGCAAATGCCATGAAGGATCTGGATGAGTATGATCGCTCCGGCGCTTTGAGGCATGAAGGCATAAACCGCGAATCGCGCCGCGTGCCCCAGAATTCCGATGATCATGGTCGTCCGCCATCCCAAGGCCTTCAGAGTGGCACCCAGCACAAACATGGTCAGGATTTCCGCGATCTGACCGATGCTCATGACGGGAGTAATCCAGTTCGAGGCGATGCCCACGCCTCCCGCTTCCTTGGCTGCACCCAGAAAAACACCCGTCCAATTGAAGTAACAGTTGTGAACGAATGAATCGACGAACGTGACGAGCCAGAGAACGAGGACGAATGGATGCTTGAGAAGTTTGGCGGCCTCCAGCCATGCCAGACTTTCGCCTCCGCCATTGCCGGCCTTCTTCGGCGGAGTGTGAGGAAGCATGAAACTGAAGGCGGCCAGCGCAATCGAAGCGATTCCCGCGACAATATAAGTCCATTTCGTCGCCGCTTTCGCGGCATCACCCGTGAGGGGATTGGCCAGCGCCTTGCCGAGCCAGTCCACGAAGCCCACCGGGTTCGCAGCGTTCACCGCGTCCCAATTGACAAAGATGAACACAAACGGCCACGCCGCGAGAATCCAGCCAATGGTGCCACCCATCCGAACGATGCCGAATTCCTTCGTCGCATCCTTCATGTTGGCGAATGCGATCGAGTTCGTGATCGAGATTGTCGGCACGTAAAAAAGACAGTGTACTGACATGGCGAGGAAGAACGGCCAGAAATCCTTCGTGAATCCACAATAGAGGATCGCGATGCCTCCGACGAGGTGCGAGAACGCCAGGAACTTTTCCGCAGCGAATTTCCGGTCGGCAAACTGGTTGCTGAAGAACATCCCCACGATCGAAGCAACCGGGAAAGCATTGAGGATCGCGGATTGTTGTCCCGGAGTGAACCCAAGGCTGGGCAGATAGCCGAAAATCAGCGGAAGCCATGCGCCCCAGATGAAAAATTCCAGGACCATCATGAGGAACAGTTTGAGGCGGATTGCAGAATTCATTCAGTTCGGGGGCTAAAGTTGATTTACAACAAAACAGTCCCCGGAAGCGCACATGTGCGGGATCAGGGACGCGCCGACTAGACCAAAAGGCGCGGGGAGAGGCAAGGGTTTCGTTGCCGGCCTTCACTCGTGGTATCAGCTCCACCACATCCCAGCGTGGGAATTGCCAAGATTCGCCTTGTAACGGGCACCCGGTGGCGGGAGATTTTTTGAGTGAAGTTGGACCAGCACGCGGCGAAGTCGCAATCCTCCAGCAAGGATGCCGGTCATTTGTGCCTGGTGCGCTCGGTCACGGCTGCGTTCGCAGCCGACTCCAAACTGGAAGCGGTCACTCTCGACATGGGCAAGAGGACCATTTCTGTCGCCACAATCGGGAAGACCCCGGACGCCGAGCTGAGTGATCGGATTCGCGCCACGGTTGACGCGGCGCAAACCGAATCTGGCGGGAGGCATTGCAGCTTTTTCTCGGGTGACACCCAGTGCCAGCAGTGCGCGGCTCCCCTGTCGGCAGCGGAGCGGAAGAACGTTCGCATCGAGCAGAAGGACGGGCAGACAACCATCGCCCGTGTCACGTGCCCGACAGCGCCAAAATTCTGGCATTGGCGCAGTTTCCCCTGGCCCAGGATCGTCCAACGCGACGTCGAGTTTATCGAGCACGCTGACCACCTGGATGAATGGAAGTCCCAGCTTGCCGCCGCCGCTCTCTGCGGAGCCTTTGCGCTTGGGGGATTTCTGTCCGGGCCTCAACCCATCGGGCAGGCGTTGTATGTCCTCTCCTACATCGCCGGCGGTTGGTTCACGGTGGAAGAGGTCTGGGAACGCCTTCAAAAACGTACCATCGATGTCCACTTTCTCATGCTCGCGGTCGCCGCCGGCAGCGCAAGCATCGGTGCCTGGGCCGAGGGCGCAACACTTCTCTTCCTCTTTTCCCTCTCCGGCGGGCTGGAGCATTTCGCCTTGGGACGGACTCAGCGCGAAATTCATGCCCTCTACAAGGACGCGCCAAAAGTGGCCGCCCTTTTGGATGAGCAAGGGCATGAACACGAGATCCCGGTGGATCAAGTCATGGCTGGCATGCGCCTGCTGATCAAACCTGGGGCGCAATTCCCCGTGGATGGCGAGATCGTCAAGGGCCAGACCGCCGCGGATGAATCGAACCTGACTGGCGAAGCAGCCCCGGTGGAGAAGCGGCTCGGAGATCAAACTCTGGCTGGCACACTCAATCTGTGGGGAGCCGTCGAAATCCTGGTCACGAGGCCGGCACGCGAAAGCGCGCTCCAGAAGATCATCCACCTGATCAAGGACGCGCAACATCAGAAAGCGCCGGCGCAACAGTTCACGGACAAGTTCGGCACAATCTACACTTATGCGGTTCTCTCGCTCACGGCGCTGATGTACTTTTTCTGGTGGCGGGTGATCGATCTCCCCGCATTCGCCAACGAAGACGGGCTGCCCAGCGCGTTCTACCGCGCCATGACCCTTCTCGTCGTCGCGTCGCCATGTGCGCTGGTGCTCTCGATTCCTTCGGCTGTGCTGGCTGCCATCGCGTCGGCGGCGCGTCGGGGAATTCTCTTTCGCGGTGGAGCTGCTGTCGAGAAACTGGCCGATGTCCAGGTGGTGGCACTGGACAAGACGGGCACCTTGACCACGGGAGAACTGCAAATCGATCATGTCGAGAGCTTCCCGCCGGGTCGCGAAGCGGAAGTCTCCCGGATCGCCTACTCGCTCGAACGCCTTTCCACACATCCGCTCGCCCGCGCCATCACGAAGCACGGCAAGCACGAACAACTGGCGCCGGTTGATTTCGACTCCTTCGAATCCGTCACCGGCCAGGGCCTGCGCGCCAGGCTCGGAGAGCGATCGTTCATCCTCGGACGCCGCGAGTGGGTGCTTCAGCAGAGTGATCCGACGGCATTCGCCGCCGCGCCGCCTCCCCTGTCAGGCCATTCTGAAGTCTGGCTCACCAATGGCGAATGGACCGGACGCGTCCTTCTCCGCGACGACTTGAGACCTGAAGCGCGCGGTCTGATCGAAGAACTGCGCCATGCACGGCTCCGCAGCATTGTCCTCACGGGAGACCGCCGAGGAGCGGCTCAAAACTTGAAACAAATGCTCGGACTGGACGACGTACGGGCCGAACTCAAACCCGAAGACAAGGTCGCCGCCATCCGCACGCTTTCGCGGGCTGGCTACCGCGTCGCCATGATCGGGGACGGCGTCAACGACGCTCCGAGCCTCGCCGCGGCACATGTCGGCGTCGCCATGGGCGCTCGAGGATCGGACGCGGCGCTCGAACAGGCGGATGTCGTTCTCATGAATGACCGGCTGGAAAATTTTCTCGTGGCCTTCCGCCTGAGCCATCGGGCACGGCGCATCATCCGACAAAATCTTATCATCTCTCTCGGCACGGTGATGGTCCTGGTCATTTTCGCGCTCATCGGTCGCATACCATTGACCGTGGGCGTGGTCGGGCACGAGGGAAGCACCGTGGTCGTCGTCATGAACAGCCTTCGACTGTTGTGGTATCAGCGAAAGCGGACCAAGGCGCGATAGCTCAACACCGTCGGCAGCGAAAAGCCCGCCGGCCTATTTCAATCCCAGGTTCTTTTCGTAGGTGCCGAGCTTCAACATTTGGCTTTTTTTCGACCCGCGTTTCTCGAGATTGAGATAGGCGATCCTGTTCATCGCGTTCTCCGCGTAGGCGGATTGGGGAAACAGCTCGGTGATCCTCTGAAGAATTCCTCTGGCCTGCTCAATATCTCCATCGGCTTTCATCTGAAGATCCGTCATCAGATTGAGCCAGTGGACAACCTGCTTCGCCGGTTGGTTTGGCGCGGTGATCAACTGCTCCAGTTGTTCCTTCGCCAGATCCAGCCGCTTGTAATGCCCCGCGTAAAGGATCGCCAGCCTCTCGCGCGAGTCGTTGTCTGACGGGAAACTCTCCAATCGTTGAAGCAGATCGCGGGCGTTTGATCCTGCCGCTTCATCCGAAAGCTCTTGTCCGTTCTCTCCTTCCGCATGGTCCTTCGCAGGAGGCGTCCTCAAACCCAGCCGTGAATCGAAACTCCTCAGCGCAATCGGCTGCGCCTCGCGAGAGACGGCGACAGAATCCGGATTCGCCAGATGCGCGATGCGCTGAAGCGCAACCTGGGCGAATTCCGTGTCAGGAAGCTCATCCACGATCCGTTGCAGGCACAGCATTGCGCCTTCGGAACTCTGGTTGAATTTCAGCTCCCAATCCGCGCATCGGTTCAAGGCAAACGCGATGTTCTTCTGACTGTGCTCCCGGTGGGTCAACAATTCATCGACCGTCGCGATGGCGGTCGCCGCGTCGTGCTTGTCCTCGGCGTGGATTTCCGCCAGCAACATCCACCCCTGGAAATCTGTCGGAAAACGATCCAGTTGCCGCCTAACTTCCAGGATCGCGTCGTCATAGCGCCCTTGTTTCCGTCTCGCCTCGGACATGGAGTAGAGCGGCTTGAGCTCCGGTTCGCCGCCGCCGCCGTCGTAAAGCGATGTAAACGGCGCGGCGATCAGTGCGCCGATGTGTGGCGCCCACAAGATGCCGAGGATCAAGCCGAAGAGCGCCCCGATTGGAGGCAGCATTGGCCCCCACCCGACCCACAAACTCACGCCCCCTGCCGTCACAATCACCACGCCGGTGATCGCCCATTTGAAGATCAACCTGCCGGGATCGTAACTGTTCTTGAGCGTGCGCCACATCACGTACGCGACGACTGCGAACGCGAGAGCTCCGGCAAGCACCATCTTGGCGATGACAATCCAGGGATTCATGGATGGAAACAGGTGGTCAATTCGATGTTCGTTTCACAATCCTGTCCGGGTTGCGGGCCCGGCTCAGGGCCACGTCGTAAGTGATCAGACATTGGGAGTAGAGGTCAAACAGGCATGCGTCCATGGATATCATGCCGTCCTTTGCGCCGGTTTGAACCACCGTCTCCAACATGTGCTTGTTGTCCTCGCGGATGAGATTGCGCACGGCACTATTGGCCACGAGCATCTCATACGCGAGGACGCAACGAATCCGGTCGGACGAAGGCAGCAGATCCTGCGCGATGATCCCCTGAAGTGAGGTCGCCAATTGCAGGATGATCTGCCGCTGCGCCGCTCCCTCGAAAACTCCAATGATCCGCTCGAACGCATGTGAGACGCTTGGGGAGTGCATCGTTGCGAGAACCAGGTGGCCGGTCTCCGCCGCCGTCAATGCCGCCGCGATGGCCTCATGATCCCTCATCTCGCCCACGACGATCACATCCGGATCCTGCCGCAACACGTGGATCAGCGCGCGGTTGAAAGAGCGCGTGTCGGTCAGGACTTCCTGCTGAACAACAATCGCGTGCTTGTTCTGGTGGAGATACTCGATGGGATCCTCGATGGTGATGATTTTGCAGCGGCGCTCGCTGTTGATCTGATCCACAAGGTAATTGAGCGTGGTCGTCTTGCCCGAGCCTGTCGGACCAACGATGAGCACCAACCCGTTTGGTTTTCCCGCCAGATCGTTCAACTTCTGCGGAAGGCCAAGTTGTTCTCGCGTGGGAATCTTCCTGCCGCAAAACCGGATGCTGATCTCGGGATTGCCGTTGCGCCGATACAATGTGATCCGGACCCGCCCCGCGGCCGGATGCGGCACGGAAATGCACAGCTCCCATTCGCGCTCGAAATGTTCCCGTTGCTGCGAGTTCAAAAGACTGAATGCCATTCCCGCCACCGCTTCCGTCGTCAAAGGGCCGGTGTCGTCGAGGATGATTTCACCCGCGATCCGATACGCCGGCGCGACTCCCACAATCAAGTGAAGGTCGGACGCCTCCTGCTCGACCGCGCTTCCGATGAGCTGATCAATCCTGGAAATGCTCATACTCGACGCCAGCGGCGCCAGGCGCCACGGAGTTTGATCCACCAGCCTGCCTCCTCAACGCCTCCAGCTCGGTCTTCCAACGACTGGCACTCCGGATCGAGCTGGCGCGCCTGTTCGAAGGCATTGGCTGCAACCGCGCAAAGCCCCAATTCCATCTGACATCTTCCGAACAACACCCATAACACGGCCCGTCCAGTTTCCACTTCAAGCACCAGCCGCGTTGCCTGGATAGCCTTCGCAAACTGTTGGTAATGGAAGTATGCCCGACCGATCAACCACCGGACCATCCAATCACCCGCCGCCAGCCCAAGAGCTTTCTCAAAACAGAATTCCGCCCGCCGCTCTTTCCGCGCCAGCAGCACGTCACCGCGCGCCAGCCAGACGTACGGCGTTTCATTGCGCGCTTCGACGGCGGCATCGGAGAAGATCATCGCCGCTTGCAGGTCTCCAACCCGAGCCAGTGCAACTGCTTTTGCCGCGAGCAACTCCGACTCCTCCGGGTATTTCTCCAATGCTTTATCCGCCCACAGGCGCGCCTCCTTGAACTCGCCCAGCTCGATCAACATCCTTACCTGCCCGGTCCAGGCTGCGGCGCACGCGGGATCAAACTCGATCGTCCGGGCATAGGATCTGAGCGCCTGCTCGAAGTTGCCCCGCGCAAACGAGGCCTGCGCCTCCTTTAAGCACATAGCGCCGTCACGCATCGCCGGATGCGCTTCCTGGCGCTGATTGAGTTCGCCGCCAAATTCCAGATTATTGAAACGGCTCATGTGCTGGACTGCTTGGGCTACGTCGATTTGACCACGACGCGTGCCAACTATCACGAAGTAATTGTGACCCAGCAGGGAGCTTCTTACTGATGAGACCGTGGGATAGGCTACGAATGATGGCGAGCGCCACAGATGCAGATGCGAGGCGCGAACGCGGGAGGATGCCCGCAACGGCCTCCGACCAAGCGAGCAACGAAGCAGATGCGTCTGTGCCGCCGTCAAGATTTGTAGCCTATCCCACGGTCTCCTCAGTAACTCCCAGCTTCAATCTGGTAACGCCTCATGTGCCGGTCCATTACAAATGGCCCGAAGGGCAGCATGACGCCGAGCAAAACCAGCCCGCCGCGCACCCAGGACCAGCGGGCGGAGGACATCACTTGCGCCAGTCGGACGATCACCAGGCAGACCAGAATGCCATGCGCCCAACCCACTACCGTGACGGCCATTCGCATCCCGGCGAAATATTTGAGCGGCATGGCCACGAACAGCAGCAGGAGGAATGAACCTCCCTCGATCAGAGTCAGGTGGCGGAGCCGGTGGATATCGTTTGCTGCTTTCAATGGGAACATGCCACCGCTTTCTCCGAAGAGGTGTCAACACAAACCTGCTAGCTGACACGAGCGGTCAGGTCGCCTATAGTCTCCCCGTCATGATCGCTGTTGCCGAAATCGAAGCCGCCATTCCAAAGCTCTCCCGGGCTGAACTTGATGAATTGCGGCGGTGGTTTGATGATTACGTTGAGGAGTATTTGGAATTAAGCGAAGAAGCAGCCGCCGCGCTGGAAAAATCCAAGGCCGAGATAGCTGCCGGCAATTATCTTACGCGCCAACCGTGATCGCATGGCCGCCGCGCTGCAAATCTGGTCGCCTACTTTTTCAAGAGCCTTCGATGCGTTCCCTTCGGCCTTTCAAACCGATGTTATCCGAAAAAGGGACGACATGAGAACCCGGTTGACTGCCTTCCCTCATCATCGATTGACAGGACGGCTCGAATTCGGGTTGCGCGTTGGCGACTACCGCGTGCTCTACGAGTTTGACGCGGACGCCGGGCGCATCGTGCTTCATTATGTCGGGCATCGCCGGGAAATCTACAAACGCACTTGAACCAACACATGGCCGCTATTCCTCACGAAGATCCAAACAAACTCGGTCCCCTGACCGCCGGAATCCCCGAATCCTTTCCAAAACCACGTTCTTCAAAGCGCGACAAACTCTCGAAGCCGGGCGTGACCGCCACCGCCGCGCCCAGTGAAACCTTCAGCTTCAACCTGAAACCGGCCGACATCGCGCGTTACCTGAACCGCTTCGTCATCGGTCAGACTGAGGCGAAAAAAGTGTTGAGCGTCGCCTTGTGTGATCATTTCCAACATGTGCGCATGACACTCGAAGGCAATGCGGTGCCATTCTACCAAAAGCAGAATGTCTTGCTGCTTGGGCCGACAGGAGTGGGCAAGACTCACCTGATCCGTTCCGCCGCGGAGCTCATCGGCGTGCCCTTTGCGAAGGCGGATGCCACGAAGTTCAGCGAAACCGGCTACGTGGGGGGCGACGTCGATGATCTCGTCCGTGATCTGGTCCGCCGGGCGGGCGGCAATGTCAGGAAAGCAGAGCATGGCATCATCTATCTCGACGAAGTGGACAAGCTCGCCACGCGCGAACCCGGAGCGGGTCGTGACGTCTCAGGCCGCGGGGTGCAGACGAACCTGCTCAAGCTCATGGAAGATGGCGACGTGCCGCTCGTGTCACCGAACGATGTGACCGGGCAGCTTCAGGCCGCGATGAGCGCCATGCGCAGCGGCTCCGGAGGCGCGCAGCCGGAGACGATCAACACGCGGCATATCCTCTTCGTTGTAAGCGGGGCTTTTTCAGGCCTGGCGGATATCATCCAGCACCGCCTCGGTCTGCGGAACACGCATCCCGAACCGCGTGGATCAATCCGGAGCCGGCACCTGGATCGATTGCTCGCGCAGACTTCGACTTCCGACTTCATTGCCTACGGCCTGGAACCCGAGTTTATCGGACGCCTGCCGGTGCGCGTTGCCTGCCACGGACTCGACGCCGATGACCTGTTCGACGTGCTGCGGAAGAGCGAAAGCAGCTTGATTCATCAATACGAGCGCGCCTTCGCGGCGTATGGAATCAAGTGTGAGTTCAAGGATGATGGCCTGCGGCGTCTCGCCGCGCTTGCCGCCACCGAACACACCGGAGCGCGCGGCCTGATGACAGTATGCGAACGCGCCTTCCGCGACCTGAAATTCAGATTGCCCTCCAGCCGGGTGAAACATTTCCAAGTCAATGCGCGCCTCGTGGATTCGCCAGGGGCGGAACTCAAGCGGTTGCTTTCCCAGAGATGAAATTGAATATCATCGGCCCCGGCCAGTCGGCCGCGCGAAAGTTCCACGACCCAGATTTCTCCGTCCTCGATGGACTGTTGCCAGGCTTTCGCGCTCGATCAGCCGGGTGAGAAACTCCTGTGTGAGATCCTGAGCGTCTTGCTCGTTGTGACCGCTCCGGCGCACGAATGCATACAGGGGAAACCAGTAACTCTGGCAGAGCGTGCCCAACGCCTCGCGAGCGTTCGCAGAAGCGGCATCGCCTGCCGCGAGCACCACACTCCAATGAGTCGTCCGGAAATCACCAGGGGGCGGCGGTCCATGGTCGCAACTCGCATGAGTGTCGGACATGACGCGAACGTAGCGTCTCCCCGGCCCGAACGCACGACTGAGTTTGCTTTGGATCCTGAGAGCCTGTCTGAAATCAGTTGGTGACGTTCGGGGGAGGGCGGAGGGCCTTCTGAGCCTCCGGATCAATCGAGCCGATGGCGTTGATCGACGCCGTGATGACGTCGCGTTCGGAATCGTTTAACATTTCCTTGAGGGCGGGAATGGCCGACTTGGCGGCGGGCCCGATCTGGCCCACGGCATAAACCGCGAGCCGGCGCACCAAACCGTCTGAATCCTTGAACAGGGCAAGTAGCTCATTCAAAGCGGGAGCGGCTCCAGGCCCGGCTGTGGCAAGTGCGACACACGCGTCGGATCGAACGCCGGCATCCGGACTCTTAAGCAATCCGATCTGCGCCGAAACATCCACTTTCACCGTGCCGTCACCTCCTCCGCAGCCGGCAGCGCCGATTGCGACCACAATTCCGAGACAAAGGATCACCGCAAAACGATTGAGTGCTTTCATGTCGGCGACGCTATTACAGCCGAACCATGCCTGCAACATTCAATTCAGCGATCGCCATCAACCAGGCTCCAGAACCTACTGCGCCAGTCGCGCACGGTAGAACCTGGATTGATTGGGCTGCACTGAGTCGGTGTGAGTCAGGGTGCCGGTCGTGTTGAGCCTGATGCTGGTGGACGTCCAGTTTTTGAGATCCGCAGACACCTCCACTACGTAATCTCGCGCGATGGCTCCTTTGAACGTCGCGGCAAATTGGCCCGCCTGCGCGGAGAAGGAAACAAACCGGATGGGTTCCTCATTGATCGTGATGCTCACCCTGGCCGCGAGCGAGTCGAGGACCCCATCGTTGGCCTTGAAGAAGAAAAAGTCAGCGCCGGTCACCCCGGAGTTTGGCGTGTACACCATATTCGGCGGCGAGCCGCTGAGGCTTCCGTGAATCGGACTGCTGACGATCGAGTAGGTCAGCGGATCGCCATCCGGATCGATGCCGCTAATGGTGATTGGCAGGGAGACGTTCTTGGTCGTCGAGATACTCTGCGGACTGGCCACCGGCTGGTCGTTCGCTGGAAATAAAACCAGCGCGAATGTCCTGCCGACGAGAACCCCAAAGGGATCCTTGACCTGAACCGTGATGTTCACCTTCCCGGTTTTGTGAAGCGTTGGCGTGATGGTGAGGAATCGGTTCGCGCCTGTGCCGCTCAACACCAGGCTGGAGTCCTTCACCACTGATTGGTCCGATGAACTGGCGCTCACCAGAAGATTGTCGGGCGTGGTCTCCGGATCGCTGATCGTGAATGGGAGGGGCGGCGTTGTTTTGCCTTCAGGGAACGATTGATCCGGAACGGTGGAGATTTCCGGCGGCTGGTTCTTGGGAATCACGCTCAGGTTGAAGGTGCGGGTGACAGTCGAATTGGAGGCTTGCCCGTCCGAGACAGTGACTGAAATCAACGCCGCGCCCGTGGCATTTGAAGCTATCGAATATGCGAGATTCGCCGTGGCACCCGGGCTGGTGTAGGCAACTCCCAGCGTGGAAACCAGCGCTGTGTTGCTGGAACTCGCGGTGATGCCGAGCGTCTGATTCTCGCCTGGCGGGCCCGCGGAAATCCCGCCCAGACCTACGTTTCCAGGCGCTGCGTTGATCAGCAGGAAGACGTCGCTGATTGGATTCAGTGTGGGAGGATCATTCTGTGGGTTGACTGTGAAATTGAATGAATCCGTGGAAGTGCCTCCGTTCGCGTCGGTAACTTTCAGCGTAATGATGGCCAGGCCGGAAGCATTGTCCCCGGGAGTGATGGTCACGGTCCGGTTGGCACCCGATCCACCGATCACGATCCTGTTCAGTGGCACCAGCACTGGATCCGAGGTGATGACGGAAATCTGGAGAGCTGCTGGTGCCGTCTCCACGTCTCCAACAGTGAACGCAATCGCCGGTGTCGGCGTGTCCTCATTTACGGTGGTGTTTGGAATGTCGCTGATGGTGGGGAGTCTGTTGAGAATGAAACGCACGATTCCCGATCCGGTGGCGCCTCCGGCTCCATCGACGGCGACATAATAGATCGTGCCCGCCTCGCAAGGAAACGTCACCGAACTCTGAACCACCCCGTTGCCAATGTCGTTATTGCATCCGTTTAGAACAGGTATCAGCAGATTCAACAGACCGCTGTCGGAAGGATCCGTATAAGCCGCCAGGATCGTGTCGAAGGAGCTGCCAATCGTATCGATCGTCATCACGCCATTCGCTTCGGCTTGAACGGCGTGCCACTCGGAGGCACCGCCCGGGACTCCGCAATGCACCGGTTCGCCGGGTTCCGCAGTTGACCCGATGCTGCTGAAGTAAAGCGTGCCAGAATATCCGCGAGCCGGGGCATTGTCCGGCTTGAAGTTGTCCCGATCATTCTGCAATCCCACGGGCGACGATGTTCTTTTGAAAGTCGCGGGATCGACAAGGTCCACAAACTTGTCCTCGGTGAACACGTCGGCGGCGACGTTTCGATCCACGGCATTTACCTGCACCGTCGCCGGTTGCGACAAGACATCCCGCGCGGAACTGACGATCGCCCGGTACCTGCCAATTCGGCTGAGATCCATGTTGGCAATGATCAGTTGATTGCCGCCGGGCTGTGGCAATGGTTCGCCCAATGAGATCACCTGCCCGTTCAGGGTCCATCGGACGACCGCGTTTGGTGGAGAGTAGGTGACGACCAGTCTCGTCGTGCCACCAAGAGCCACGGATTGACTCTGAGGTTGGGTCAGGATCAGCGGCACTTCACCGGGCCCTGGATTGAAGTTCCATGCGAGCGTTCCCAGGCCCTGTTGTTTCAAGCGCCCATCGATCGCGATGAAATAGGTTCCCTGCGGCTGGACTGCAAAATCGAGACTGCTGGTGGAAAACCCGCCGCTGTCATCGTCACTCGCGATCCGGGTCAGCTTGCCCACGGTGTCGCCCTGATACACTGCTAACAGCGTGTCGAACCCGCTGCCTCGCGTGTCGAAATGCGCAATCCCCGGCACTGCTGGCGCTATCCAGGTCATCCACATTGAAGACTGCCCCGTCTTCCCGTCGTGCAGCGGCTCGCCCGGCTCGCGAGATGCCTGAACATTGCTGAATGTGGCGAGCCCCGAACTCGCCGAGATAACTGTCCGCCGCGAATCTTGAAAATTGTCCGTAAACTGGATCACGGGAGGAGGCAGGAATATCGCTATCGTGTCAAAAATCGGCGGCACGAAAGAGGTCGGTATCACGTCGATGGAAGCACTGACCACATAGCCCCCATCGTCCGTCACCATCACGTCATAGCGTCCACCGTCCTGCTGCTCGAAACTTGGGATCGAGTAGTTGCTTTGCTGCCCGCCGCCGGAACGAATTGGAAAGCCGTTGTGCCGCCACTGGTAGGTTAGGGCGGGCGAAATAATAACTTGAGCAAATGTTAGTTAACGGGGTTCGATGACATAGTTCCATTCCCCGTGGAACTTCGCTGGCGTGATATGGACGCGAGCCAGTTCATCGTCCGAGACGCTCACTCCAGTTTCAT
>SXGR01308420.1_pt1 | contig 26876 bp, 19 predicted proteins | sample 3174711 | NCBI WGS metagenome assembly SXGR01 (sample SAMN11356860, study PRJNA531348) | freshwater metagenome | isolation source: freshwater sample F1-60 | place: China: Fuxian Lake, Yuxi | collected 2017-12-25
ACTACGACATACCTTACGACAACGAATCCTACATTCACCGAATCGGTCGTACCGGTCGGGCCGGTCGACAAGGCGATGCGATTCTCTTTGTGGCCAGTCGCGAGCAACGCCTCCTGGCGTCCATCGAACGCGCCACGCGTCAACGCATTACGCGCCTTGAACTCCCCACAGCGGCAGACGTCACGTCGAGCCGGGTAGCGCGATTCAAAAAGAAAATCAGCGAGGCGTTGCAGTCTTCGGAACTGCCTTTTATGCAGGGAATCATCGAACAGTTCCAACAGGAGCAGGACGTTACGCCCCTGGAGATCGCTGCGGCATTGGGGTGTCTCGTGCTTGGTAATCGGCCCCTCGCACTACCACCTGATGAACCTCGTCAGCACATGCAACCGCGACGCGATGAGCGTCCACCACGCGCAGATTTCACCGCTGAACGGTTCGAGAAAAAGGCTCGGCCAAACCGAGCTGATCGAATTACCGATGACGCGACGGATACCTACCGCATTGAGGTGGGCGCAGATCACGGCGTCGGACCAGGAAACCTCGTCGGTGCTATCGCCAACGAAGCGGGGCTCGACTCGGCCCATATCGGCCGGATCGTCATTCATGCCGAATTTTCTACAGTCGATCTCCCCAAGGGCATGCCCAAAGCGATCTTCAATGATCTGTCGAACGCCTGGGTGTGTGGTCGTCAGCTGCGGCTGTCGCGTTTGGGGGATCAGCCACCAGCACGTCCGGTTAAACGGAGCATCGCAGCTTCTGCTCCGGCTGAAGAAAGCCGCAAGCCGCGCAAGCCGCTAAAAGAGAAAAAAGAGAAAGAAAAAAAGAAGGACAAGAAGGTGCCGACAAAGCGGCACACGAATTGACCCTCACTTGAAGTATCAGCCGACTGCGAAATAAAGCGCTTTCAGGTACTCAGTCTCAGGCATTGCAGGTTGGATCGGATGGTCCGGTCCCTGCCCGCCTTGTTCAAGCAAGCGCAAGGAACGCTCCGTTCGTCGCGCTGCTCGCTGCACCAAGCGCACAAACTCATCACGATGCAAGTGGTGTGAACAGGATGCGGTGACCAGCGTGCCACCCGGTTCGATCAGCCGCAGCGCAGCTGCGTTGATGCGCTCGTAGGCCGCAGCGCCGGTCTTCTCATCCTTGCGTCGTTTGATAAACGCCGGTGGATCAACGATCACCGTCTGAAAGCGCTCGCCGGCCGCCATCAATGTATCGAGCACGTCGAAGGCATCACCTTGTTCCGTTCGCACCTGCGAAAGTCCATTACGTTGCGCGTTTTCCGTCACGCCGCCCAATGCGGATGCGGAAGCGTCCACACAAACCACGTCCTTCGCACCGGACTTTGCGGCTCGAAGTCCCCAAGCACCGAGGTAGGTGAAGACATCCAGTACCCGGCCACCCCGCAAATAACGCTGAAGTCCGCGTCGATTGTCAGCCTGATCAAAGAACCAGCCGGTTTTTTGCCCCGTTGCTACTGGAATGGAAAAGGTCAGACCACCTTCTTGAAGGTCAACCTGCTCTGTTTCCGGGCCATGAACGGTGCGCACCTCGCTGGCTAATCCTTCGAGTTCACGTCCGCCGGTATCGTTGCGAAGAACAATGGCCCGCGCTCCGGTTACCTGTACGAGAATTTCAACCAGCGTATCCACGAGCCGCTCCATACCGGCAGTACCCACCTGCATGACCAGGACATCGTTGAATCGATCTACCACCAACCCCGGTAATCCGTCGCTTTCGCCATAGATCAGGCGGTAGAACGGCGTTGTAAATAGCCCACTTCGAAGCGCTAACGCGGCCTCTACGCGGCGCGTAAAAAATATGGTGTCGATGGCTTCATCGTGATTCCTGGACATCACCCGACCGGCAATCAACGAATGAGGGTTGAGATAACCCCTCGCCAACCACTTGCCATGTTGGCTCACAAAGTCGACGGGACTTCCCGGTTCAAAGGACTTCAGGCGCGATTTCTGATTGTCGATTTCATTCGAATAGATCCAGTCATGCCCCGCAAGAATGCGGCGGTGCTGGTCTTTTTGCAGGATGACATGCGGTAGTTGCGTCATCAGCTTCCAATCCGGTAACGGATTTTTACAACGAGCTGTTCCACATCAGGTTCCTCAAGGACAGTATCAAAGAGATCTTCAAACGGTTGTTGAGCCAAGGTTTGCGCCCCGCCCAGGGTATAGACGACAAAGAGATCGGAGAGTGGCGCAAACTCCCAGCGATAACGCAGCTGGATGTTGACGTTTGAAATCGAAAATCCATCATGGGCGTTGGCGGGTCGTGTGTTTGGAGCGAGTTTTTCCACGCCATCACGAATCAGGAAAAAGTCTTCCGCTTTAGCACGAACACCGATCCACTGCGCCGAGAGACGCAGTTGCTGGCGTGCGGTGAAGTTGTACTCGAAGGCGAGCTTGGGCCGCCACTCACGGCTGTCGAACGTAGTGAAGTTACGCCCCCCCTGGTGCAACAGCCACTCACCGCGTTCCCAATATTCAGCCAGCAGGTCGAGTGACAAACGATCTAACGGACGCCAGATCAACCCTGCACGCGCCTTATAGGTGTCACCACCACTGATCTCGCCATCGATATCGATGCCGAGTCTCCACGCGAGTTTCCTGGAGGTGTTGGAGGTGTAGTCGACGCTGGTGTCATGGCGACCTTTGGTGACGAAGGTGCCGTTACCAAAACTCTCTTTGTCTTCGTCTCGCTCTGGAAAATAAGAGAGGTAGGCGTCGATTCGGGCATAGTTGTTCAGCAGGATTTCATTATTGAAGCCGAAGCCCCGCCGCGTATGGTCGCCGTCACCATTGATTTCAAACTGAGTGAAGGGCAAGAGTGTCCACTGCCGCGCGAAACCGAGGTTGACCAGCGTCCAGTTGGCACCTGCCCTCGCATTGGTGGCATCGTTACGCCGCAAGAACCCGAGGTCATTGATGTCGAGCTTGTCGTCGTAGTGATCGAACCCTGCAGTGAAGTTGAGTCCACGCCGTTTCGTGTAAACCACATCCACCCAACCGCCTGAACCTTGGCCGAGGCCGTCCTTATCGGAGTACAGCAGTTGGCTGTCGATCTTCCACTTCGCATTCGGTGACAGGAAGTGAGCATCTATACCCTGCACGAACGCATCCGCATCCGGATGAACTACTGCGGTGGAGATGGTACCGATGCCGTAATAAGCGCCGCGGTAACTGCCTTCGTAGAGAAATCGCGCTACGCCGTAATCGGAACCAGCTTGACGTAAGTTGCCGCCAGGGATATCGAACTTCACGTCGTCTTCCGTTGCGCCGAGAAGTCCGTAACGCAATCCACCAAGCTGCCCAGTGGCTTTCAAGGCCGCAGTCAATTCGACGGGCTGATTCAACTCCCGATTCGGGACACGCACTCCGGGTGGCACGTTGCGTGGTGCATTTGATCGACCGCCAATACGCCGCGTGTTCAACACCGATGTGGGTTCACGATTACGCTGGGTATCGGATCGGGGCGTTGTATCAAAAATCTCCCGCCCTTCTACGAAGAAAAGTCGTTTCTCTGGAAAGAACGTTTCAAAGGCGGTCAGGTTCACGTCCACGTCATCGGCTTCGACATTGCCGAAATCAGGATTCAGTGTCGCCGTAAGCTGGAAGTTCGTGCTTGGCCGCCAGAACACATCGGCACCCGCCTTGAACGTCAGCCCGTCTTCGACCTCATTTTGTGTAGCCGCGGCATAGGGGAAGAGGCTCCACTGCTGTTTGGGATCAACCCCTTCGAGGTGAATTGGACGGAACGCAGAAATGAATCGGGACGCAGTGGGTGGCAATGTGGGTACCGACCACCGTTGATCCTTCGCAGACAGTTTGCGCGAAACGTACAGGCCCATCCGCCGTTGGCCTTCGTGTTTTGGCATCGCCACTTGGGACCATGGCAGATAAAACTCAGCACTCCAACCTTTGCTCGTGACCGCTGATCGTCCATACCAGACACCATCCCAGTTGGGCGTGGTGCGCCGTTCCGGCAGAACCGTGCCGTCAGCGAGGCTGTCCCCCAGCGCAATCATGAACCAATAGCCATAAAGCCCTTCACCTGAGGTGTCGAGCATGATGCCGACATGGTCGCGGTTTAGCTGGACCTGATCGCGCGAGCTGATCCACTGCACGAGTTGTTCCTGGTGTTCAACCATATCGAAGCTGATGTAGATCCCCTCTTCCGTATAGAACACACGGACGTCGGTGAGGAGTTCTGCATCAGCGCCGGTATCGGGCTCGGTGACTCGGAAGTCGGAGATGACGGGGAGGGTTTGCCAGATCGGCTCTTTTAACTTGCCGTCGATGTCTACTGAGGTATTTGCGTGGGGAAGGCGGGACAGGGTAATCGGAGCACCGATGTTGAGGTCGAGTTGCATCGTCCCCGGTGCATTGCCCGTCCCTGGTGGTGGACGGGCCTGCGCATCCCGCCTGAGCTTATTGAGGTTGTAACCCGGTGGTGCGCTATCGGGAACGTCTTTCTCCACACCATCGATCAGTTCGCGTGTGTTTCCTTGTTGCTGACGATCCGTATCTGGAGCATTGAGGGGCGGCAAACGATCCAGCACGGCAGAAGTATCTTCCGGTGTAGCCACTTCCGGAAGGGTTGTTGCCGCGACCGGCGCTACCGTTTCAACCGGGTTTGCTGGCGCCTCAGCTGCAGGCGGAGCGGAAGGAGAACTAGAAGCAGAAGTTGGACCGTTATCCAACCTGACGAGCCACGCATCTGGGTAGCCTTGGCTACGGGCAGTCTTCGATACTGACTGCGCTTCGAACATGTCATCAAATGGCCCCGCCATCAGTCGTTGCATCGGTCCACGCGCGGTATCCACCGCTGCGACCGTCAGTGATTGGCCAAGACCCGTGGCCCGAGCTTTCTCAGCATCGATGCTGCTGTCCTTGCTAAAGCTGCCGAGTACCACCCAATACTCGCCGGCCGCCATCGCTGCGGAGGACACGAGCACCAAGAAGATCACCATCATCCAGGCTGATTTCAAATACATGAATTTCTCCCCCAGGCTCGCGAGTCTAGGCAATCGCGCCCCGGAATAAAACTGAAGACGTGAAGTCACTTGGACGTGAGCGACTGCGCACGCTCCGTCCGACTAGAGAGCCCGACCGAGCAATGGTCCCAAGACCATCCAATCAACGACTCCTGCCACTATGGCGAGCACCAATACGACGAGCATGATGTAACCCAGAAGCCGCCAGCCATGGAACTTTTTTTCTTCAGCGTCGACTTCCGAATCTTCTGGCCTGGAGATTTGAGGGTCGGTCATAAGAACAACGTCATGTCGGGCTATTCATGTCGGACTATTCATATCGGACTACGTGAACAAACCACATCAGCAGAAATGGCGCACCCGGCTGGGTTCGAACCAGCAATCTCCGGTTTCGTAGACCGGTGCCTTATCCAATTTGGCCACGGGTGCGGCGAAAGGGCGACTATTATGGTGACGACCCTCCAGTCGGTCAAACAAACCTGCGTAATCACGCAACCTCGATTCCTTAGGGACACGCTGATTAATAGGATATTTTCGTCAGAGCAAGGCTGGAGGAGTGAAGGATAATCGCGGAAATGCAGTAGTTCCGCGATTTTCCGGAACGACGACTAACGAAGCTATGGCGGAAATAGACATTAATCAGAGCTTCCTGAGGTTAAGCATGACCGGTCGATCGGATCACTCGCTGCAGTAGACTCGGTCCAATCCACGCGCCCTCGAGGGAAGAAACAACATGGCAGCACCCCGACTCGAACACATACCCGCCTCTGCTTCTATCGACACGGTGAGTGATCTGGTCAAACGAGATGGCGCCTGCATTATCGACGGCGTGTTGTGATGACGAAGTCCTTGCGCAGGTCCATGGCGAAATCATGCCGTATGTAGAAGCCACTGACCGAGGGCGTGATGATTTCACCGGCCGTGAAACCACACGCACGGGCGCATTGGTCGCCCGTTCGCCGGCTTGTCGTGACCTCGTCATGCATCCTTTGATCGTTGGCGGCGCACGTTCATTCCTCGCGCCTTTCACGGACCGCATCCAGCTCCACCTCACCCAAGTCATTCGTATTCTTCCGGGCCAAGGAGAACAGCCTTTGCATCGAGATCGACTCGCTTGGGGTGGATTCATTCCCCGCAACATCGAGCCGCAGTTCAATACGATCTGGGCGATCACTGATTTCAATTTCGAAAACGGTGCAACGCGCGTAGAGCCGGGCTCCAATCAATGGGGTGATGACCGGCGTGCTGACTCCACCGAAATTGGTTACGCGGAAATGAAAGCGGGTTCCGTCTTGATCTACTCCGGTTCGGTGATTCACAGCGGCGGACGGAATCAAAGTAACGCTGAACGCATCGGTATAAACATCACCTACACCCTCGGCTGGTTACGCCAGGAAGAAAACCAGTACCTTTCATGTCCACCTCATATCGCACGAACGCTGGCACCAGAGCTGCGTGAACTGATGGGTTACACCATGGGTTCCTACGCGCTCGGTTACTTCTCACCACCCACTGCTCCAGGTGAGGGTCCAGAAGTTGTACCGCCTGAGTTTCTGTTCAATGGCAAAGCGGGCGCTTGGGGCGAAGAACTCTATAAGCAGGTCTCACAGCGTGTGGCGTCGCAGCTTAAGGACTGATGTACCGTCCAGGCTCAGGGGCCTCGGACTCAGGGGCTTCATGCAACAAGACCTGCGTGTATGCTCCAACCTAACTACCCAGGAACGATTCAGGAGCCTGCATGCGATTCGGTGTCTTTTATGAACTGCAGTTACCCAAGCCCTGGACTGAAGATTCCGAACATCGCCTGATTCACGAAGCCATCGAACAGGTGTGCCTTGCGGACCGAATCGGCATCGACCACGCGTGGGCGGTCGAGCACCACTTTCTTGAAGAGTATTCCCACTGCTCAGCCTCAGACGTATTTCTGACCGCGCTCGCAGCACGAACCCAGAACATACGGGTGGGTTTCGGCATCCGCCAGGTCATTCCCAACTACAACCACCCTTCCCGTACCGCAGAATCGGTCGCCATGCTGGATCTCATTTCCAATGGCCGTGTAGATTTTGGGATTGGCGAAGGTGCCACACGTCTGGAACTGCACGGCTATGGCATCCCTGCGAGAGAGAAGCGTGCGTTGTCATTGGAGGCCGCCGAACAGATCGCCAACATGATGGTGATGACACCTTACCCAGGCTACGAAGGCCAAGGCTTTTCAATGCCTTGCCGCAATGTCCTTCCGAAACCTTTCCAAAAACCGCACCCACCCATGTGGATGGCTTGCACTAACCGCAAGACCATTGAGGTCGCCGCACGTAACGGTCTTGGCGCCCTCGCCTTCACCTTCGTGGATCCGGAGGAGGCCAAGTCCTGGGCCGACACCTACTACAGCATCATCAAATCGGAAGAATGTGTGCCTGTCAGCCATGTGGTGAACGCCAATCTCGCTGTCGTCGCCGGTTTCTCACTGCATGAAGACCCTGCGGAAGGACGACGTCGTGGCGTCGATGGTTTTGCATTCTTCCGGTACGCTATCAACGCGCTCGTCGCCAACGACATCAAACCAGGACACACCTCGTTGTGGGCCGAGTACGAAGCCCTACGCGACAGGGACTTACCTTCGCTGACAGCGCCAGGAATCGGAACCCCGGATCAATTTGCGCAGCACATTCGCGAGTTCGAGGCGGCAGGAATCGATCAGATCATTTTTCTGCAACAAGGCGGCAAGAACCGTCATGAATGGATCTGCGAAGGGCTTGAACTTTTTGGGGACAAAGTCCTGCCTCAGTTCAAACCTCACCAAGCGCAACGGGAAGCACGTAAACAGGCGGAACTCGCGCCTTTTGTTGCTGCTGCGCTCGCTCGCAAGAAACACATGCAACCGCTGAGGTTTGAGGACATCCCCATCGTGCATGCATCACGCGAACGCGAAGCCTCTTATCGCAAAGACTGATGCTTCGTCGGCCAATCGATTGTTTTCAGCAGGAGAATCCAACTATGTTCATCGCCATGAATCGTTTCCGCATCGCCAAGGGCTTTGAAGCCGGCTTTGAAAAAATCTGGCAGGAGCGCGAGTCGTTCCTCGACGAGGTACCTGGATTCAAGTCATTTCATCTTTTGAAAGGACCCGTGCGCGAAGACCACGTGCTCTACGCATCACACAGCACCTGGGAATCACGCGCCGCGTTCATTGCCTGGACAGAGTCCGACAACTTTCGCCGCGCGCATGCTCAGGCGTCGGCGCCGAGAGGAACGTACCTCGGTCATCCCGATCTGGAGACCTTTGAATCGGTGCTGTGATTTGCCCAATCCGCCTGGATTCGAAAACCGTCAGGATTGTCTTCTCCGCTTCCAAGTTGCAACAATTTGATTTATATAGAAGTCCGGTTCGTACGCTGTAGATATGAGGAGAGAACATCAGGCGTGTTTTAGCTGTCGCGCACAATTCGCTTCCTTGTCCTCCATGTCCCAGCGGCGTTTCGTCAACGATAAGTGGAAGAGATTAAAATGGTGCAACCTTTGGGGATTTCACCCGGGTCACCGACTCGTCTGTCGATTCGGCGCAAGTTGGGAGCCTTAGGGCTGACGACGACGGCGCTGACGGCAGTCATGGTCGGGCTCGGTTTCGGCAGCGTCACAGCGCAGGCCGAAGAAGCAGCTAATTCATTGGCGATTGAAGAGATCGTCGTTACGGCGCGAAAGCGTGAAGAACGTCTTGTGGACGCGCCTGTTGCCGTGGCGGCTATGGGCCAGGAAGACGTCGAACGTTACCTGACACGCGACCTGGACCAGCTGACAACGCGGATACCGGGTGTGCAAATCGGTCACGGTGCAGGCGGTGGAGCCGGTGGCTCGATCTTCATCCGTGGTGTTGGCAACCTCGCCGTCGACTACGGTGCTGACCAACCGGTTTCCCTCGTGATCGACGGCATGTCATTCAGCCGCGGCCACATGCTGGATACCGGCTTCTTCGATCTCGAAGCCATTGAAGTGCTCAAAGGTCCACAGGCCCTGTACTTTGGCAAAAACAGTCCGGCCGGTGTGATCGCAGTGACGTCCGTGACACCTGAAGTGGGTGCAGAGATGAACGGCTTCGTGCGCGCGGCGTACGAGTTCGTCGCGGAAGACCCGGTGCTTGAAGCCGGCCTCAGCTTCCCGGTAGGTGACACCCTTGCACTGCGTGTTGCAGGTCGTTACCAGAACATGCAGGGCGGGTATCTGAAGAACAATGCCGGCGTTCTCAACACCACTGGCCTGAACGGTGGCCCGACACGTGGCAAAGCATACGATGACTATCCGAAGCAGGATCAGAACATCGTTCGTGTGACCGCCGTCTGGGAACCGGTAGACAACTTCGATGCCACACTGAAACTGTTCAAGTCCTATTCCCGGCAGAACGACGCCGGTCGTACGGTGCTCTACTCCTGTGCCGATGGCCCTGGAGGCAACCCGTATTATCTCATGTTCCCGGATCCCACCCAGACTTGCCTCGACCGTCATCCACGGCTTGAGCGCAATGGTGCGTTGGCGCCAGCGAACATCGCCAACAACATGCCGAACTGGACCGAGGACTCGAAACCGCACAACAAGCTGCAGAATGAAATGCACACCCTCGAGATGAATCTTGAGCTGGGCAACTTCACGCTGACTTCGATGACGGGTTACTGGGACTACCGTCACCGCGAGCTCACCAACTATGACTACACGAGCTATGCCATCGTCGTATCGAAGCAAGGTGAAAGCGGTGACAGCTGGACCCAGGAATTCCGTTTGCAGTCCGACTTCGATGGCCCTATCAACTTCATGATCGGCGGCTTCTACGAGGACGCGTTCCGCGACCTCGATGCGCCCGTACAAATTCTGCCAACGGCGTTTGTCGGTGGTCCGGATCAGCGACCAGGAAGTCTCTACCCCGGCACCAGCATCAACTACCACCAGCATTGGGATAACAACATCGAGAGTCTGTCGTTCTTCGGCAGCATCGACTGGGACATCAATGACCAGTGGGCCGTCACCGGCGGGGTTCGTTATACCGATGAGCAGCGTGACTCGTTCGGCGGCAACCTCTACGAGCGTGGTCTCAACTTCTCGCCCGCAGGTGCGTTCTACGCGCCGGAAGGCAAGTCCGACAACCTCTCGCCCGAAGTGACGGTGAGCTGGAAGCCCCTCGACGACATCATGATCTATGCGGCGTACAAGACCGGCTTCCAGTCCTTCGGTATCTCCAACCCGGGTACGGTGCCGAACCTCGTACGGTTCAACAGCCAAGCGGTGATCGACGACTACTTCATCTTTGATGAAACGGAAGTGGAAGGATTCGAGGCTGGCATCAAGGGTTATTACCTCGATGGCCGTCTTTCCGCGGACCTGATCGTCTACACCTACGAGTACAAGGACCTGCAGGTCGCGGTGTTTGATTCGACAACCACAACTTTCTCAACCCAGAACGCTGCGGTTGCAACCAGTGAAGGTATCGAAGGATCGGTCATCTTCCAGGCGACCGAAGCCCTGCAGCTCCGCGCTGCCGCCCAGTACTCCCGTCTGAAGTTTGACAAGTTCGCAGACGCACAGTGCCATACCGCGCAGGCCGTCCGCGCGACCGGCCCAGGCTGCCATCGGGACCCCGTCCTCGGCGCCAACGTGCAAGACCTTTCAGGCGAACGTTATGGTGGCCCACCGTTGCAGGTGAACATTGGTGCTTCGTTCGACACGATGGTCACGAGCAACTGGGGCATCGAACTCACCGCCGATGTGATTCATCACAACGAAGGCTTCAAGACCCGCCGTCAACCGAATACTGACGTTCGGGCACGCACGGTGAGCAACCTGTCGGCCCGGCTGTATCAACAGGATGGCCCATGGGAGCTCGGCTTGATCTGTTCCAACTGTGCGAACGAGATCTACGTCACGGGTATTGGCGACAAGCCGTTGCAGAAGACGATCGCCGGGACTGGCATCTCTGACCTCACAGGTTCAATCGGCTACCCGCGTTTGATCACGGCGTCCTTGACCTACCATCTGAAGTAAACACCTGCACTAAGGGGAAACCCTGAAGCAGATGAAGCGGCCCTTAGGGGCCGCTTTTTTTTCGCTTCGTTAACCTCGGGGTCGACGACCACTACCATCACGTGGTGCATCCGCAGGACGGGTGCCACTCGGACGACCGGTCGCACCACCGGGACGACCCGTTGCACCACCCGGTCGCCCGGAAGGACGCTGCGATACTTCAAGCCGGGCAACCTCGTCCATCACCGTACCGATGGAAAGGCTGCCGGCTCGCAGTCCCGTATCGAGCACCTCTTCGGCTGTTGGCGTGAGCACATGCGCAGCCTCGTGTGCGGGTGATGCCTGCACCGAAGCAACCGTTGCTGAAGCGGCCAATGCCACGAGAACCATACGTCGAATCATCATCGTAGAACTCCTTACGAATTGGCGATGGGTTCGTCCCTCCCTCCCAGGACAGGCTTTACCGTCGAGAGCTTCTACGCGCCAACGTTTAATTTCCGTCGCGCCTTCAAGAATTTCGTGCGAAAAAAACAGCTCCAAAGGGCCGTTTCATCAAGCGGGTCGTGACCAAAGGACGCAAACTGCCAGAGACCTATCGCGTAGTTGAGGGAAGCACTCACCAGGTCCTGTGAGTCGTTCGTCAGCTCAGGCTTGTTGGCAAAATCGACTTCAAACAAACCGACGTTGCCAGGCAACGTGAGGTTATCCGTGGGCAACGAGGTGATATCGGGCGCGAGGCCATACATCTGTGCCGTCGAGGCGTTCGTTACGAGCGCAACTTGGCCGGTGCCGCTGGTACGCGAGGGCAATTGATGCTCTTCCTGTTTGTCTTGGTAGTCCATGAAGAAGAGTGCGCCGTTAAGTCGCAGTTCATGGGTCTGCTGTTCGTAGTTCGTTGTCCGCAAGGCGGGTTGTATGGAACCCGTCGCCTTGATCATCGTAGGTGCCGGTCAGTATCACACCTACGGCCGGATCGAAGTTCATCTCAACTTCGGACGCACCGATGCCACGAGTGTTGGCGGAAGCAACGCCACCGGGATGTTGTGCGGTGTTGTCGAGGACAAGGTTCGGAGACACGATCAGCTTCGGCAGTGAGCGGCGTCGGTCTGACCTGAATATCGCGCGCGGTGTTGTGTGCAATGCCGGCGACATTGCCGAAAGTCCAGGCCGAAACCCATCCGCAAATCAGGGATCAGTATCGGCCACATGACAGCCACTGCACTCTCGGACCGGACCATGTTTCTCGCCTTCGCCTTGCTGCTCGTGGTGACAGTCTCTACATAGGCCATGGAACTGCTCTTCCCGTAACGCGCGCACCTCGTTATGGTCGCGATGACATTCAAGGCATAGCCCACTTCCAGTTTTGTCGGCGAAGTTGTGATGACAAACAAGGCAGTTAACGGTGCCATGGTTTTTATGCGCGAAGCTCACGGGCAACAAGGGCGCCCGAGCTCGCTGTGTCTGTTGTCCATCAGATGTCCCTTGAGTTCATCGACGCTGTACTCACGCAGATGCAACCCCCGCGCAGCCTCGTCGAAGTACACAGAAACATCCCAAGGTCCTGCCGCGCGGTTGGGTGTGACGCAGACATAACATCCGCTGGCTTTGAGAACTCGCGCAATTTCGCGAAGCTGGGCAACCGCATCATCCAGATTCAGATGCTCCATGAGCTGATTGGAGTAGACGACATCCACACTCGCCGACTCCACCGGAAGCCGAGTGCCATCTGTTTGGCGAAACTCACAGTTGTTGGGCCATTGCGCCGACGCCGAGATGCACTCGGACACATCAACGGCGATGACGTGTTTGTACAAACGAGCCATCTGCCGCGAGAGCGAACAATCACCAGCGCCAATTTCCAGCAACCTATCGTCCGGTTTGACGTGACGATCCAGGAAGGACCGCTGTCGCTCGAGCTCGACGCGAAGCTCATCCTCGGTTGCCTTACGCGTGAGCTGCGGGTGGTGAGGTACACGGTTAAAAAGCTCGTTGTAGACCTTACGGTAGAGGGTCACACGATCAGATAGTTCGGAGTTTCGCAGCCGTTCTGCCAATGAACGCTCAGCGGCGTAGTGTTCCCAGACCTGTTCGTAGGTCCGCCCTTCGCCTGCCTCAAGGGCGCGACGAAAACGGGATCGAATCGGTACCGGAGCCGGTGACCCATCGGACGAACCACGTGTGAACGAGTGGGCGCTCGGGCTCCGAGCGAGCTCGCGCATCATGCTGTGTGTCGATAGTTCTCCAGACATCTCAAGATCCCTCGTACTGCTAAAAGACTGGTGGCTTATCCTCCCCTGCATACCCCCATCGAAAAAGTCGCCATTTTCATAGCCTTGATCAGAAATTAAGGAACAGTGAGGCTCGCCGTGACCGGCAATTGCGGATATCTCCCGGGCTCCGTACGCTTCGGTTCATCAACCTGTCGGGATGCCTGTTCATGACCACTGAGACCTCATCAACCACTTCCGGAGCCTGCCCCTTCAACCACGCGGCGGAAATCGACTTTATGGACCCGCGGGTTCAGGAAAACTGGTTCGCCGCGTACAACGTATTACGTGATGAAGCACCTATTTATTTCATGCCTCAAGTCGGCATGTATGTGCTGACGCGTTATGACGACATCGAATACGTACTGCGACGCCCGACGCTCTTCACCGCAGGACCTGATGTCCAGGGCAAAGAACCGTTGATCAAACATGCAGAGGCGCGTGACCTTTATGAGAAAAAGGGCTGGCGTCGCTACACCTCCCTCGGTGAGAACCTGCCCAAGCACAAACACTATCGCGCCCTGGTTGATCCCAAGCTGACACTCACCGCCATCAAGGAAAAAGAGCCTTTCATCAAAACGGTGATCAACGAGCTGATCGACACCTGGATCGATCGAGGCGAAGTGGAGTTCATGAAGGACTTCGCTGAACCTCTACCGATGATCGTCATCGGCGAGCTGCTCGGTTTCCCGCGAATGGACTTACCGAAACTCAAAGAGTGGTCTTACGCGTGGGTGCTGCCCTTCTCCCGTGGTCTTTCCCTGGAACAGGAAATCTGGGCCGTAGAAAAACACATCGAACTGCAGCACTACATCTTTGATGCGATGCGCGAGAAGCGCCGCAGGCCGAAGGACGACATCATCACCCACCTGACCCGGATCGAGCTCTTTGACGTCGAAATTGATCGTCATCGACCACTGACCGATACAGAGATCATCGGCATCGTCGATCACCTGCTCATCGGTGGTAATGAAACCACTGCGTTCGCCATTGCCAATGGCCTGTGGCTCCTTTTTCGAAATCCCGATGCTTATTCAGCACTCCAGGCAGACCCCACCAAGATTCGGAATTGGGTTGAGGAAGTCCTGCGCATCGAATCACCAACGCAAGGACTCTTCCGTCACGTCACGGAAGAAACCGACATCAACGGCTTCAACGTACCGAAAGGCGCGACGCTATCGATACGTTATGGTGCTGGCAATCACGACCCCGCACGATTCCCGGACCCCGTCACACCCCGCCTCGAGCGCAAAAACGCCGGCCGACACCTCGCTTTTGGTTTAGGCGAGCACGTTTGTCCGGGTGCAACTCTGAGTCGATACGAACAATGGCTCGCATGGGAAATCCTGTTCAGTCGCGTCAAAAACATGCGGCCCGTTCCTGAAAAAGACGATTACACCCATATCCCGGGTTTTTGGCTGCGAGCGCTGAAGCAGATTCATATGCGTTTTGATCGCGCCTGACGTTCGCGCGCCAGTAAGGAATCGGTTATCAAGATCACGACACCTGGTTGCCTTGGACGAACCCTCGTGAGCCTTTTCACTCCTCGAGTGTTCCGCGATTTTCTGACAATTTTTATCAGTGGTGCGCTCCTCCTTACATCACTGCCGTTCGTGATGGCGGCACCAGCGAAACCCATTCCCACCCAACAACCCAAGTGCATCGGCCTCGTCCTCGGCGGGGGTGGCGCTCGTGGAGCGGCCCACATCGGCGTTCTTAAAGTCCTCGAGCGGGAGCGTATTCCCATATGTGCCATCGCTGGTACCAGCGTGGGCTCCATTGTGGGCAGCCTTTATGCCGTGGGTTATACCCCGGACCAAATCGAAGCCATTGTTGCGGGCATCGACTGGAAGGATATGTTCGACGATGAACCGATCCGTGCGAAGCTACCGATGCGACGCAAGGACGAAGACTATCGATACCTCCTGGATTTCAAACTCGGCTATCGCGACGGCAAAGTGCTGATTCCACGAGGCGCAATTCAAGGTCAGAAGTTGCTGTTGCTCCTCAGAAGATTGCTTCTACCCGCGTGGAATGTAGCGGAGTTTAAGGACCTACCTATTCCGTTCGCCTGCGTCGGTACCGACATCGGCAACGGTACTGGCGTGATCTATGGCAAAGGTGATCTCGCTGCAGCGGTGCGTGCCAGCATGTCAGTTCCCGGAGCATTCGCACCGATTCGTCTTGACGACAAGCTCATGGTCGATGGTGGCGTCTTCAACAACGTGCCCATCGATGTCGTACGCGCCATGGGGGCTGATCGCATCATCGCCGTGGATGTCAGCTCTCCGCTTGCGACCGACGCTGAGCTCGGCTCATCCATCGCCATAGCGCGCCAGATGCTCGACATGCTCATGCGGCAGCGAACCCTGCAAATGTTGTCGACCATGAAAGGTGGCGACGTTCTGATTCGACCCAAACTCGACACCGTTGGCGCTACAGGTTTTGACAAGGTCGTCGACGCGATTGCTGACGGGGAAGCGGCCACCAATGACCAAGTTGATGCGTTGGATGCGCTCGCGGTGAGTGATGAAGTCTACGCCGCACATGTGGCGTCACGCCGCACCTTAAGCTTTGACTTGCCGCTGATTGAGTTCGTTGAAGTCGCGACCCATCGCAGTCGCAGCGCTCGACTTGTTGCCGAACAAATCACACAAGGCCGCGATACCCCCCTCGACCTCAATTCCCTCGAAGAAGACATCAGCCTGGCTTTCGGTCGAGGCAGTTATGAACGAATTTCATGGAGTGCGCGCGAAGCGGATGGGCAACGAGGTATCCAAATCCTGCCCGTCGACAAGGGTTGGGGACCTAACTTCTTGGCCTTCGGACTGCAACTCTACGACGACTTTCGTGGCAGTACCAACTATTCCGTTGCCATCGAATCGACTGCCACGGGCATTAACCCGCGCGGCGGTGAATGGCGCAACCGTCTCGAAACCGGAAAACGTACCGGCATTCGCAGCGAGTTATACCAACCCTGGGGCCGTCTCGCGCGTTGGTATGTTCTGCCCTACGTGGACTATGTCGCGTTCAATCAGACGCTTCGGCCAACTTCCGATGTATTCGCCTCCTATCGACTCACGCGTGGAGAACACGGCGTCAGTGTGGGCTTCAACCCGGTGCCGACGCTTCGCATCGAAATTGGCAGCGCCTTGGGGAGGGATCGAGCTGACCTGCGATCGTCACGCGGTGCGGAGTTTGAACACATCGAGAGTGATTTTACGTCGAGCTATTTCGGCGTGACCTGGGACTCCATCGACAGCGTAGATTTCCCATCGATCGGCTCCCGCTTCGCGCTGGATGCCAGCATCTACGATGATTCGCTTGGAGGTGACGCGTCGGGCGAGAAAGTCAGCCTGGTTTTCGATACCGCCGTGCGCCTCAGGGATCGTCACCACTTGCTCTTTGGTCTGCAAGGCAGCTTTTCCGGCGGCGATGACGACCTGTTTCAGCGGCTCGGACTATTGGGTGGTTTCCTGAATCTTTCTGGATTTCCGGATCAGGAACTTGCTGGAACTCAAATGGCCCACGCTCGCGTTGTGTACTATCGAAGGTTTGGTGATCTCGCCCGGCTCTTCAGTTTGCCGGCCTACATCGGCGGCAGCGTCGAAGCGGGCAACGTCTGGTTTGACCGCGACGACATGTCTTTTGACTCATTGATTGTCTCTGGCAGCGCGTTTCTTGGGCTGGATACGCCGCTGGGTCCGTTGTTTCTCGGCTATGGACGTGCGGAAAATGGCGAAGATTCTTTCTACCTGAGTTTTGAAAAGCTGTTACGGCCATTTGGGCGACGGCGTTAACAGGGCAAACGACAACTCGCGCCATTGCGCAGAACCTACGGAGGACTTGTCTATGTCTGAAATCAACCGGATGGACACTCCTGTATGTCCGCATTCGGTGGCAGAAGCCACACTGGCTGATCCTGAAGTGTTGGAGTGCCCGTTTCCAACGTATGAACTACTCCGCGAAGAAGCCCCCGTCTTCCAGGATCCACGCACCGGTCTTTATGTCGTCACCCGTTACGAAGACTTGCGCATGATCTGCGCAGACACTGAACGGTTTTCTAATCTGCGCTACAGCAACGACCCGGCGTATCACAACGCTAATCAGAAAATCGCCCATCGCCTGTTTCTTGAAAAAGGCTGGGTGCCGGGTGCGTCATTGGCGGCTCGAGACGATCCCGACCACAAGCAGATGCGATCCATTTTCGACAAAGCATTTCGCCCCAAACGTATCGATCAGCTTGATCCGGAAGTGGAGTCGCTGGCCTACGAACTCATCGGTCGATTCATCGATGACGGCCATTGCAATTTCGTCCGTCAATTCGCTGTCCCCTTGCCACTCATCATCATTTGTCGACAGATGGGTGCGAAAGATGAAGACATCTGGCAGATCAAGGCGTGGACCGATGCCTGGTTTCGTGGTACGGGTTTTGGTCTCACCGAAGAACAGGTGATCTGGTGCACGCAAATGGAAATCCAGGCCCAACACTTCTTTCAGCCGATCTTTGAAAGGCTTCGTCGAGCGCCTGACGACACGCTGTTGTCAGATCTTGTCAATACGGAAGTACCGGGTTGGGGACGACCACTCAATGACAACGAGCTCCATGCAGAAATGATGCAGGACACGTTTGTTGGCGGCTCAGAAACCACCACTAACGGATTGTCCGCCGGCATCATGTTGTTGGCACGGCATCAAAGCGTCTGGGAGAAACTGAAATCAGACCCTGAGAAGTACCTGCGAACCTTCTGTGAGGAAGTGGTGCGTCTCGAAAGCCCGGTACAAGGCCTCTCACGGATCGCCAAGGTCGACGTCGAACTGCATGGCGTGAAAATTTCAAAAGGTGCCGCTATCGATGCACGATTCGCCGCGGGCAATCGTGACCCGAGGCACTTTCAACGCCCCGATGAGATTGATCTTGAGCGTAAGGCTGCGGCCAATCACCTGGGCTTCAGTTCAGGTACGCACTATTGTCTGGGTGCACCGCTCGCACGCCGCGAGCTGTATTGGGGCTTCAAGGCGTTCATCGATCATGTCGACGACTTCTGGATGGCCGAAGGCAAGAACAACCTTCGGCACTATCCGAATTACGCGCTCCGTGCGCTGAACGAGCTGCACATCGAGTTTAAGCGGCGCTGATCTGGATGTGCCGTGGCAGGAGCGGCTTCGAAGCCACTCCTACACGAGGTTCCTAGCGCGCAGACCCCGCCAAACCGACCACACTCTCATAGTGGAATTGTACAAACCGATACAGTTCTGCTTCGAGAATACGCTCCTGATCGCTGTGGGCGCCGTACCCTTTAGGACCATCTTCGGCATCCACCGCCGGTCCAATGCCATAACAAGCCACGCCACGGGCGCGAAGGTAGGCCATGTCGGTGCCACCCGTGAGCATCATCGGCAAAACTGGCGCCTGATAGATTCGGCCTGCTGTTGCTTCCAGAACACGAAACGCCTCGGTGCCGAGTGGAGAACCTCCCTGTGGACGCACATCGCGGGGTGCCCAGCTCACATCTACCGCGGGGTCGTTGATGACCCGACGCGCGGCTTCAATGAAAGCTTCTGCGTCTTCCCCAGGTGCGATCCGGGTATCAATGGTAGCCGTACCTTCCGAGGGAATGACGTTCACGCGATAGCCACCCTGCACGATTGTGGGCGATATCGAACTGCGCACCATCGACGCATGAGCCGGCTCGTTTTTTCGAAACCAGTCATCTGCTGCGTTTCGAAGCGTCGGATCCGGATGCAGGATATCCGCGTAGTACTTGGCCTTTTCCGGTGGTGCAATGGCCGCCAGGCGCTGAAAGTAAGCTGTAGTCGTTTCATTCAGCCGTATGGGAATACGCCAGTCAGCCAGTGCCGCGATGGCCTTTGACAAGTGCACCAACGCATTCTGCTCGAGGGGTACAGAGCCGTGACCTGCTGGGCCCTTGGCCGTCAACGTAATCGCTCGAGGTTGTTTTTCCAACGTGGCAATACCCGCCTGAACCACTTTGCCGTCGCGGCGGCTGATTCCGCCGCCTTCTGCGAAACAGAACTCCGCGTCGATTTTGTCAAAGTGTTCATTGACCATGTATTGGATGCCGACACGCGTGGAGCCTTCTTCACCCGACTCGGCGAGAAAGATCACATCGCGATCGAGCGCGATGGCAGACCGCTTTATCAGCAGCATCGTCATGAGCGCGGCGACGACGTTGTCTTTGTCATCCACTGTCCCACGACCATAGACCCAGCCGTTTTCGCGGACCCCACCAAACGGAGGGTGCTGCCACTTGTCGGGCTGCACACTAACGGTATCGGTATGTCCCAGTATCAACAGTGGCCGCTTGTTGCCATTGCCTTTGATTCGCGCCAGAACGTTAGGGCGGTGAGGTTCGAGGGCCAGAAGTTCAACACTGATCCCTTCTGCGGCGAGCACATCACGCAGGTACTCCGCTGCTTCGATCTCTTTACCAGGCGGATCGCTGGTGTCGAATTGCACGAGCTTCTGGAAATGCTGCAGGGTTTCCGCCTGGAGTGCTTTCCAGTCGGGTTCGGCCGCGTTAACAAAGGGTTGCCAACCAAAAATCAGCAGCGCAAAAACGCTGAGGTGACGTGTGGACATGCTGAAAAATTGCCCCGGGAGTACTGCTGTCAACCGTAGGCGTTTGCGGGAGCCGGTGCAATCACCCGGCCTGAATTCTCCACGTCGTCGAAGTTCACGTCGTCAATGCTCACGTCGTCAACGTTCACATCGTTAATGGACGACGCGTTCTCCGCCGCGGCGCGAATCAGTGACCAATGTCCGCAGGTCCGCCTGCACTCGCTGAAACACAGAGTCCCAATCACCCGCGGTCGGTTGCCTGTAAAAGCGCATGCTCGCATACCAGGCGGTGTCTTCACGATCCATGAGATACAACCAATACGCCGCGAAGTTCAGCAAATTCCACACGGGCTTACCAAGACTGCCACACAGATGGGCGACCGATGAATCCGTCATGATGACGAGGTCAAGTGCTTCGATGCAGGCGGCAGTTTCCGCAAAATCCTCAACTTTCGATCCAAGATCGATCAGCAACGAGGAAGCCCCGTCCTGGTGAATGTCTCCTTCTCGTGGTCCCTTCTGCAGGGAGTAGAGTTGCACGCCGGGTACGTGTGACAGGGGAATGAACCGCTCCACACCCACAGACCGTTTGTGGTTGCGTTTAAACGTCACACTACCCGACCACACCACACCCACTCGGAAGCGTCCATTACGCGGCCCCATCAGACGTAGCGCCCGCTCTCGCGCAGCTTCGGGGATGTCCAGCACCGGAGGTGGTGGCAGGTTCTCGAGATTGGCTCCGAACAAACCTGGCAATGCCATCAAGGGAGCGACCATGTCGGTGTCTTGGGGCGGCCCTTCTGCAGGATCACAAAGCGCGTCAACACCAATCAGCTTGGCAAACAGCCGCCGGAGGGGTGGCTTGCACTCGACGTAAACCTTGGCGCCTTTCGCTTTCACCCATGGCAGAAACCGAACCGCGAGTAACGTGTCGCCGAAACCTTGTTCGAGGTAAAAATAGATCGCCTTGCCTGCACACGCTTCACCCCGCCACTCTGGCAGACGGCTTGGCCGTTTTTCCACCTCACCAATCTTCCAGCGCCATTCGTACTCCGCCCAGCCTTTCTCAAAGTCTCCCTTGTACAGATGACTAACCGCGCTGTCCCAACGCGGATTGGCGTTGTTCGGATTAATGCGTGAGGCCTCAGCGAACTCACGTAACGATTCATCGAACCGCCCCGCGTCGCGCAACGCAATGCCGTAGTTATGTCTCGTGTTGTAGTCTTCAGGCGACAGCGCCGCAGCGCGCGCGTGTGCTGCGAGGGACTTATCCATGCGGTCGAGGTCTTTGAGGGCATTACCGAGATTCGACAAGAAGCCCGCATCGTCCGGTTTGATTTCGAGCGCCCGCTGATAACAGCCGACCGCTGCGTCGTATTCATGAAGGATTCGGTGCGCGACACCGAGATTTGACCAGATCGATGCGTCCGTAGGCACAAAAAAGAGGAACTGCCGGTAGAGGGAGATCGCGTCCTGCAGCTTGCCGGACTTATGCGTATCCACGGCCTGTTCGCGCAGGCTCTTGAGGTCGAGCGGTGATGTGGCAGGGCTCTGCCCGATCACTTCCTGAATCTGCATCGTGCTCATTCCTTGAGTGGGTATCCCGCGATTACCGGCGGGCGCTGTAGCTCCCCTAAGAATAGCCAGTGGTCAGAAATCAGCGGAAAGTCCGCCGCAAATTCGAGAACCGCGTCAAAAAAATGGCGCGAAAAAAGCAGGTTAGGCTCCGCGCAGTACGGAACAGGTCTGATTCAACAAAAGCAGGACGTTAAAAAACTATAGGACGTTTTGTTGAACACAGGTCCAAAGCCCCAACGAGTAGCCGCTGAAAATGTCGATGCCCAATGCTGACTTGATCAGATACAGCATGACAAATCCGCACGTTGCACAGAACGTCAAGAAACCGAGAAACAACAGAATCGCGAAAACGTTGTCGAGCGCCTTTTCCTGAGCTGACATATCGCGTCGGTTGCGGCCCGCGAGCATCGCGAAGAAGTAGCGGTGCTTACCCCACGGAATACTGTCACGCACGTCGATCGGGTGGCGTCCCCATTGTCGGGTTGCAACAGCGGTCTGCAGCGCTTCGCGTTGTGCTTGAGTAAACGTCCGGGCAACTGCTGCGGGCATGCGCTGCAACAGATCGCGAATCTGGCCTTCACCGTCCGCGGACAAAGGAGTCGACGAACTCTGAGCTGTTTGTTCCATAGCCGTATTGTCAGGCTGGAACGGAATCCTGGCTGACGTACCGGCCCACCTCCCTTGTGAACCGGCTCACAGAACGTCATCAACCGGCGCTCCTCGCGCCGGTCTCGGGTGGATTACGGCCTCGAAATCCAATCATCGAGCAACATATGCAGATGACGGGGTTTTGTCTCGTTGTAGTCAGAGAACTGTACATAGTCACGCGGCATCGTGTGCAAACCCAGCTGAACATAGGGCAGATTGCGGATGTCCTGATTGAAGACCTTGGCCAGCATTCCGAGTTCCGGCGCATCCGTCCAATCGTCATCCGGCCCTAACCAGTGAATTTCGCGGCACGGCTCATAGGCATCGCCGTTCTCCGGGATGGGCGCAAGATAGATCGCTTCCATAATGCACTCATCGACGTTACGACCGTTCGGACGGAAACGATAGACGAGGCGGTTGAATGAACCCCAGGGATGGAAGTTCGGGAACAACGTGAAGAACACCGAGGCGAATTCGATATCCGCGATCTGCTCCGCCACGGATGGGATCACCTGCTTGAGTGCTTCTCGCTGCGTTTGCGCAAAAGCGACACGTGGATGAGTCGGCTTTTTGTTATCCGTCATCCCGCCACCGCTCTTAGCGGTGCGATCACTCATGGCGCGCTCGAAAGCAGAAACATCCAGCTGACGACCACCCACCCAATCACACAGATGTGGATTCACATCTCCCAGTGAGCCTTCAAGGCAATCACCGTTCATCGTGTAAAGACCCGTCTCTCCTTTCGGGGTGCTGACGCGAACATGCCCGTCGTCGGTGCGTTCATACACCCAACCATTCAGCGGATGCCGAACTCGCAGCTTGCCATCATTGGGCAACGCGTCCCATTCGGGAACACCCTGGCTTTCCAGCGCGCCACACCGGATGGCCCGCGAGTAATTGCCAAAGACATCGTATTTTGTGTCTACGTCATGCACCCCACCGAGCAAGATCTGCGGATGGGTGGCGATCACGTGGTAGGACTCCATGAACGCCTCAGAAGCCACCTTCCAGTTGCAACGGATCACCCGCGCCACGTGCGCTTGTTTGTAACGCTTCTCATAGGGCAGCAGTTCAAAGTGGCTCGGCAGATCGCCAAGGAAGGACTCCAGAGATTCACAGTTGAGGTCCGGATTGATGAAGACGAAACGCCCCCACACGCCCACCTTCACTTCTTTTAGACCTTCATTCTCAGCCTTGAGTCCTGGGTAGTCCCACTGGCATGGAATCTGTCGCAAAGACCCATCGATGTTCCACGTCCATGCATGGAAGGGACAGCGCAGTTCTTTCGCGGATTTTCCCGGTGTCTCCCGAAGCTTGCGCCCACGATGCAGGCACGCGTTCCAGAATGCCTTGATCTCATTGGGTGCGGAGCGAATGACGAGGAATGACAAGCCCGCGATGTCGTAAGGCACATAGTCACCGACATTCGGAATGTCATCTTCGTGGCAGGCGACCTGCCACACCCGTTTCCAGATCTTCTCGACTTCAAGGTCGAAGAATGCCGGCGATATGTAGCGCTCCACCGGAACTCTGGTGGGGCCAGGTTGAATGGGACTGTTACGCAGATACGACGACGGTATTGCACGCGTCTCTTCCTTCAAGAGCTGGTGATAGGCGGCATCGAGTGTACGAACACCGGTTTTTGCTTCGGCCATGTTTGCGCTCCCCTCATGAGTCAGCAGAAATACGTTCGAATATATAAGCCGCGAGGGAGGAAACGGAAGCGGGAGTTTTCACTATCCGTCCAACGTTTGAGGTTCGTAAAACGGATAGCAGCGTCGTGGATACGAAATAGGAGGGTATCGAGCGACTAGCCCGGAAAATTCAGAAATTGATAAAACAAAGCGCCTCGAACTCGTGCTCGTTGTTTATCGGACGTGCGCGAGGAGGGCAAAGCCCAACACGGTGTACTCGACAGGTTCTGGCAACGTATCTACGGATTGGCCTGTGAATACGGGGACATGAACGACGCGGTGCAACAAAAGTCCGACGTTGGTGGACTTTTTCGACAGTCGCTTGGAAGTCGCTCTCACCTACCCCTCAGCAACTCCAAGATTACCGAGAAGATGCCTCAGCAATCTGCCGCCCCAGCGCGACGAAGGTCGGGATGTCCTGGTCCGCAAGCACCGGCATCCGCTTCTTGCGTTGTAATGCCGCTGCGATGTAAGGCGCCAGCTCCGCTTGCTTTCGAGACTCCTGTTCCGCATCGCGTTCTTTGAACTCTGGCATCACTTCAGCAGCGAAAAGTTCCAGCGCCTCACAGATGTGCGCGTGCTGGTTCATCCCGGCCTGTTGAATAAACGTCACTTGATCCACGCCACAGGACTCGAACTTGCGTAAGTGTTCACGCAAATCCTGTGGCGTGCCTATGCCCCCGCGTGCTCCCGTTAGGCTCGCAACACGCGTCTTCTCGATCTCCTTCTGCCGCACCTTCCAATAGCCTTCAAACGCCTCCCAGATATTGGTTCGCCCGGGTTTGTGTTCACCAAAGGCATAAAGGGAGCCGAGTGCGTAACCAAAGAACTCGAATCCCTTGAGGCTCCGTTCGATGGCGACATCACGCTCAGTGTGGCAACCAAAACTCGACACCATGGCGATGTTGGCATTCACCGTGTGGCCGATTGGCACACAGGCATCACTCTTGATGATGTCGTAGTACTCCTGTACCCAGGTTGCGGCTTCTTCCGGATCCACAAACGCGAAGGTCAAGGCGCCGATCCCCAACTGTGCAGCGAGCCGAATGGTCTCGCGCCTGGAGCACGCCACCCACACCGGTGGATGTGGACGCTGCACGGGCTTGGGCACGACGTTGCGACAAGGCATGGCGAAGTACTTGCCTTGAAAACCTGGATAAGGGTCCAAGGCGAGCATGTTGCAAATTTGTTCCACCGCTTCGAGGTAAATCTCCCGCTTCTCGGCAATCGGCACATCAAAACCGCCAAGCTCAAGAATGGCGGAGGATTCACCGGTCCCAAACTCAACTCGTCCGTTGGACACCAGGTCCAGTGTCGCGATGACTTCCGCTGTACGTGCCGGGTGGTTGTACTGCGGAATGACCTGGCGAATGCCGTGTCCCAAACGGATTCTCTTCGTTCTTTGAGAACACGCCGCAAGAAACACTTCAGGCGCGGAGGAATGGGAGTACTCCTCGAGAAAGTGGTGTTCAACCTCCCACGCGAAGTCGATGCCCAGCCGATCCGCCAACTCCACCTGATCGAGGGCTTCCTGGTAAAGGCGTAGTTCCGCGCCGTTGTCCCAGGGCCTTGGGAGTTGGTGTTCGTAGAAAATACCGAATTTCATGGGAAGCTCCGTGCGCTGAAGATAGGAAGCGAATACCTCGACTGAACCACAACGAAGTCAACCCTGCCATCCTGCCGCGGAGAAAGCGTAAGCTCTCGGCTATGTGTGAATCGGAAAAGGAACGATGAGCTCCGCCATTGCCGCTCGCCGTATGTTGTTTCCCTGGGCTGAGCCCGTTGCCGCATGGTGGAACCCCGCACGGCCTGAATTCAGCCAGATCGTCAACGCGGTATCGCTCGCCATGCCCTACCTCGAGCCCTACCTGATCGCGACGATGAAGAAAGCCCGGCAGCAGATCACCGATCCCGATCTCCTCGCCGATGTGAACGGTTACATCGCCCAGGAATCCTCGCACTTCCGCCAACACCAGCAGTTCAACCAACGACTTGCCGCGCTGGGGTACGCCTCAATTCCCCGTCACGAAGCGATCCTCAAAACAGACTACGAACGGTTCGCGAACACACGCAGTTTCCATTTCAACGTCGCGTATGCCGAGGGCTTCGAAGCCATGGCGCTGACCATCGGCCACATGCTGGTGACCGAACGCGAAGCACTTTTTGGTGGTGCCGACCCGGCAGTCTCGTCATTGGTTCTGTGGCACTTCGTTGAGGAGATTGAACACAAGACGGTCACCTACGATGTGCTTGAGACACTCAACGGCAACTACTTCTGGCGAATCTATGGACTGCTCTTCGCGACCGTTCACATCATGGCGCGTACCCGGCAGGGTTATAAGGCGCTCCTGGTTGAAGATGGCCTCTGGTACAAGGTGCGCTCTCGTTTGGCGGTCTACCAGGCGCTGACAAAGATCTTTCGCCGTTTGATTCCCCGAATGTTACGAATCCTGTGGCCTGGCTACGATCCACGGGAGGTGGCTGACCCCGCATGGGCGTTGGCCTGGCGAGATCAGCACCAGAACGGCGCAGCCGGACTCGGTGACCTCGATACCCTGCGATTGGATTCCCACATACCCGTGCAGAGAACCTCGTGAAACCCGAAGCCCTAGCCGAGCTCCAGCCCGAACGGTTGCGCGCACTGCTCTTTCTCAACGGCCTCTTCTTGTTTGTTTTCGCCGTCTTTATCGGCTGGCAGTGGTTTTTCGCACTCCTCGGCCGCATCGAGCTGTGGCCACTCATTCCTGCGATCGATGTGCAGTTGCTGGCAGATCATCGCGCCTGGCGCATGGTTCACATGGAGGCGATCACCCAAGGTCTACTGCTCATGGCGCTCGGACTCGGTGGCCGCTTTATGCTGCTCACCAGGAAACAACATCGTTGGTTATTTTGGTCTGCCCTCATCACCGCATGGTTGTTCACTATTCCCACCTGGTTTCACGCGCTCTTTGGTACGCGAGGTCTCGCCTTCGGAGGTGAGCCCTTCAAACCTGGACTCGCCAATGACGTGTTGTACCTCGTCGGTTGGCCGCCGGTCATCGCTGTCCATATCCTGCTCTCACTGAGTGTGCTTGGCGTCTGGCGCCATGTTCGTG